>ENA-UZWY01014909-UZWY01014909.1-metagenome-genome-assembly--contig:-Day-2--50m-contig-14909_pt1 | contig 12420 bp, 13 predicted proteins | sample MGYA00260341_ERZ794901 | MGnify/ENA metagenome assembly ERZ794901 | reverse complement strand
ATCAGAGATGAGTCTAATAGAGAAGGAATAAGAGTAGCTATAGATTTAAGAAATGGTGTTGAACCTGAAACAATTAAAAGACAACTTTATAAGAATACTCAAATCGAAAGCTCTTTTGGTTTTAATACATTGGCAATTGTCGAGGGCAAACCTAAGACATGTAATTTAAAAGATTTTTTATCAAATTTTTTATCTTTTAGAGAAGATGTTGTAATTAAAAAAACTAAATTTGATCTTCAAAAAGCAGAAGAAAGAGCACATATTTTAATTGGTTTATCTGTATCTGTAGAAAATTTAGATAAAATTATAAAAATAATTAGATCATCAAAAACACCTGATGATGCAAAACAAGCTATATTAAAAACTAAGTGGAAAATTAATAAATCTCAAAAATTAATTTCCTTAGTTGAGGGTAAAAAAAGTAAAAATGTATATTCACTTTCAGAACCGCAAGTACTTGCTATTTTAGAGCTGAGACTACAAAAATTAACTGCTCTTGGAATTAATGAAATAGAAGTTGAAATTAAAAAACTTGCAGAATTAATAGCAAAATATAAGAAAATTATATCTTCAAAAAAAGAACTATTAAAAGTTATTAGTGGAGAGCTTAAAAATATTAAAGAAAAATTTTCTGTACCGAGAAGAACTAAAATTATTGATGCAGTTTTAAACTATGACATTGAAGAAACAATACAAAAGCAATCAGTAATAATTACAGTTACACTTCAAGGTTATATTAAAAGAGGCTCTTTAGATGGTGTAAAACAACAAAAAAGAGGCGGTAAAGGTAAATCTGGTATTACAACTAGAGATCAAGATTCAGTAGTACAGACGTTGTCTGTAAATACGCATACCTCAGTTTTATTTTTTTCAACAGAGGGGCTTGTCTACAAGGTTAAAGCTTGGAAAATTCCNNGAAGGATCTTCATCCTCAAAGGGGAAATCTTTATTTAATATTCTTCCTTTAAAAAATCATCAATCAATAAGTTCAATTATGCCGATGCCTGAAGATGAAACAGAAACTAAAAATTATCAAATAATTTTTGCTACAGCCCAAGGTAAAGTTAGAAAAAATAGTCTAGAAGATTTTCAATCAATTAATGCTGCAGGCAAAATTGCAATGAAATTAGATAATAATGACAGCATTGTTGGTGTAAAAATTTGTCAAGATGATCAAGATATAATTCTAAGTACTAAATTTGGTAAATGTATAAGATTTGAGGCAAAAAAATTAAGAGTTTTCAAAGGCAGATCATCAAAAGGAATTAAAGGTATTGAGTTAGCTCCAAATGATCAAATTGTATCTTTGTCAGTAATTGACAGTGATAAAACAAAAAAAAATGGAAAAAAATCCAAGGATGAAAAATCAGAAATTAAAGCAAAAGAAAAATTTGTTTTATCTATAAGTGAAAATGGATATGGTAAAAAAACATCTCATTTAGATTATAGAGTTACCAATAGAGGTGGAAAAGGTATTATAGGAATAGTTAACTCACCTAGAAATGGGAACATAACATCCTCATTTCCAATTAATGAAGGAGATGAAATTCTAATATCAACAAATAAAGGAAGAGTTATAAGGGTGGCGGTAAGAGAAATTAGAACTGCTGGAAGAAACACTCAAGGTGTTAGAATTATTAAGCTTTCCGGTGAAGAAAAAGTTGTATCTGCAATAAAAATTGATGATAATTTGATCTAATGAATAAAGTTGCTATTTATCCTGGTACCTTTGATCCTATTACTTATGGTCATATAGATGTAATTAAAAAAGCACTTAAATTATTTGATAAAGTTGTTGTTAGCGTGTCTGATGTTAGCAATAAAAATTATTTATTTAATTCCAAAGAGAGAATTGAAATTATAAATAAGGCACTATTTAAAGATCTTAAACTAGATAAAAAAAAAATATTAGTTGTCTCATTTAACTCACTTACAACAGATTTATGTAAAAAGTATAAATCTAATGTAATTTTAAGAGGCTTAAGAGCAGTGTCTGATTTTGAATATGAATTTCAATTAGCTGGAATGAATAGAAAATTAAATAACAATATAGAAACAATTTTTCTTATGTCAGATGTGGAAAATCAAATAATTTCATCAAGATTTGTTAAAGAAATTGTAAAATTAAACGGTGATATCAGAAAATTTACTACCAAAAGTACTATAAAATCTTTAAAAGAAAAATATGAATAGAATTTTAGTAAAAATATTTATTTTATTTTTTATAATTACCAATCAATCAATAGCTGAGGAAAATATAATGATTTTAAAATTAAAAGATGGCGACGTAAAAATTGAATTATTTAAAGATGTTGCTCCAAACCATGTTAATAGAATTCAAGAGTTAGCAGACAGTGGAAAATACGATAATGTGGTTTTTCACAGAGTTATTGATGGTTTTATGGCTCAAACAGGAGATGTTCAGTTTGGCAACTCTTCTAATGATAACTTTGACATAAGAAGAGCAGGTACAGGAAATTCTGATCTACCCGATTTAAAAGAAGAGTTTAGTAGTGTCCCACATGATAGAGGTACACTATCAATGGCAAGAACATCAGATCCTAATAGTGCTAATAGTCAATTTTTTATATGCTTTAAACCAGCCCCGTTTTTAGATAGACAGTATACTGTTTTTGGAAAAGTTTTAGAGGGCATGGAGTTTGTAGATAAAATTAAAAGAGGTGAACCAGCATCAGATCCAGATAAAATTATTAGTTTTAAATCTTTATAAATCTTTAAATGGCAATAAAAAATTTTGCCTTTAATGTCTTAAGTAAAGATAAGTTTGCAAGATGTGGTTTAATAGAAACCCATAGAGGAAAAATTAGAACTCCTGCATTTATGCCTGTTGGAACTCAAGCTACTGTTAAAGCTTGTAAAATTGAAGATATTAAAAAAACTGGTTCTGATATAATCTTATCAAACACATACCATTTAATGATTAGGCCAGGTGTTGAAAGAATTCAATCTGCTGGTGGCCTTCACAGTTTTATGAATTGCGACTTACCAATTTTAACAGACTCTGGTGGCTTTCAAGTAATGTCATTATCAAAGCTAAATAAGATCGATAGAGAAAAAGGTGCTATATTTAATTCTCATGTCGATGGTAAAAAATTTTTTTTAAGTCCTGAGGAAAGTATAAGAATACAATTAGGTCTTAACTCCGATATAGTCATGATTATGGACGAATGTCCTAAAAAGACTGAAGATTATAACTTAATAAAAAAATCTATGGATCTTTCTCTATATTGGGCTGAAAGATCTAAAAAAGCTTTTGGAGATAATCCTCACAAAGCTTTATTTGGTATTGTTCAAGGTGGACTTTTTAAAGATCTCAGAATTAAATCATTAAATGAATTAATTAATATAGGTTTTGATGGTTATGCTATAGGTGGTTTGGCTGTGGGCGAGTCTCAAGATGAAATGTTTTCTGTTCTTGACGATATAAAGGGATATTTACCATCTGAAAAACCACATTATTTAATGGGTGTAGGTACACCATCGGATATATTGGGTGCTGTAAAAAGAGGTGTTGATATGTTTGATTGTGTTTTACCAACTAGATCAGGCAGAACAGGACTGGCTTTTACATGGGAAGGAAGAATTAATATCAAAAATAATAAATACCAAACTGATAACTCTCCTTTGGATGTTAATTGTAGCAATTTAGATTTGAATAAATATTCAAAAAATTATTTAAACCATTTATTTAATACAAATGAAATTTTAGCATCCATGCTTTTAACTCTACATAATATTAATTTTTATCAAGAATTAATGGCTGCTATTAGAAAAAATATTTCTAAAGGTACATTTGATCAATTTCACGACAAATATGTTGATAAGTTGTAAAAGATTTCTAATTTTAAGTTCAAATTGACGTTTGAAAAATCAGAATAATTCTGTATATAACAATCTATTCTTTATGAATATTTGTGGGCCCTTAGCTCAGTTGGTAGAGCAATTCCCTTTTAAGGAATGGGTCGATGGTTCGAGTCCATCAGGGCTCACCACATTATTCATTTAGCTAAATTTTATTGGCGGATAATCTAAAATAACTTCATTCATCCAGTCATTTAATTTCTTAATTCTGTTATCTGCGGATGGATGTGTGCTCATAAACTCTGCTGGTTCTTTACCCTTATTAAATTCCTTCATTCTTTTCCATATATTTACTGTCTCTCTTATGTCGTAACCAGATAATGATGAAAAGATCATTCCTAAATAATCAGCTTCACTTTCTTGCTTTCTATTAAATGGATTCATTATGCCTAATTGAGATAATAGTCCCACTGCATTCATTCCAGTAGTTTTGTTAATGTTGCTCAAAACTCCACCACTAGCTATATCTATTATTTTTGTTCCTGTATTTAAAAGCACACCACGACTTGCCCTCTCGACAGAATGTTTTGCTACAGCATGAGCAACTTCATGACCCATTACAGCCGCTAAACCATTAGTATTTTTTGTGACCTCTAACATACCAGAATAGATTCCAATTTTCCCTCCAGGCATACACCAGGCGTTTCTGACTTTTTTATTATCAATTAGTATATATTCCCAATCAAAATTAGCTGTAGGATCGTCTAATTTTTTTCTATAAAAATATTCGCTAATAGAGTCTTCCATTTTTTTTCCAATTTCTTTAATTTCATTTAGTGATTTTATATCATCACTCATTTTTTCTTTTTCTTTAACTTTTTCATAAATTTTTGCAGCTTGAGCATTTAATTTAGATTCTGGAATTATACTCAATTGTTTTCTGTCAGTAATTGGTGCCGTAGTACAAGAGGGCAGTATAAAGCCACAACAACCGCAACCAACATAGGATAAAAATTTTCTTCTATTCATTTTTGTATAAAATTGTTAATATCATTAAATTATGAATCTTAATAATAAAATTTTATTAGCCCTATTTATTATAGCAATTGCTTTTGTAATTTACTCAAGTTTTAATTAATCTTATGTCAAAAAAACCTCATAAAAAATCTTTATCATTAACACTTAGAAACTATTTTATAGCTGGTGTTGTTGTTTTAATACCTATAGGGTTTACCTTATATCTTAGTAAAATTTTAATAGGTATTTCTTCAAATATTATCCCAAAAAATATTAATCCAAATAGCTATTTGCCTTTTAATATTCCTGGTGTAGAAATTTTAATTTCATTAATTTTCATAACAATAGTTGGTGGACTTTCATTGTCATTTTTTGGCAGAAGAATTCTAAAATTAATTGATGATCTTTTTAAAAGAATACCATTTTTAAGAACCGTTTATTCTGCTATTGTTCAAATGACAGAAACTTTTTCTAAAAAAGATGATGATAAAAAAAGTGTTGTTCTCATTGAATATCCAAGAAAAGGAGTTTGGGCTGTTGGTTTTGCGACAAAAGAAAATACTGGTGAAATGGCTGAAAAAACTAATAAAAAACTAATCAATGTTTTTGTTCCAACTACACCAAATCCTACCAGTGGTTTTTTGCTAATGTTTCCTATTGAAGATGTGATTTATTTAAATATGTCTTTCGAAGAAGCTTCTAAATTTATTGTTTCAGCTGGAACTTCTACTAAAAAAAATTAAGCAATATCATTAATTATATCGGCTCTATCGTATAATTTTATTAATGGTTTGAATTTACTAATATTTTCATTTGATTTTTCTATACGTCGCATTTCTTTTTCAGCTAACAGAAATAGATCATTATTATGAATAGGATCGGCTAATTTAAAATTTTTAATTCCACTTTGTTTGAAGCCCAAAATATCTCCAAAACCTCTAATTTTCATGTCTTCTTCAGAAATTATAAATCCATCATTTGTACCTTTTAAAATATTAATTCNNTTTTTTTGCGTTTTCACTTAAATTAGATTTAAACATTAATATACATGAGGATTCTTTGTCACCTCTGCCTACACGTCCTCTTAACTGATGTAGTTGTGATAGTCCAAATTTGTTGGCATTTTCAATTATTATTACATTAGCATTCGGAAAATCTATGCCAACTTCAATTATAGTTGTTGAAACTAAAATCTTAAATTCATTCTTTAAAAATCTATTTAAAATAATCTCTTTTTCTTCAATATCAGTTTTACCATGTAACAATGAAACTTGATTAGGGAACAATTTATCAAGATATTCAAATTTTTTAACAGCTGACGTATGGTCAATTTTTTTAGATTCCTCAATTAATGGACAAACCCAAAAGATCTGGTTTCCTAATTTAATTTCTTTTTTAATAAATTTAACAACATCATCAATTTTACTTTCTAACTTACTGTATGTTTTAATGGGTTTACGAGACTTAGGTTTTTCACGTATAATTGATAAATCCATATCACCATACATTGTCATTGTTAATGTTCGTGGAATAGGTGTTGCAGTCATTAATAAAACATCACAATTATTACCACCTTTATCAGATAGTCTTTTTCTTTGGTTAACACCAAATTTATGTTGTTCATCAATAATGATTAGCCCTAATTTCTTAAAATTTACTTTTTTTTGAAATATTGCATGTGTTCCAAATATAATATCAATTTTATGTTTAGATAATTCATTTAATATTATTTTTTTATTTTTATAATCAGATTTACCAGAAATTAATTTAATATTTATATTTTTAGGAAATATTACTTTTGCTAACGTGTAGTGTTGTCTTGCTAAGATTTCAGTTGGAGCCATTAAAGCAACTTGAAATCCTGAATTTACAGTATTAAAAGCTGATAATAAGGAAACTATAGTTTTTCCACTTCCAACATCACCTTGTAATAATCTAAACATTTTTGTTGAAGAACATAAATCGTCATTAATCTCTTTTAATGTTTTTATTTGATCATTTGTAAGTGAAAATTCTAACTTATTAATTATTTCATTTTGTTTTTTTATATTTAAAATTTTATTAATCTTTTTAATTTTCTTAATTTTTTTTCTTATTTCTGAATTTACTAAAAATGTAGAAAAGATTTCATCAAATGCTAGGCGTTGGTAAAAGTTTTTTTTATAGGTCCCAACATTTTCAGGTTTATGTAAATCTTTAATAGCATCATTCCAGCTTATATTATCAAATTTTTGAAGTATATTTGTTGAGTGCCATTCATTTAGTAAAGGTAAGTTTTCAACTATTTGGTTTATAATTTTATTATATATTTTTTCTGTAATTCCATCTGTTAACGAATAAGTATTATGCTTCTGTTTAATGAGAGAAGAATCTTCAGATAAATATTTTGGATTTGTTAATTGATATTTGTTTCTAAAATATCCAATTTTACCACTTACAGTTATTTCTTTACCAATTGGCAGTATTTTTCTAACATATCCTTCAAAACTATTAAAAAAAATACAATCTATCTCACCTGTTTCATCACTACACAAAACTCTATTTGGTAAATTTCTAACTCTTGGAAAAGAGTATTTCTTTGGGGTTATAGTAATTGTCTGCACCTCGCCAATTCTTAAGTCTTTAATTTTCGATGATAAAGATCGATCTGTGTAAGATTTTGGTAATTTCCATAATAAATCAAAAATATTATTAATCTTTTTTTTCTTAAGTAAATTAGTTGTTTTAACACCAACACCTTTTAGTGCTGTTAAATCTGACAATAAATATTTATAATTACTTTTATTATCCATAAACAGTTAATATATTCCAATAATGAACATCAACATAGACCAATTAAAAAAAAAAATTATCTATCGATCAAATTATAGGGGTACAAAAGAAATGGATAAACTTTTAGGAGCTTTTACTAATAAATATATTAATGAACTAAGTAATGAAGATCTTATTAATTTAGAAAAATTATTAGAGATAGATGATAATAATTTATACAATTTTTATAATGGTCTTAAAATTGATATTAAAATTGAGGAAAATAAAATTAATCTACTGTTTAAAAATTTTAAATACGAGGAATATAAATAATGGCGGAAGGACTGAGATTCGAACTCAGGAAAGAGTTGCCCCTTTGCCGGTTTTCAAGACCGGTGCATTCAACCACTCTGCCATCCTTCCGTGAGGATTGTTTTATTATTATAATTATTTAATTCAACTATAAAATAGTCTAATAAAAGCTATTATTAATTAGTCACTTATTTTCCTATGAATAAAGAATTTAATAAAGGTTTATTGTTAGCTGGATTTGGTTCTTTTTGGTGGGGATTTCTTGGTGTTCTTTATTTTAAATACATAACCTTCATTGGACATATTGAGCTGGTGGTTCATAGATGTTTGTGGACGACATTTACATTAATAATTACAACTTTTCTTTTTTCAAAATGGCATATTTTTTTTGATATAATTAAAAATAAAAAATATTTAATTTATTTATTCTTTTCAGGGCTTCTTATTTTTATAAATTGGGCTGTTTGGATATATGCTATAGCAACAAATAGGATTATTGATGCAAGCTTTGGGTATTTTATGATGCCTATTTTAAGTGTAATGCTTGGTTATATTTTTTTTAAAGAAAAACTTAATAAAAAAAGAATATTTTCAATAATTCTAGTTATCATTTCAATCTTATACTTATTGGTAGTAAGTTTTAAATCTTTACCTTGGGTTGGACTAATCGTTGCTTTAAGTTGGGGTTTTTATAATTTAATTAGAAAAAAAATTAATATAGATACAGACATTGGTCTTTTAATAGAAAGTCTTTATATTTTGCCATTTGCATTAATTGCATTTTATCTAATAGCATCTAATGGTTATAATGATTTTGAATTATCAAACCCTCCTATGATGTTGTTTATATTTCTAGCAGGACCAATGACAGTGATACCATTATTTTTATATGTTAGAGGTGTTGAGCTGTGTGGGTTAGGGCCCACAGGAATGATTTTTTATATAACACCAACATTACAATTTTTACTTGGATATTTCTACTACGATGAAGCATTTTCCTTAACAAAATTAGTTAGTTTTATTTTTATCTGGATTGCTGTAATTATATATTTAAAGGATCTGTATGAGACTAATTAACTATTTATTAATAATTTTATTTTTTACCTTTAGCTCAGTTTTATCAGACGACCAACAAAGCTTTATCCAATGGAAAAATAATTTTAAAAAAATTGCCTTACAAAATAATATTTCAGAAGACACCTTTGATGTTGTTATGGCTAATATAAAATTTTTACCTAACGTAATTAAATACGACAGATATCAGCCAGAATTTTATGAAGATACCAAAACTTATGTCACAAAGAGAACATCAAATAAAAAAGTTTTAAAAGGTTTAAAATTTTACAAGGAAAATATTAATTTAATCAATTCGATAGAAACTGAATTTGATATTGAAAAAGAATTACTTTTATCGCTAATGGGAATTGAAACGAATTTTGGAACTTATGTAGGTAAAATGGATATATTATCATCTTTAGCTACACTTAGTTATGACAAGAGAAGATCTGATTTTTTTTCAAAAGAACTTCTAATATTATTAAATTTAATCGAGTCAAACCAAATTGATTATCAAACCTTATATGGTTCATGGGCTGGAGCATTTGGTTTTTTTCAATTTATGCCATCTACTATGAAAAATTATGCATTAGATTACGATAATAATAATTATATAGATCTTAAAAACAATAAAGATGCTTATGCTTCAGCAGCTAATTATCTTAAAAAAATTGGATGGAAAACTAACCAGCCATGTTTCTACAAAATAGATTTATCAAAGAAGATACCAAAAAAATATTTAAATGTTTCTGCGAAAAAGCTTCATAATAAAAAAAATTTAGACTTTTTCAGAAAATATATAAATGATAGCTCATTTATAGATAATAATTTTGATGATTTAAAAGTAGCCATAATTACTCCTGACAAGGATATAATTCCTGATGCAGAAAATTTTAGCCCAGCCTATGTTGTATTTGATAATTATGAAATAATTTTACAATGGAATAGATCTTTAAGATTTTCTTTAGCTGTGTGTACTTTAAAAAATAAATTTAAAAATGAACTATAAAATTATATTATTTATATTAACTATTTTTATATTAGCTGGCTGCAATCAAGATATCCAAAATAAAAATTCAATAAAATTTTCACCAGAACAAAAATATAAAAATACAGGTTTTACACTTGTCTACAATAATAAATTAAGAAAAGAGAAAAAAATTTCAAAGAGGATTGATAATAGAGCATTAATAATATTTCACAAAAACTTAAAAAAAGACTCATTTGTAAAAATTACTAATCCATTGAATCAAAAAACAATAGTAGCTAAAGTTATATCTAATAAAGCAAAATTTCCTGAATTTTATAACTCTGTTATCACAATGAGAATTGCAGAAGAGCTGTCTCTTAATTTAAATGAGCCATATATTGATTTAATTTTGATTTCTCAAAATTCAACATTTATTGCAAAAAAAGCAAAAACATTTGATGAAGAAAAAAACGTTGCTGAAAAAGCTCCTGTTGATGGTGTTAAAATTGATATAATAAACGATACAAAAAATAAGAGTACAAAGATTATAAAAAATAGTATTTTTAAATATTCAATCAAAATAGCAGATTTTTACTATAAAGATTCTGCTGATAGAATGATTAATAGAATAATAAGTGAGACGAGTGTTAAAGATCCTGCAATAAAGAAATTATCTGAGACAAAATATAGGGTACTATTAGGTCCTTTTAATGATATAAAAAAATTAGAAGAGTCATTTAATAATATTAAATTATTAAATTTTGAAAATTTAGAAATTTTAAAAGATGTTTAAAAAACTATTTATATATATTTTATTAAGTTCTTTTATTTTTAAGTTTGCAAATGCCAATTTAGACATAAAAGCTAGAACAGCTATTTTGCAAGATTATCATTCTGGTGAAATACTTTACGAAAAAGAAGCTGACATATCGATATATCCAGCTTCAATGACCAAAATCATGACGGCAATTATTGCTTTTGATTTAATTAAATCTGGTGATTTAAAACTAGATGAAAAGTTTATTATTTCAGAAAAAGCATGGAGATTGTCAACATCTGGTTATTCTTCAATGTTTATTATGGTAGGTGACGAAGTTTCTGTAGAAAATTTATTAAAAGGAATAATTATTGCATCTGGAAATGATGCTTGCATTGCATTGGCAGAGGGTATTGCAGGTACTGAAGAGGAATTTGCAATTTTAATGACTACAAAAGCCAAGGAAATTGGGATGGAAAATACTAATTTTGCTAATTCATCAGGAATTAATAATTCTGACAATTACTCAACAGTTAGAGATATTCTTAAAATGTCGAAATATTTGATTAAAAAACACCCTAAATTCTACCAAATTTTTGCAGAAAAGAAATTCACTTGGGATAGAACTGGAGGTGACCCTATAACTCAAGGTAATAGGAACCCTCTTCTTTATAAAAACTTAGGTGCTGATGGGATAAAAACAGGTTACCTAGCTGTGGAAAAATATTCGTTAGCTTCATCAATTAATAGAAATGGAAGAAGACTTATAGCTGTAGGTAGTGGCTTTAATTCAAAAAATGCAAGATCAAAAGAAAGCACAAAACTACTAACATATGGACTAACAAATTATGACCTTGTGAACATAGCTAAAGCAAATGAACCTATGCATAATATTGATGTTTGGCTAGGAAGAGAAAATTCAGTTAACGTCTATACAAAACAAGATATCTACAAAACAATTAAAAAAGCTAAAAAAAAATTATTAAAAGTATCTGTTAAATATGACGGTCCTGTTGAAGCACCCATAAATAAAGGTGACAAGATTGCAATTCTTAAAGTTGTTTATAATGATGAAATAGTTGGTGAATACGACTTACTAGCATCAAATAATGTTAAAAAAGTAAACCTATTTTCAAGGTTGTTAAAATCATTAAATTACCTTATTTGGGGTGATGTCTAAAAAACCAATTATTGTTTTTGAAGGTATAGAGGGTAGTGGAAAAAGTCACCACATATCAATAGTTTCTAAATATCTAAAGAATAATAAAATTGATTTCTTAAAAATAAGGGAACCAGGTGGAAACTCTAATTCAGAAAAAATACGAAAAATAATTCTTAGTAATAAATCAAATTTTAATAAAAATACTGATTTACTTTTATATATGGCTGCTAGAAGTGAAAACATATCTCAAATACAAAAATATTTTCATAAAAAAATTATTTTAATTGATAGATTTACTGACTCAACTATAGCTTATCAGCACTATGGTATGGGTGTAAATATTAATTTAATAAAAATATTAAATAAGTTTTTACTTAAAAATATAAAAGTAGATTTCACTTTTTTAAATCTTGTTAATAATAGAAATTTATATGATAGATTAAAAAAAAGAAAGTCACTTAATAGATATGATAAATTTAATATGAAATTTTATAACAAAGTTCAAAGAGGATTTGTTAAACTATCCAATATTAATAAAAGAAAATATCAATTAATTAATTCAAATTTGAATAT
>ENA-UZWY01012270-UZWY01012270.1-metagenome-genome-assembly--contig:-Day-2--50m-contig-12270_pt1 | contig 12629 bp, 13 predicted proteins | sample MGYA00260341_ERZ794901 | MGnify/ENA metagenome assembly ERZ794901 | reverse complement strand
TGTATCAAGTTATTATTATCTAAAATATCCATGTCGAAGTAGCAATATCCCCAAGATTCCGAAGCGCTGAATTCGGTGTGTAACCAATAATCTTTTTCTTGTATTTCTGAGATATCAATATCAGGGATTTTAAAATATGCATCCCATGCATAGTATTCTTTATCTGAAATAATAGTTGTATAGGAATTATCAAATCCAGAAAAATAATAACTATCACCATAATAGGTATCGTCACTAGCTCTTTCGGCTGACATAGTTACAACAGATGTGATGAAACCAGCGAAAATAGGGATTAGTAATAGACCTATAAGGAATTGAGACATTATAAATTTATTCGGATCATTTGGCGTAATCGAGATATCAGGAGATTGACTAGATATGGTACCTACGTTGCCAGTAAAAACATTCATAGATTCAGAGGAAGATTTTTTATTGTCAGGATTTTTATTGTCCCACCAATTGTCTTTATCTTCAACCATGAATAACGACCTATATATCTGAATATCTGATTAAAATTATACAAAAACTAGTGGGAGATGTAATAGTAAATCAAGAACTATAGCGAGCGCTCCTGCTTCCGAGGAGGGGTTTTGATCAGTATTTCCACTTGGAGGCGATAAACGTTGAAGTTCCCCCGAATCAAGCCAAATAGATGCACAATTCGGGCAGCCATCTATTTCAATTAATTCAGTAAGAGTGCCATCTATTTTTCTGAATGCAAAATCTCGAACTTTCATTCCTGTCTGACAGAATGGACAGCAGAGATCTACAGGAATCCCCTCATCTTTGAATCCATCATGAATTACATCTAATTTTTGACTACAGATTTCAGAAGAGGACCCCTCAGGATTTAGTGCAAGACCCGAACAAGTAGGACAATGTGAAATTCCATTTCTTGAAAATACAGACTTTGAGGTATCATTAGGAGAAATCAGAGCGCTACCATCTCTGGGGCAACACATAACTCCGGGCGTCATAATTCTCTCGAATAAATCATACTTATTCAAGGCTTAGCCGGATTGATAAAAACAAGTGGATAAATTACAGTTTTTATTTTTTTCAAGAAGTAATGTTAATTATAGTCAGATAGTTAGAATTTACGACTAAATAAGCTAATATCAGATTATTTCGACACGATTAATCAATCGGCGGATTAAATGGGACACTTAGTGTCCCGAGTTCATGCAAAAGTCTGCCGAGACTGGTAGAGCACCGCTGAGAATCATCACAGCAGCGGCTATATTTGACGGTCATGATGCTGCTATTGGTATCTTCAGACGTATTTTCCAGTCAATGGGTTGTGAAGTAATTCACTTAGGACATGACAGAGGTGCTGATGAAGTAGCTAGAGCTGCTATTCAAGAAGATGCGCATTGTGTTGCTATTACTTCATATCAGGGAGGTGCTGTAGAAATGTTCACCCATACTAAGCAAATATTAGACGAAGCAGATTTTAGTCATGTTAGCCTAGTAGGTGGTGGTGGAGGCACTATTCTTCCTAGTGAAATAAAACACTTACTTGATTCTAACATAGCGAAGATATACTCCCCTGAAGACGGTAGAGAATTAGGGTTAACAGGTATGGTTTCTGATGCTATAGAAAGAGCATCAAAGAATAATTTACTTGATCCTGCGAGATTTGAAAACCTGAAGAAACCAATATCTGCAGATAATCATGGTTCTGTATCAAAATTACTCACATTAGCAGAAAATGCAGATGAGGAAATGTTCAATCAAGTTCTAAATAAAGTTAGATCAACAGATGGTTCTACATGTCCAGTAGTTGGTTTGACTGGCACGGGTGGTGCTGGGAAATCAAGTCTTACTGACGAATTAATGCTAAGGATCCAAAGAGATAATCCAGGGACAAAAATTGCTCTACTTGCTACCGACCCTACACGAAAGAGAACCGGAGGGGCTTTGCTAGGAGACAGAATAAGGATGAACTCATTATCCGATGAAAATCTATTCATGCGTTCATTTGCCAGCAGGGATAGTGGCAGAGAAATTGCAGATTGTATAGGTCGTTCTATCGAGGCTTGTAAGGCTGTCGGATTCGACCTCGTTATTGTCGAGACTAGTGGAATTGGCCAAGGTAACGATGCAATTACAGAAGTCGCTGACATTTCCTTATATGTCACTACAAGAGAGTATGGTGCTCCTAGTCAATTAGAGAAATTAGAAATGTTAGATTCGGCAGATATTGTAGTTCTAAATAAATTTGACAGGCCTGGGGCGGAGGATGCACTAGCAGAAATCAGAAAACAATTCAAGAGGAACAGAGAGATGTGGGAAGCTGATAATTCAGACCTGCCCGTAGTTCCAACCATTGCTAGTCAATTTGCAGATGCTGGAGTTGACCAACTTTGGAAGAAATTATCTGCTTTGTTGAATGAAAAATACTCCCAATCATTTTCTGCATCTGAGCCTAGATTAGGTAGGGATGGTCTTCCACATAGATCTTCACCGATTCCTCCAGAGAGACAAGGATATCTTGCAGAAGTTTCAAGCACTATCAGAAATTATCACTCAAGGACTGAAGATGTTTCATCAAAGATGAGGTTAGTTCAACGATTAGAAGTCGCTGCTGAACAAATGAAATTAAAGAAAAATAAAAATGCTGCAGAAGGACTCAAAGAAGAAGCAAAAACTATCCGTTCAGAAATACCTGAGAGTGCTTGGAGGGGTTTAGAAAATTTCAGAAACAAAGCAGAAGAATATCGTTCAGGAGCGACTAGTTACACTGTTAGAAACAAAGAAATTCCTGTGAAAACAACTACTACAACACTCTCTGGCTTAGATTTGCCAAGAGTAGCATTACCAGATTACAGTGACTGGGGAGATACTTTACAATGGATAAGAAAAGAGAATATACCTGGATCATTCCCTTACACAGGAGGGGTTTTCCCATTCAAGAGGCAAGATGAATTACCGGTTAGAATGTTTGCTGGTGAAGGTAGTGCCGAGAGAACAAACAAAAGATACCACTTCCTTTCTAAGGACCAGAACTTCAACAGACTATCAGTTGCTTTTGATTCACCTAGCTTGTATGGAAACGACCCTCAAGAAAGACTAGATATATTTGGAAAAGTATGTGAAAGTGGGGTTTCAATAAGTACAGTAGATGAAATGGAAAAATTATTCGAAGGATTTGATTTGTGTGCCCCTAATACTTCAGTATCAAAAACTATCAATGGAAATTATTGGTGGCATCTTGCTGCTTTCTTTAATGTGGCAATTAGACAACAAGTGAAGAAATTCGAAGAAGAGAATGGGCGTAAACCAGATGAGAAAGAACACGCTGAGATTAAGGCTAGAACTCTAAGTACCGTTAGAGGTACTGTTCAAGCAGACCAGTTGAAAGAATCAATGGGCCAGAATACATTGGTATTCAATTTAGATACTGCATTGAGAATGATGGGTGATGTTGCAGAATTCTATGTTGATAACGAAATAAGAAATCATTACTTCGTTTCAATTTCAGGATATCATATTGCAGAAGCAGGGGCGAATCCAATATCTCAGGCTGCTCTAACCCTGTCTAATGGTTTGACGTATGTTGAGTTATTCAATTCTAGAGGTTTAGATGCAAATAAATTCTTGAGAAATTTCAGTTGGTTTTTCTCCAATGGCATGGATCCTGAATATGCAGTAATTGGCAGAGTTTGCAGAAGAATCTGGGCTATTGCTATGCGTGACATGTATGGTGTAGATGAACGTGGTCAGAAATTGAAATATCACATACAGAGTAGCGGTAGATCATTACACGCTCAAGAATATACATGGAATGATTATCGAACAACATTGCAAGCACTTTATGCACTAGCAGATAATGCTAATTCACTGCATACCAATTCTCGTGATGAGGCATTTGGGACACCTACGGAAGATACTGTAAGAGATGCTGTGGCGATCCAACTAATACTTTCCAAAGAATATGGGTGGTTACAAAATGAGAACCCACTACAGGGGTCACATGTCGCTGATTGGTTAACTGATTCTGTTGAAGAGGAAATCCTGAAAATATTCGAAGAAATGCATAGACGCGGAGGAGTCCTTGGTGCTCTTGAAGTAAATTACCAAAGAAATAGAATACAAGATGAGTCAATGATCTATGAACATAGAAAACACTCTGGAGAATTACCAATTATTGGAGTTAATACTTTCGAAGAAGGAATTGACAATTCATTATCTGTTGAAGAGTTTAACATCGAAGTTACACGCTCAGATAAAGATGAAAGAATGATGGTGATTTATAGAAATAAAGCATTCAAAGAAACTCATGCTAAAGAAGCGGAAGAAGGTCTAGCAAGGCTCAAAAAAGTGGCTAGAGAAGGTGGTAATCTATTCGAAGTTATGATGGATATTGTAGAACACTGCACAGTAGGTCAAGTTACACAAGCACTATTCGAAACCGGTGGAAAGTTCCGCAGAAATATGTAATTACACGCATCTCATTGAGTTGACTTGTAAACATATGTTGCTAAAATTGCTCCAACAAATTGTGGTACAAAATGTATCCATGAATCTGCAAGAGCCAATTTACCAGAAACTATCAGTGCACTAGTCACTGCAGGATTGAATGACCCAAGAGAAATACTTCCAACCGTGATTGCACCAGCAAGTACAACAAGCGCAATGGCAGCACCATAGTAACCATTACCTGAGGTCGATTCAGTAGTTGCAACATTCAAAATCACGTAGGCTAATGCAAAGGTGAAGAGAAGTTCTGCTACTACAGCCTCGGTTCCTAAATCGAAGATTTCAGGTGAGGGTTCACCAGGGAATAATAACCTCTCTACAATCAAAGCTGCAGAGACTGCTGCTATTACCTGTGAAGCAATATATGGTAAAACATCATCCTTATCGCATGCTCCTCTAAGATATATCGAGACGGTTACTGCAGGGTTATAGTGAGCTCCTGATATATACCCTCCTGCATAGATCATAACCATGAGTGTTGATGCTATAGCAAATGGTGCATAATCCCCGGCAGAACCATAAACTGCAGCAGTACATACAGTAAGGGAAAGGAAAAATGTTCCAATAAATTCGGTAGTCAATTTTTGTTGCATGGTATATGTCATGAACTACGTTCGTAAACAGTGTACTCATCAATGTTATTCTAATTAATCTTCATCAAAGAAGTTGTAGGGACTTTCTGGGGGTGGCGGGAGACGTAAATATTCAATTTTTTCAGGAGTACTAATTTCTAATTCATAGAAGTCGTGTAAATTCTTTTGTTCATTCGAATCACCGTATAGAAGTTTATCCTGAGAAATTATCCATGCAATAGTCATATCATCAAGTGAATTTACTTTAAGCCATAACTGATTAGGCATAGATTCAGACCAAGGGTAAGTATTGATTTCAAAAGTATCGAACCCATCAATCACAGAAAAAATCGACCTCACTACTTTCCTTCGGGGACAAGAAAATTTAGGTTCAACATAAATTATTCGTTCAAATTTAATCCATCCTCTCTTATTTATTGGTTTAGAAGAAATTTCCAGGAAAAATCCTATCTCAAGTGCTTCTTCAACGAGATTATGTCTTATCAATAGATTAACTAATCCTTTAGGAATACGACATTTAGGGATTGTTCTAACTTCATCTGCAGTTCTCCCAAATGAAAAAACCGCATCTTCCAATTCATTACTTACCTCATACCCACCGGATCTAACTAAAGTTAAACTCCAGATATTTTTATCTATTTCCCTAACCATTATTCCACTTCCTTATTCTTAAACTATTTATTATCTAAATTATTAAATTTAGATGGTCGGAAGGTAGAATTCTCGTCCCAAATAAGTAGACCCATCTGCCGGACTATCAAGGTTAAATCCGCGGTACTTAATATTTATGAAAAATATGAGATGAAGAGAATTGTGTCTTCATCAATCAAAACTAAACATCATATTATAGGGGCGTGTTATGATAGGTGAATGAGATGAGTAGAGAACGTGCTCTGGTTACTGGCGCCTCCAGTGGCATAGGTATGGAGATTGCGAGAATTTTAGCCTCACAGAATTGTGACCTAGTTATTTGTGCTAGAAGAAAAAAGGAACTAGAGGATTTTTCTGAAGAATTAATTGATAAATATGGAATAAATTGTGAAGTTATTATTGCTGATTTAACCACCGAAAAAGGAGTTGATGAAATTATTAAAAATACTAAAAATATCGATATTTTAGTCAATAATGCTGGTTTTGGCATACTAGGAGACCATGCTGAAATGCCATTAGATAGACAATTACAGATGATTGATTTGAATATTCATGCATTAACGAGATTGACTCATGAGTTCAGCAATCAAATGATTGCAAAGGGAAGGGGGAGAATCATGAATGTTGCATCTATTGCAGCTTATATTTCAGGACCTGGGTTTGCAGTATATTGTGCAACAAAATCCTATGTCCTCTCATATTCAAGAGCTCTACACAAAGAATTGATGAAAAAAGGAGTCACAGTAACGGCACTTTGTCCAGGTTATGTAGTGACAGGGTTCCAAGAAGTTGCAGGAATGAAACTTAGTAAAATGGAAAAAATCTCTTCAGTACCAGTAAATAAAGTAGCAGAAATTGCAATTAAGTCAATGCGGAAAGGTAGAAGAGAAGTTATGCCAGGAATGGTGAACAAGCCATTACCTCTAGTTACAAAAATGACACCTATGTGGTTGCAATTGATTATTGTAAATCAAATATTAAAGTGATTTATCGTTGACATTTAGGGCAATAAAAAGTAGAACGACCTGATTGAACTATCCTCAGAATAGTTCCTTTGCATGACTCAGTTACACACACTTCACCTTCACGATTGAATACTTTGAATTGTTGCGCAAAATAACCCAAATCAGACTCCCCTGATACTCCTCTGAAATCTGAGATTGTTGAACCACCTACCATTATTGCTTCTGCTATAACTTGATTTGTATGCTCAAAAATACGCTGCACCTTGACTCCAACTTTCTTACTCTTACCTGCAACCTCTGCTGCAGTTCTTAAAGGTGATATTTTACTACGGAAAAGTATCTCACTGACATATATATTTCCAAGTCCAGAGACTACTCTCTGATCTAACAATGCACTCTTTATTGGAGAGCGTTTACCTTGAAGATTAGACTTCAAAATTTCAATAGTGAATTCTTCAGTAAGTGGTTCGGGGCCAAGGCTGGCTAACCATTTCTGTTCGGACTCTTCNNGATGTCAGAAATGTATCCATGAAACCAAAACGCCTGTGGTCAGTATATACTGCAGTTTTAGCTCCATCATCAAATTCAAAATATACATGATCGTGTTTACCTGAACCATCTGAACCAATAGTCCAAACTCCGGTCATTCCAAGGTGACTCATCCAAGTATATCCGTTAGATAGACGAAATAATAGATACTTAGAACGCCTATCTATTTTCTCAATCTTAACTCCAGTCAGTGTTTCTTCAAAATCAGAGGGGAACGGAAAACGAAGGTTTGGGCGCCTTAAATCTACAAAACTAATCGTAGTATCTACCAAATGTGGAACAAGTCCCCGGCGAACCGTTTCAACCTCTGGCATTTCTGGCATGATTGAACCATAGGAGGTGATTACATTATATTGACTATCTACATATGTCTTATGAAATAAATATAGAATAGTTCAATAATAGATTACATGTAGGGTGAACATGGATAATGGTGAAGAAATACCTTGGGCGAATCCAACTAAGAATCCAAATAGCGCAGTTCAAGTTCAAGCGGCGTCAGTCGGTCAATATACCCAAACAAACGCCGTTCTGGCAATTGTTCTTTCATCGATAGGAGCAGTGTTACTAGTTGGATCAGGAGGTGGTGGAATATGCTGCTCGATCCCTGCGATTATTTTAGCGAATGGAGCGTTGACAATCACAAATAGTCAACCAGGACATCCAGATGCAAGTATGGCAAAAGCAGCACAGATATTAGGTTGGATTGTAACTGGTGTCACTATTTTAGTCATCCTAGGATTTTTACTAATTATTGGAAGCATTGGTGGTTTGGGACTACTTCTGGATAATTAATTACTATTTTTTCGAATAACAAAAACTCGATGTTGAGATTCAAAATGAGAGATATCAATATTCTCCAGTAAAGAAATTGTCCTATCTGCTTCGATTAATTCCTTGGCCTGTTCAAATCTGGAATCATCGCCGCCTTCAATCCATCTTTCACTAGCAGCTTTGAGTGATAATAGTCCAATCCCTCCAACTTTGAGAAATATCTCTGAAATATGTAAAAATGATTTCGTTTGATCTGCTATGCTAATATCTTGATGAATCCAATCTACTTTTCCTCTAAGATAAGGAGCAATTGATAATGGATTTCTGGCATCTCCCAAAACTGGAATCAAGCCGGGTCTATTTTCGGATAATTTACTCAAATCTCTCATCATTCTTGGAGCTATCTCTACGGCTATAATTTGACCATTATGATGATTTCCTGAGCCACAGACATGGTCGTGAATATGACTAACTGTGGTTCCTGAAGACGCACCCAAGTACAGACAAGTTGAACCTACTTCTGGAATCATCAGGCTAGTCTCTTTCTTACTTTTTAGTAGGCTAGCAGCCACTTTGGATTTATTAGGGTCCCAGTGACGCCATTCAATGCGACTGTCTTTTTTCCTTTTCTCGCCTCTAACTGAAACACCCCTTACTGCATTTCGGGTCCACAATGAACGACCCTCTTTACGTATCCCCCATGCTAATTTCTGAGGTTTTCTTCGAGCCATAAATTCACTTCCTTTTAGGAGGTTTTGGGAATCTATCTTTTATCGACTCTGCTTCTTTATGTATTTTCGAAACTTCTTCCTTAGTCCACGGTTCACCATTAAAATGATCTATTCTTACAGCTATACTTGCTTTACCTGCCAAATATCTTGCTACTTTACCTCGAACCCAGCGAGGGCTACGACTGACTGCTGGCATCGAAAACAGAATTGCCCCATGCTTAGGTGGAGGTGCACCTCGTCGATGTGCAGACATAGCAGCATTCGCCCCTAATACCTGTAGACTGCCTGACGGCATACGGGCTAATCGTTCTCTTCCACCTGCTAAAACTACTAATTTCGCAGCGCCAATAGGACCAATTAATGCTGATAAACTAGGCAAGTAATCATTCGCTAGAACTCTAATTGCATTTTCATGATTTGATAACCTATCTGCAATATCAACTACTGATTGTGCTTGAGATTTTACAACTCTCCACTCGTCTTCGGAGGGTTGGTGAAGAGTTTCGGGAACTTCAAATCGTTCAGCAACCTCATTAATTGATGAAGATGAGGAAACTATCTCTGGTATTTCTCTTCTCATTTTATCAAGATCAAGTTCAGATAAAAAAAGACCAATCCACTCAATACACCTAGCTTCAAGAGTAGTCCAAGATGCTCTGAGTTCATTATTTGCTCCAACCATCATATCCAGACGTCTATCGATATCTCCTGAAGAATCTGCAACTCCTCGCTTAGCTAAACGAGTTGATGCCTCGGTGAACTTCAGAACTTCTTCTTCTGACAATTCAGGCCAATCAGAACATGATAATACCCCTAAAGAATCAGGAATAGCGTCAGGGAACCTTTCTTTCAAGGAACGTGCTTCAGAAGTCATTCTACCTGATTGTAAATCTGAAAGACGATTTACTAGAGACTTGGTTGAGACTCTGTTCCAATATAATTCATCAATAATCACTTCATTATCATCTATAACACGGGCCAATCTCCAGTCATAGATGATACGCACGGACTCTTCGACATCGACTTCAGGCTTCAATCTCGCGATTCCGAGCGAAGGCATGAAAACTAGTATCTATTGGCAGGGTTATGGATGGTAGGCTGATGCTATTGGTAGGTATTGGTGGTGCTATAGGAGCCATTTTAAGATATATTATTTCAGATATTATGCCATCAGAAGGGCTTCCTTATGGCACTGTAACGGTGAATCTAATCGGATCACTGTTACTTGGAATTATGTTTGGTGCTATCGCTGCTGATGCATTAATTAGTCAAGATAATCTATTACTATTTGGAACTGGTATTCTTGGAGCATTTACCACTATGTCTGCTTTCGCAATGGACACCGTTAATCTATCTGAAAATGAATTTTCTACTGCGATGATTTATGTTACTCTGACAATTATGGGAAGTATTGGTTTGGCATGGTCAGGATATAGGATTGGAATTGGATTGTTTTCATAATTTAGAAGATATTTCTGGTCTTGGATGAGTAATGTTCAATAAGACATTGATTTACCACTATTCGGTTGAAGATAGAAATCAACTGGTTGTGAGAAGTTATGTTTTGTCCAGAATGTGGTACGTTAGGTTTTATGGAAGCAAATGGGAATATTAGATGCACCAATTATACGTGTGGCTATGAAGGCCCTCTAGCAGGAAAAGATGGGAAAGGAGCAGAATTTACTGACCCAATGACAGGAGAAACAATTGACCTAGGAGCAGCGAGAACATCTGTAGAAGTTAAGGAAAGAGATGATAGGACTCGCGGGGAAGATAAAGCTAGAGGGATTTTGTACGAGGACAGCTATATATGCCCTAAGTGTGATTGTAAAAAGATATTTGTTTGGATGCAACAAACTAGGTCTTCTGATGAACCTGAAACAAAAATGTGCACTTGTTCTGAATGTGGACATAAGTTTAGAGAGTATCAATAAATTAGTGAAAAAAGAATGAAATCTATTCTTAAATAACTAATTGCTCAAACAGAAGCATGAATAACCAGCAGTCAAGGGTAAGTTAAGAAAGGGGCGGCATTATGTTGAGAGTCACAGCAAACACGCAATTAATGAAGGAAATAGTAGACTTGCTTTCTGTGTTAACAGAAGAAGCAAAATTAGTGTGGGGTGAGAATGGACTTCACATCAATGTAGTAGATGGTTCACATGTAGCATTATTATCTGCCACAATAGGAGATGCTTGCTTTGAAACATATGAGGTTGAACCGGTAGAAATAGGTCTAGAACTAGCTAAATTAAGAGATTTATTGAGTCTTGCGGGACCCTCTGATTTAGTTGAGTTAGATTATGATGAAGCAATAGGTGCAATTAATGTGAGAGTGGGCGCAGTGCATCGAATTTTAAGAGGATTAGATACAGGAACTATGAATGAACCTAAGATGCCTCAACTAACTTTCGATAGCAAAGCAACTATTGATCCGACTAAATTATCTAATGCATTAAGAGCTGCAAAATTCGTAGGCGAATTAGTAGATTTGAGTTTAGATACAAATCAAATGAGTGTGTCCGTCACGGTAGAAGCAGGTGAATCAGTTAATGTTAGATTTGATGCAGGAGAACTAAGCGAATTGGTAGCCCCAAACCCTACTCATTCAACTTATTCTTTACAATTTTTAGACCCTCTGACAAGAAAACTTGCTAGCGGACTAACTGATGCTGTAACTTTAGAATTCCAAGATAAATATCCTTTGCGGCTTACTTGGAATAGTAATGACGGAGGAGCTAGTTGGGTTTACTTCTTAGCTCCAAGAGTTACAAATGATCCTTGATTGTTCATCGATGTTATTGAAAGCATTGACGCTTACGCATGGTCGTGAGTAATCACTCAGTCACTGTAATCATTCCTAGTGTTAGGAATCATGAAGAACTAGATATTGTCCTAAAAGGGTTAAGCAATCAAACCTATTCAGGACCTTGTGAAATAGTCGTAGTTGGACCTACAAATGACCCAGGGAAAAAAATTTGTGAAAAAAATAATATTCAATTCATAGATGATGAAGGTTCTAGAACTAGAGCAGATGCTTGTAATATTGCAATCAATGGAACAGAATCGGAACTTATATTATTCACAGATGACGATGTAATTGTACCCAATGATTGGGTTGAAAAATTAGTATCATGGTTTTCTATAGAAGAGGTAAGTGGAGTAGGTGGGCCGAATTTTGCACCAGTCAAAGAATCTACTATGTGGCAACAAGTAATTGATGTAGCATTCTGTAGCACAATATTCACTGCTGGAACTAATTATGGTAAAGTTGGAACAAAGGAACTTGATGAAGTAAATCAATTACCAGGTGTTAATTGTGCTTACAGACGCTCTGTTATCGAAGAAATTGGTGGATTTGATGAAGGTGCAATAGGAGCAGAAGATGTCATGCTTGATCATAGAATTAGAATGACTGGAAAGAGATTATGGACTGATAAGACTGCAATTATGTGGCATAGAAGGAGAGATTTGTCGAGAGTCAAGAAGCAAATTAGAAACTATGGACTTGTGAGAACTTTAGCGAGTCATCAATATCCTGAATTGAGAGCACCCACGCATACTGTAGTAGCATTGTTTCCGCCAATAGTAATTGCAGCATTTGCATTCTTTTTTTGGGGTTTAGCGAATGGGGGTTTAGCTTGGCCGAATTTCTGGGACATTAGTTTATCAACAGTTCCAATGGGGTTACCAAGGTTAGGAGTTCACACATTACCAACACTTATTCTGATATACAATCTAATTGCTTGGTATGGGTCATGGAAAGGAAACTCACCAAGTAAAACAAAGAAAACTATCTTCTTGTCATCAATAGCAACTTACACATTACACTGGAACTATGGCATGGGAGTTCTAACTGGATGGATGAGGATTATAAGAGGAAA
>ENA-UZWY01008068-UZWY01008068.1-metagenome-genome-assembly--contig:-Day-2--50m-contig-8068_pt1 | contig 12657 bp, 9 predicted proteins | sample MGYA00260341_ERZ794901 | MGnify/ENA metagenome assembly ERZ794901 | reverse complement strand
TTCCGGGTTTGTTTTTCATCATCTTCATAGCTGAATTCAACCATTTCTGACCAGCGTCCGCTGTAAAGCAACTGTTCCTTGAGTACACGGCTGGTACCGGGTTTGCCTGGTTTGTTGCTAGTGAAAATTGACATAAATTAAGTGAGCAAAAAATTAAATTACTTGCTTGTGCAGAAGCTGTTTTTCTGCATTGAGCTGTATTAAAAAGATAGCTGATTTACCGACAATCACAAACCAATTGTGAAAATGTTTTTGCGTTGTCTTTTGCAGGTGTCTGCAATATTATTCGGCTGACAAGAATTTATCTCTGAAAACCTGCTACAGTATAGTTGATTGCAAATATGAGAAGTATCCGTTTGATATGGATTGGTAAAACACAGCTTCCTTTTGTGCAGGATGGGATCAGTCTTTACCTGAAAAAATTGTCGCATTACATTAAGGTTGAGAAAGAAGAAATACGAACTGCCAAATATGCTTCAGGTACAGTTGATCAGTGGCGCAGGCAGGAAACTGAAAAATTATTGAAGTGTCTGAATTCTAATGAGTTGAACGTTTTTTTGGATGAAAACGGTAAACGGCAGACTTCAATCGGCTTAGCCCAGTGGTTCGAAAAACAAATGCCGCTTGGATGGCCGAGAGTAAATCTTATCATTGGAGGCGCATATGGTTTTGAGAAGTCTTTGCTCCCGGCCAATGTCACTTATTTACGTCTTTCCGATATGACTTTTACACATCAAATGATACGGTTGATATTACTGGAACAGCTTTACCGTGCTTTTACCATTATCCGCGGAGAACCGTATCATCATGTTTGATGCAGAGTTATGCATAATAAATACTAAAACCACACTATGAAACGTTTATTATTAATAGCAATCACCTTATTGCTTTTAGGCAGTATGGGCTATTTTGCCACGCAAAACAGCCACAATGTGTCGCTGAATTTATTTGGAAATTTCTCCATCCAGTTATCGGTTTGGATGGTCATCGTCGGTTCATTTATCGCAGGTTGGGCGGTGACGGAACTTTGGCAGTTTATCTCGCATCCTCAGCGATTTGTACAGAGTTTCCTGGGTAAATTTTCTCAATATAGGGACAATAAAAAACTACAGTTGACACAAAATTTTGAGAATGCGTCTTTGCTGCGTGATCCAAAACAGGTACGTAAAAATTTTAATAAACTGGATAATGATAAAACACCATTGTCCATACGTGTGCAGTATTTTGAACAATTGCGTTATGAAAACAGTGCGGAAGAACTGTTGCTTAAATATGCGGATCTTCGTGCTAAATATCAGGGTAATTTACAGGTTTTATTACCGTATTTAAAACTCTCCCTCGAGCTTAGCGAATGGGATCAGGTAGAGCGCTTGTGTCATGAAATTCTGCGGATAACACCAGGACATCCGGACGCTCTGGAAGGGCTGCGGCAGTTTCATATTGCCAGACAGGATTGGGTTGCCTGTATTGAACAGGAACGGGATCTGTTGAAAAAATACAGCGGCAGTCTCATGACAAAAGACCTTGAGCTGGAGCACGAAGAACATTTGCAAAAGGCGCTGCGGCAGGATCCAAAATGTTTGAAAAATTGGTCTTTCCGCTATCTGTCTCAAAAAAGAGATAGAAAAAACGATAAACCTCATGAAGCCGTCGGTGAGGCAGCGCAGTTCCAAAAGTCAGGCATGTTTTTAGATGCAGGTCGAGTTTTGAAAGATGCTTATGAGAGCACTGCTTCTCCGGAATTGCTAGGGACTTTGGAGAATGTTTATCAAGAAAGCGGTGCGGATGAACAAATTCTGGAAATGATCGGAGGATTTCATAATTCACGTCAACGTTCAATTCCTGCTTCTCTGATTTTTGCTAAACTACTTTATCAAAATGAGCGGATCGATGATGCATCGAAAATATTGAGTGAAGTTAATTTGCCTGCAAGGACAACTAAGTTTCAATTAACTAAACTTGGAACAAAAGAGAAAGGCCAGCAGATGACTGAAGAATGGAGCGATCTCTATCATGCTCTTCGTTTTTTGATTGCTGTCCGTCAAAACCGTTCAGAAGATGCCCTGCAGGAAGCAAAGCCCCTGCTGCGTGAAGCAAAATTATTGGGAATGATTTCCGGATGAAGATAATTGAGACAGATGGAATTGTACTCAAAACAATGGATTTTAAGGAAAAGGATAGCATCCTGACTTTTTTAACTTGTGATGCAGGCAAGAAAGCCGGAGTCCTTCACGGGGGAAAAAGTGTACGCTCAGGCAATGCTGCCAAAGCAGAATTATTTGTCATTAACCATTTTGAGTATTCAGAAAAACCAAGTGCGGACCTGGTACGTATCCGCAAATGTGAATTGCTGCAAAGTTTTCCGCCTCTGCGTAAAAATTATTCAAAAATTCTACATGCCAATTATTTTTCAGAATTGTTGCTGCAGTGTGAAATTCCCGCGTTTGAGTCTCATGAATATTTCGATTTGTTGAAACAAACATTCGCTCAACTATCAACTGCTAAAACAGGCACTGAAATAAAATTCAATTTTGAACTGCAACTACTGAATCTACTCGGAATTCAGCCGAATTTGGAAACTTGTGTCCAATGCGAAGGTGAGCTTTGGCAGAAGCAATCCGGAAGAAATTTGTCGCCGAAATTTACGGTTCCATACCAGTTGGACGCTGGACACGGCGGCATCCGTTGTCCAAAATGCTGTATCAGCAATTCCTCTGCTGTTTATCTGCATCCGGGAAGTCTGGCCTTTTTCCGGGAACGGCACACCAGCCTGCATGCTAGTTCAGCAATCCGGCCGACACACAACAATTTAAAGGAACTTGACCAGGCTATCTTTGTATACTTCAGACATTTTTTTGGCAGGAACCTCAAATCTCACGTACTTTTGAAGGAGAACTCATGGAAAAATTAGCATCCGCAACACTGGGCGGCGGTTGTTTCTGGTGTTTGGAAGCAGTCTATTCCAGAATTGATGGAGTCAAATCGATAGCACCTGGTTTTGCAGGCGGGAGTAATCAAAATCCTACTTACGAGCAGGTTTGCAGTGGTGAAACAGGTCATGCTGAAGTGATTCGAATTAGCTTTGATCCGGATAAAACTAGCTATGAAACACTGCTTGATTGGTTCTGGCGCTGCCACGATCCAACCACTCTTAACCGGCAGGGCGGTGACGTAGGCACGCAATATAGATCAGTAATTTTCTATGAAAATGAAATGCAGAAAACCGCGGCTTATGAGTCAAAAAAAGCAGCCGAAAGTCATGCAATCTTTGCTAATCCTATTGTCACGGAAATCAGCGAACTTCCGGAATTTTTTCCTGCAGAAGATTATCACCACGATTATTACAGTAACAACTCAAATGCCGGTTACTGCACATATATAATTAAGCCTAAACTCGAGAAGTTAAAGCTGGAGTAGGCTAAGATACAGACTTTTTAGAGGACAATTAATTACTTTCAAAAATAAAATTGGGTTGATCGACTTTGACTGCCGTATGAATACTCGTCACGCGTGTGAATTTCCGTGTCAACGGCCTCTTCCGGGAGTTCGTTTATGAAGCGGGAGCGCTGGCTCATCCCGCCGGAATAGCCTGATGAAACGACTGGTGCAGTGATGAGCAAATGATTTTTTGCACGTGTCATGGCGACATAAAACAAGCGGCGCTCCTCTTCAATTTGTTCCTCTGTTTCCAGACTGCGTTGATGCGGAAACATTCCTTCAGTCAGACCAATTACAAAAACCAGACTCCATTCCAGACCCTTGGCCTGGTGAATAGTTGTCAAGGTCAGAGTCTCCTGATTATCCTGCTGCTCTGCTTCTTGCTCGGTTATAATGCTTGAACCAACCAATGACAATTCATTTAAAAACGCATCCAATTTTTCGTAATTAGCTGAAAATTCTTCAAGATAACGAATATCTGTATCACGCTGAGCCGCGTTCTCAAAACTGCTGAACATCACGTCACGGTAAAAGTTCTGGTATAAAATGCTGATCATCTGAGAGGGATTTACGCTTTCAGCGAGCATTTGCTGGAAAATCTCCAGCAGCAGATTCCAACTTTCAAGTGACTTTTGAGGAATCAGTTTTTGCAACTCGGCATTCTCTTTGGTCAACCTTACTGCCTGTTGACTTTTAAAAACACTGAAGATTTTGTTTGCGGTAGTATTACCAATTCCGGGCAGAAGACGCAGCAGTCGCATCCAGGAGATTTCATCAAGAGGATTAAAAAGGACCTTGAGAAATGCAGTAATATCTTTAATGTGAGCTTGTTCAAAAAACTTAACTCCTGAATGGACGACGAATTGAATACCTGCATGAGTCAGCACAACTTGAAGCGCAGCTGACTGCACATGATTCCGGTAAAGCACACTCATTTCGTTCAAAGGAATCTCCTGATCCCGGAAATAAAATATATTTTCCAGCACCAATTCTGCTTCATCCTGTGCCGCCCAGACATGGTGCACCCGGGGTTTTTCACCGTCGGCTAATGAACTAAACAGGTTCTTTTTAAACTGACGTGTGTTATAATTGATGCTCTGGTTTGCAGCTTCTAGGATTTCTGGAGTACTGCGGTAATTTTCTTCCATGTAGTAAGTCACAGCTTTGTAGCGTTCTGGAAATTCAAGCATATTTCCAAAATCCGCACCGCGCCAGCTGTAAATTGATTGAGCATCGTCACCGACAACCATTAAGTTTTTATGTGGCAAAGACAGCCGATATAAAATGTTGGCTTGAACCTGATTGGTGTCCTGATATTCATCTACCAGGATATATTGAATTTGCTCGCAAAGCGGAAGTCCTTCACCGTGCCGCAGGAGCAGTTCCAGCCAGTTTTCCAGCAGATCATCAAAATCCATCACTTGTCCGCTTTTTTTCTTGCGGCGGTAAGTAGAGAGCACATTGAGAATAATATCAATGTGTTCAGAAAAGTGCGGATAATCTGCTGTTACTAATTGCTCAAGGTGAAAATTACGTTCCTGGTAAGCAAATTCCAGGATCATATGTTGAGTACAGAAACGATTGAAGGCCAGGGAAAAAATATTTTGCAGAACAGCGGCTTTTGGAAAATATTTTCCGGGCTTACCGATTGTTTCTGCAAGTGAGGCTTTGATTAGGTCTCTAGAATCAGAGGAATCCAAAATGCTGAAATTATTATTATAGTTAAGTAATTTGGCGTTTCGTCTCAGGAAGCGGCTGCCGACACTGTGGAAAGTTCCGTGGATAATCTTTTGCTCTTCAGTAAAATTCTTGAGAGCTTTGCCAGCCCTTTGCGCCATTTCGTTGGCTGCTTTGTTGGTGAAAGTCAACAAAAGGATAGAAGAAGCAGGAATGCCGGAATGAATCAGCTCTGCTACTCGGTGAGTTATTACCCGTGTTTTTCCACTGCCTGCACCGGCAATGACCAGCGCAGGGCCGGATTTGTGTTCGACTATTTTACGCTGGACAGGATTTAATGATTCTATCGACCAATTGGCCATATTGAAGACAGGTGTTAAAAGGAACTTACTATAGTTGATGTGAAAACGCTATAATCAAATTTTAGTCTGAAACAAAAACAACAAGCAAAATAATTTCCATGTTTATTGAAAAATTAAAACACTTTTATACAAATTCCACTGCAGCGGTAAATCAATTTTTAAGCGGACTTTTCAATGATGGTGTGCTGATTTCAGAGGAGAAGATGCCTTTGATACTGGTGGGATTTTCTTTATTAATTATGATGACCTGTCTCTTTGTCTGGTTTTTGCTGCGGAAAAGCTCCTTGAAAAATAAAACTCCGCATGAACTCAGCGGACGTGACAAAGAGAAACGACTGGCAAAACGGGAAAAAGAGCGGGCCAAAGAGCTGGAACTGCAGATCAAGCAAGAAGAAAAATTACAGCAAGAAAAAGAAGCAGCACAAATTGTAAAGGCGGAAGAGCGGGAAAAAGGTCTTCAGGAGCAGATTGCCTCCATGGAGGAAGAGCACCGGAATCAGCAGGTTCTTGAGCGGGAAATTGAAAAAGAGGCTGAAATAGAGGAGTCGCCTGAAAAGGCAGACTCGTTTATTGAACGCCTCAGAAAAGGTGTCGATAAGACAAGGACACACATCCTTGACAACTTGTCCGAAGCGGTTTTAGGTAAAAAAGAAATTGATGGAGATCTCCTCGATGATCTGGAAGAGGTTCTCATCGGCTCTGACATTGGTCCTGAAACTACTCAGCGTATTCTTGAGTCAATTACGGAAAAGGTAGAACGTAAAGAATTGACCAATCCGGAAGTTTTGCAGAAAGAAATACAACTGGAAATTGAAAAGATAATGAGTAAAACATATCCCGTTCCAGGAACTTCTGAACGTAAACCACTGATTTTACTTTTTGTAGGCGTGAACGGTGTTGGCAAAACTACAACCATTGGGAAAATAGCAGCTCAATATCGTCAGCAGGGGAAAAAAGTGCTGATGGGCGCAGGGGATACCTTCCGTGCTGCCGCAATTGAACAACTGGCGGAATGGAGCATGAGGGCTGATTGTGATATTGTGCAAAAGGATCCAGGAAGCGATCCGTCCGCAGTTATGTACGAAACTGTGCAAAAAGGTCTGGATGAGGATTATGACGTGGTGATCTGTGATACTGCCGGACGTCTTCACACCAAAAAGAATTTGATGGAAGAATTAAAGAAAATGATCCGTGTGATCCGTAAATTAATTCCGGACGCACCACATGAAGTATTGCTGGTACTTGATGCGACCACAGGACAAAATGCTATTTTTCAAACAAGGAAATTCCTCGAAGCGGCTGATTTAACTGGAATGGTTATTACAAAATTGGATGGTACATCTAAAGGCGGAGTCGTTATTGGAATCGTCAACGAGTTTGATATGCCTGTCCGTTACATTGGCATAGGAGAGCAAGTTGAGGATCTGAGACCTTTTGACGCAAAGCAGTTTACAGAATCACTTTTTGCTTAGTCTTGCTGGACTTTAACAAAGGCAAAAATCTACCGGGTTGTTTCCATATCTTCTTCCTTAACAACTTTCTTTGTTGGTTTTCTAAGTTGTTTTACTCATTTATGATTGAATGTCAAAAATATAAAACCTTGATTAGTCATTTCGACCTTAGGGGTAAATCTTGATAATATTAGCGTCAAGCGCTGGGCATCCGCTAGCATATATTGTTAATTTCAAACTCAAAGAGTTTTTATGAAAAATGTATTTAGTCTTTAATCTAATTATGTTCTTCGGAGCATTCATCTTGAACGGCTGCAGTCATCTTATCTTTGTTTCACATTTGACACCGCCAGCCATACGCTGACTGCGGCAAAACGGTATACGTTTAATCTGGGAGAGATTACTTTTAAAGAAGGAAAGAGTTTTTCACCAGCATCTGTGTTTTATAATTCTGTGAGTTCTTCTTTTAAATTGAGTTCTTCAGGTTCCAAAATTTCTCTCTACGACTCCGGATTTGACTTCAGTGTGCTCCGAGACTTTAATCCTGGCCGCTCCAGAGCAGCTCAACCGCTGGCATTAAAGAAGGGTGGAATGAGTCTAGTCATTCTCAAAATTGCAAAGCAACTTAGACACGGTTATAAGACAATAACCAGAGGGCCAGCGCGAGAAAAATCATATTCCCGCTCCATGCAGCCAGGAAAGGCATAAGCAGGCCTGCACTGCCCACAGCCATGGTAATTTGATTGAACATCCAGAATAGTATCCCTAATAAGCAACTGACCGCCAGGGACTCTGCCGCCATACCGCGTCTGTTGTATGAGGCGGATAATCCCAGACCAATCAAGACCATGATAAATATCTGAAACGGATAAGCTGTTTTCTGGAAAAACTCAACCCAATGTTGAGTAACATCCTGACCTTCGCTTTGCAGTTTAATCGTTTCTTCATATAAGTCGAAGATTGGTTGATGATGTGGAGAAACGGGAATCTCAAAAGGTACAGTCGGAAGTTTTTCTGTTTCAACGCGCCATTGTTCAACGTATTCCAGCTGCAGACTTTCATCCTGAAAAAGATGATTGATAACATTATGAAAAACCCAGGAATTTTTTTGTTGTTCCCCTCTTTCAATCGCGGTTTTTCCTACGAGCTGGAAGGGATTTTTCTGCCAGTGAAATGAAGTAATTGAACTTAAACGTCCATCTTGCCGGCGGTTGCCAAAATAGTAAATGCTCTGATCTTCACCAACTTTCCAGAGCGGTACCAGACGGGTGGCATTTTCCTGTTTGACCCATGTTTGATGCATCCAGTTGTACAAGTAATTCTGGCTGAAATAAGCAAATCCCGCAATAAATAGTGAAACTGTCAACACCGGAAATGACAGGCCCCAGCCGCCGATTCCTGAACTGCGCATTGCTAGCAGTTCTGCGTTCTTGTTCAATGAGCTGAATGCGGCGATAGTGGACAGCAAAACCGTGATAGGGATAATCAACTCTAACAATAAAGGCAGTAGCAAAGCTGTCTCCTGAAGAAACTCTAAAAAACTTGACCAACTAGAAAATACATCACTTAAATTGCCAAAAAAATTTCCGACCAGTGTCATCAATACAAAAGAACTGAAAAACAACAGAAAATAATGGATAAATTCTGACGCAATGTATTTTGGGATTATTTTGAAAGCCACTTTTCCGGGTCTTTGTNNAAAAAATTCTTTATCTAAGATAAAGTTTCTACAAAAAAGGTACAAAGTAAATAAACAAAAAATCTTTATATTTGTGCAGAAATTAGGACATTAACTTGCATAAAAGCACTGGATTAGTATTGAGAGATACAACAAATTGGTGACTTTGTAATTGCACTTTAAGAATCTGGACAATAAAATCTATGACCCAAATTATTCTTGTACTTGAGGAAAATATAGCTATTCAACTGGTAATTGCTGTATCTTTAAAGGAGAGTGATATAACAATTCGCCAGGAGACAGATCCAGATTTATTTGTTCAGCAGACATCTGACCTGAAACCGGATTTAATATTTCTCAGTAACTCTGACAGTGAACGAGACTACAAGACATGCAGGGAGATTCGTGCAGAATCGGACTTAAAAAATACACCGATTATCTTGCTTGCAAATGCGAAAGACGAAGTTGACGAGCATTTACTTTCAGAACTTAAAATAAACGGATTGCTTCGTAAACCCTTTGAAGCCTCGATGCTTAAGGAACAGCTAAGCCCTTTTATAACTTTGGATGAAAACTTTGGATCAGAACCGTACGAAGATGATGAAGATTTTTTGATTGATATGAGTACAATTGACAATCAATTAAAAGAAATCAAACATGGTAAAAAGATCTCTGCTGCAACTGCAGAGGAAAAAGCTCTGCAGTTGGATGGCTTTAAGCAAAGCACATCCGGGCTTGGATCAGGCTCTTCTCCAGGGAGCTACATGGATTCAATTATTCTGGATAATCACCAGCTTATTCAAGACCAGACAGACGATGAATTTCAGGAGCAAGAATCGACGCAGGATGCAAACGAGATGTGGTTTGACGTGCTGGAAGAAAGTGCTGACCCTGAAATGAACGCTGTTGTGGAGGAAATTCCGGAGGGCGAACTCGAAATGGACGATGGTTTTGAATTTGATCTTAAACTCGATGAAGATGAGCTTGAAACCAATTCCGTAGAAAATGAATCTGCAGCTGACCCGGTTGATGTAGAGTCTGTTACGGACGGCCTGGAGCAGCTTAAACATTCCGGTTTGGAAGATCAATTTGCTGAAAGCAGATTTACAGAAAGCAGCGCTGTTGATCGGGTTGAAGAACCGGAACAAAAATTACGAGCAGGGTTGACACCGATTGATCTTGCGGTTAATGATTTTGAGGATCCAGTCGAAATATGGTCACGGTCTCCTGATTTGGAGCAGACACTCAGAGAAGGTTTGACAGATATCAGTTTGGAGCATACAGATTTTCAGCCAGAATATCCTAAAAATCTTTCTTCTTTTGAAACGCCTGCAGAGACAATGTCTCAGGACATGGAAATCAGTGAAGACTCAGCAGAAAATGAGAGTGAACTGGATAACTACAAACTGCAGCAAAGCACAGATGAAAATGAGATTGAGGAAGAAAGCCCCTTTGATAATATGTCGCTGTCCGATTCAGCAGATGAGGAATTTGAGGAGGATTTGGAATTTGAGGAGGATTTGGAAGTTGAGGATGTAGAGCAATATGTGTTTGAAACTTCAGCAGATGAATTTGAGGAAGATCTCGATTTGGATCTGGATGATGCGGAAATAGGTCCCATGGTACATGACAGTTTAAATGGTCATGAAGATAACGAAGAAAGTGCACTTGGCGAACTGGAGGAGTTGAGTGAGCAAATGGAAGCTCTTGAATCCGATGAAACAGAATTTGAAGCTGAAGAAGAAGAATTTGAAGATGCTCTGGGAAAAGAAGTAATTGAAAAAGCGGCAATTGCGTCTGAAGGCGTTGTAGCTGAAGGAATAACAGAGGCTGAGGCAGATTCGGAAGAATTTCTTGCTGATATCATGGCGGAAGAACTAGGTGAGCTGCTTGCAGAAGATGATGTGCTGGAAGCAGATGATGGTGCTGAAGATGGAATAGTTGGGGAACTTGAGGGAGCTGTGATTGATAGACTTGATGATTTGGTGGACGATGATGTTGAATTAGATTTGGAAACATATTATGAGACGTCTCCGGAAGTCCAGGAAGAAGTTTTTGACAGTTGGGATGAAGCAGAAGATGCTTTCATGGACTTTGACCGGGAAACAGTATTTGACGAAAAAGATTCGACTCATCTTGAAATAGACGGAAGTGTATTCGATAATTTGGATGAAGACTTTCAAAGTAGTGAAAGTTACAGATTCACAGAAAAAGAATTGAAAGAGATTGTCACAGGTTCTGTCCACAAAGCTTTAGAAAAATCGATTGCCTCTTCTCTGGTTGAACTTGCTGTTTCCGAATTAAAGTCCCAGGTTACGCAGATGGATCAAAGTTCAGCTTGATAAGCGACAGCTATTTTTGCTCCAAGACGTGCATTATTACAGACCAACGCAATGTTGCTCTTTAGGCTTTTTCCTTCAGTCAGTTGGTTGATTCGCTCCAACAAAAACGGAGTAACGTCTTTGCCTTCAATTTCCTTTTCGGCCGCATCTGTTAGTGCTGCGGATATTGCCTGCTGAATGATAGCCTCATCCATGGCATTTTCTTGTTGCACAGGATTACCAATCACGAGTCCTCCGTCTAATCCAAGCCCCCATTTAATTTTCATACAGCTCGCAATTTCTTCAGGCGTGTCCAAGCGTGACTGCACCAAAGATCCGCTTGCAGGCGTATAAAAAGCCGGGAAATCTTCCGTTTTGTAACCAATTACGGGCACACCCTGTGTTTCCAAATACTCAAGAGTACGTGGGATATCGAGGATGGATTTTATTCCGGCACAGACAACAGCGACATTAGTCTGAGCAAGTTCCATCAAGTCAGCTGAAATATCCATAGTTTTTTCGTTTTCACGGTGTACCCCGCCGATTCCGCCTGTTACAAAAACGGCGATTCCGGCTAATTTAGCGCAAATCATGGTTGCCGCAACTGTGGTACCGCCACTTTGTTTTTGTGAAAGTACTAACGGTAAATCACGACGGCTGACTTTTAGATGACTGGTGTGCTCTGCAAATTGCTCAAGTTCATCTTGACTCAGGCCGATCTTGATCCGGCCGTTCATGATGGCGATTGTGGCAGGCACAGCACTTTCCTCCCGGATGATATTTTCCACTGCATGTGCTGTTTCCAAATTTTGCGGATAAGGCATTCCATGTGAAATGATCGTTGACTCCAGCGCTACTACCGGCTGTCCTGTTTTTAGTGCTTGCTGAACTTCAGTGGAAATGTCCATATCAATAGTATTCTTCATGTCTCTTTTGAAAAAATTATAGCTTTGAAGACTTTAATCTTGCCTTCGTTTGCATCTAAAATAAACGAAAACTATGAAAGCTGTCAATCAACATCGTCAATGCTGAGTTCTTTCTATTGATAGGATCAATCAAAAGAATTGTTTATTTGCATTTTACAGATAACATATATCTTTGTAGAATTGGAAATTACCAGAACGGAACTTTCATTATATTTCAACATTTCAAGCAATATGATCCATGAAACGCAACATTCTCTTAAATCCCGGACCAGCCACAACGACGGACAGTGTCAAAGAAGCATTGCTGGTTCCAGACATTTGTCCACGTGAGCAGGAATTTGGTGAGCTGACACAAGATGTTTTAAACAAAGTCGTGCAGGTAGTCAATGGTGAATTGACACACACCGCAGTTATTTTTTCCGGTTCCGGAACTGCGGGAGTAGAAGCCGCTTTGAGTTCGGTGGTGCCTCCAGAGGGAAAGATATTAATTCTCGACAACGGTGCCTACGGCAAACGCGCCGAAACAATTATTCAGGCTTATGGAATTCCGTACTGCACACATCGGTTGGTCTGGGGGGATTATCCGGATGTCGATACCGTGGAAGCTATTTTTAAGGAAGACAGTGAATTGACACATTTTGTTTTTGTGCATCATGAAACTACTACCGGAATGCTCAATCCACTTCCGGAACTGCTGGAACTTTGCCGGAAATACGAAATAGATTCGATTGTGGATGCGATGTCATCTTATGCCGGCCTGCCGATCGACATGCGTGAACTACCTATTGATTATTTAATTTCTTC
>ENA-UZWY01020128-UZWY01020128.1-metagenome-genome-assembly--contig:-Day-2--50m-contig-20128_pt1 | contig 12700 bp, 6 predicted proteins | sample MGYA00260341_ERZ794901 | MGnify/ENA metagenome assembly ERZ794901 | reverse complement strand
AGTCGCATAAAGTTCACTTGTGTATTGTGCAAGTTTGGTCATATTTTTTGTGGCCCTCAGTTGTCCCACGAGTCCAGCCGCATGCCAGGTTGTACCGCAGGTCAATTCCCTGCGTTCCAGGAGAACCAGATCGGTCCAGCCGAGTTTTGTCAAATGATACGCTACACTGCAGCCGATTACCCCGCCGCCAATGATGACGACTCGAGCTTGATTTGGTAAGGATTTCATAAAGTTTTCCTGGAACAGTAGAAAATGATTGAGTATTAAAAGTATTATGTACAGAACATTTTTACATCTTTGAGAAAGCGGGGTCAATCATATATTTGACCGATCCAAATAATTTATGATTAAAAGACATTTATCTTTCAAAGCTTTCCCAGTTCAGTCTTGTTGCACTATAATAATCCTGCCATAATAGGTACCGTTTAAATAACTCAAAACAGAACAATAACACGCCGTCCCAAAGTATCACGTTCCATTAAATGTCTCAGGAAAAAGCAGAACAAATCATCATAAATGGCGCTTCAGAACATAATCTGAAAAATGTCAGTCTCAATATTCCACGTGATACACTCACTGTTTTTACCGGAGTAAGCGGATCTGGAAAATCATCGCTGGCATTTGATACTATTTTCAAAGAAGGGCAGCGCCGTTTTGTTGAATCACTTTCGGCCTATGCCCGTCAGTTCCTAGGTCAATCCGACAAGCCCAAAGTCGAACATATTGAAGGACTAAGCCCGACAATTTCCGTAGATCAAAAAACCGTCAATCGAAATCCTCGCTCTACCGTCGGTACAATCACAGAAATTTACGACCATTACCGCCTCCTTTTCGCTCGTCTGGGAAAACCGCATTGTCCGGAATGTGGAACACGCATCAGCTCACAGACTCCTGAACAAATCACAGATTATGCCTATGTGGACGCGTTGAACGAACAGTGTTTGATTCTCGCGCCGATGGTACAAGAACGAAAAGGTGAATACCGAAAAGAACTCGAAGAATGGGCTGCGGAAGGATATGTGAGAGCCAGAATCGACGGCGAAGTCCGTAGACTTGATGAGGAAATTCAACTCGCCCGTTACGAAAAACATACCATCGAATTAGTCCTGGATCGATTGACAATAACTCCGCAGGAAAAAAGCCGATTTACGGAAGGTGTTGAAAAAGCTCTTTTGCTCGGAAATGGTTTAGCAATTTTACACTATGCGAAAAAAAACCAAGAACAAGGCCCTGAAAATAAGCTTGAGCAAAACCAGCAAAAGGATCATTTATTCAGCCAGTTGATGGCGTGTCCTAGTTGCCAGATTGCCTTGCCAGAAATGGAGCCTCGCTTATTTTCTTTTAACGCACCACAGGGAGCTTGTCCTACCTGTAACGGAATAGGGCACACCAGTACTTTTACTGAAGAAAAACTGTGCGATCCTGAACTTTCTATTAGTGAAGGCGCAATTAAGTGCTTTACTGAAAAAGGGAATTTACTCTACACAAAAGTAGATCAACGCCACGTTAATAGTTTGCTGAAATATTTTGAAATCAACGATAAGACTTTGTGGAAGGACTTATCAGTCGAGCAGCGTCAATTGATTTTGTACGGCAACACAAAAATGAAACTTGGCGTTTCCAATATATTCCGTTTCCCAGGTCAATTCCTGAAGAAACTGGAAAAAAAACAGTGGGGTGGTTTTATTCCAATTTTGCAGTTTGTCTTTCGGTTCGTCAAAGGCCCCCTTGAAAAATTTCAACATACTTCGATTTGTCCAGACTGCGAAGGAAAGCGCCTTAATAAAATGGCGCTCGCAGTCTCTCTGCATGGTCATAATATCCATAGTCTAGCTAACGAGTCGATAGAAGCTTCTGTCAGTTTTTTTGAAAATATACAACTCAGTAAAACTGAGAAAAAAATCGGCAGGGACATCTTCCGCGAAATTCGGGACCGACTTAATTTCCTGAATGATGTCGGTGTGGGTTATCTGACTCTTGAGCGTTCAGCGGCAACTTTGTCCGGGGGTGAAGGACAGCGCATCCGGCTGGCTTCACAACTCGGTGCAGGACTTCAGGGTGTGCTGTATGTGCTCGATGAACCTTCAATCGGACTACATCAGAGCGATAACAAAAAACTGATTCACACATTAAAAAAATTACGTGACCGTGGAAACACGGTACTGGTAGTTGAGCATGACGAAGAAACTATCGAATCCTCAGATCATTTAGTAGACATAGGTCCGGTTGCAGGACAGGACGGTGGACACATCACAGCACAGGGTTCATTAAGAAATATAATGGAGGCTCCTGAATCCGTCACCGGACAATTCCTATCTGGCGAAGAGCGAATCAGCATTCCTGAAAATCGTCGTTTGCCTTCAGGTAAAAATATTAAAATACATGGCGCAAACTTCAACAATCTAAACAATATAAACTGTGAAATCCCTCTGGGAATTTTGGTTGCGGTAGCTGGAGTATCCGGGTCAGGGAAATCTTCGTTGATAGATGGCATTCTCAAAAAAGCGCTGATCTGTCACTTAAACCCCTCCAGCAAAGACGAACCCGGTCCTCACAAAAAAATCTCAGGATACGAAAATGTGGATCGAGTAATTAAAATTGATCAAGCTCCAATCGGCCGTACTCCCCGGAGTAATCCAGCAACTTACACAAAAGTTCTCGATCCAATCCGTGATTTATTTTCACTTATGCCGGAAGCAAAAGCGAGAGGTTATAAAAAAGGGCGTTTCTCTTTCAATGTCAAAGGCGGACGCTGTGAGGATTGTCAGGGAGCCGGTTTAAGAACAATTGAAATGCAGTTCCTGAGCAATGTGCAAATCCCCTGTGATACTTGCCGAGGCAGACGTTTCAATACAGAAACTCTGCAAATATTCTATAAAAACCGTACCATTCACGATGTACTGGAAATGACGGTTAAAGAGGCAGAAAATTTCTTTTCCGCATTACCGAAAATTCACCTTATTCTGCAAACTCTACTCGACGTTGGACTTGGTTACGTGAAGCTTGGACAACCCTCCACAACACTTTCCGGCGGAGAAGCTCAGCGTGTAAAGCTTGCTGCTGAGTTGAGAAAAACGGCGACCGGTAACACTTTTTACATTCTGGATGAACCCACAACCGGTCTGCATTTCAAGGACATCCGTCTGCTACTGACATGCCTGAACCGTCTGGTTGATCAAGGTAACACAGTGCTGGTAATAGAACATAATCTGGATGTTCTGAAAGTCGCGGATCAGTTGATTGAACTTGGTCCGGGCGGTGGCAAGTACGGTGGTGAGGTGGTTTGCACAGGAACTCCGGAAGATTTGGCGGCACAGCAAACTCTGACCGGAAAGTTTTTGAAAACTGTTTTGGAAAAAAATATTGAGGTATTCAGGCAGAAAGATGCTGTTCAGACGTTGAGTTTCAAAGAAGAAGAACAAAAGGGTTTCAAAGGTTCAGAGTTAAAAAGTTTCAAAGAAATTAAGAGTGAAGAAGTTGAGGAGCATTCCGCAGCTTTCGAAAGCTTGAGAGAATCAACAAATCACGCCCGTGACATTGTCATCAAAGGTGCGTCAAAGAATAATTTACGCAACATTGACGTTCGCATTCCAAACAATAAAATGACGGTCATTACCGGCGTTTCCGGTTCAGGCAAAACAAGTTTGGCTTTTGACACTATTTTCGCGGAAGGGCAGGCTCGTTATCTGGAATCACTTTCTACTTATGCACGGCGCTTTTTGGGTCGGATGGACAAAGCACCGGTTGATTCGATTGACGGGCTTTCTCCGGCAATTGCGATCAATCAGAAAGTCACCGGACGCAATCCACGCTCGACTGTGGCTACCACAACTGAAATCTATGATTACCTACGCTTACTTTTCGCACGCATCGGCAAAGCACATTGTCCTGTAACCGGCAAAGCATTGAGCGGTTACAGCCCTACTCGTGCCGCGGCATACTGCGTAGAGAATTATGCAGGACAACGTCTTGAACTGCTTGCTCCTTTATATCTGCCCGGAGCAGATAAAATACTTTTACTCGACCATCCTAAACACTTGCCGAATGTAATTGAGTCTTTACAAGAGGACGGTTTTGTACGGATTTATCTGAATGGCCAAGCAATCCGTCTGGATGAATGGGAGGAGCATTCCGCAAAATTGACGCTTAGTAAAAAAACCTCTGTGGATTTGGGCATTGACCGTCTACGTGTAAATCCGGAAGAGCAGAAAAGATTAGCGGAGGCGATTGAAAACGCTTTTCAACGTGGACATGGTTTACTTAAAATCTGTGTGACAGATCAAACTGAAAAAACTGAATATCTATCTGAAACTCCGGCCAATGTGGAAAGTGACTTGAGTCGCGCGTTTTTTCAAGAAGAAGAATTAACTCCACGCATGTTTTCTTTCAACTCTCATGTGGGTGCATGTCCAACCTGCGATGGTTTGGGCAGTTTCTCACGTTTAAAGGACCCTCTTTGTTCAGCATGTGCTGGGGAACGTTTGAAGGCGGAATATCGCGCAGTGACGATAAATGAAAGAAACATAAGTCAATTTTGTCAGTTCACTGTTCCGGAAGCACGACGTGAACTTGAAAGCTGGAAGCTTACTGAAAATCAGCGCACGGTTGCGGAACAGGCACTTGGAGAAATATTAACACGCCTCAATTTTCTGGAAAATGTAGGGTTGGAGTATTTGACTCTGGATCAGAAAGCCTCCACACTTTCCGGAGGAGAAGCGCAACGTATTCGGCTGGCCTCACAAATTGGTTCCGGACTTGTTGGGGTGATGTACATTTTAGATGAACCGACCATTGGTTTGCATCCGCGTGACACGGACCGGCTGCTCCATACGCTGAAGCAATTGCGAGATCGCGGCAACAGTGTGATTTTGGTGGAGCACGATCTGGACACAATCCGGCAGGCGGACCATCTACTTGATATTGGCCCAGGTGCTGGACATTATGGCGGAAACGTTTCCGCCTCCGGAAGTCCCGCTGAAATCACTGCAAAAAACGAAACATTGACTGCGCAATACTTGAGCGGGAAAAAATCGATCCCTCTGCCTCAAAAATGCAGACCCATGAATCCGGAACATCTGCTTTCAGTTTCCGGAGCTTCAGCTAATAATTTAAAAAATCTGGACGTCAATTTTCCACTGGGAATTTTTACTGTAGTAACCGGTGTTTCCGGCTCCGGAAAATCATCACTGGTAGTCGATGTTCTGCAAAGGGTGCTGGAAAAAGAATTGAACGGAAAACAAATCAAACCGGGAGCGTACAAAAAAGTTTCCGGAATTGAGCAACTTGAATCCATCATGGTGATTAACCAGGAAGCAATCGGCCGTACTCCTCGTTCTAATCCCGCGACTTATTCCAAAGTAATGGAACCGATCCGCAACTTATTTGCTTCAATGCCGGAGGCGAAACAGCGCGGATATGCCAAACGTCGTTTTTCATTTAACGCAAAAGAAGGCCGCTGTCCAAGTTGTGATGGACATGGCTTTCATTTAATTGAAATGCACTTTTTGTCGGATGTCTGGGTCAAGTGCGATCAGTGCAAAGGCAAGCGCTACAATCGTGAAACTCTGGCCATAACCTATAAAGGACACACAATCGCAGACGTACTTGAAATGGAAATTTGCGATGCGGTTCAAGTTTTTGAAGCACAGCCGCGTATCAAACGTATCCTCAAAACTCTGGAGGAAGTTGGTCTGGGTTACATGAAATTAGGTCAGGCCGGAAACACACTTTCCGGAGGAGAAGCTCAGCGTTTAAAATTATCCGCGGAACTTGCTCGACGTTCACGTGGAGCGACTCTCTATATTCTGGATGAACCAACTACAGGTCTGCACATCGATGATGTGGCGAGACTGCTTAAAGTCTTGCACCGTCTGGTTGATGAAGGAAATTCTGTGCTTGTAATTGAACATAATTTGGAAGTAATCAAAACCTCGGACTGGCTGATTGATCTCGGACCGGAAGGTGGTGACAAAGGCGGTGAACTGGTCTTCGAAGGTACTCCGGAAGACTGCAGCCGTAAACCGGCAAGCTATACGGGAAAGTTTTTGAAATCGTTTTTTAAGCTGAAGGCTCGGAAAAGAGTAAAGATTTAAATCCCATCAGCTTTTCTTTAAATGATTATTCTTAATGGCTCGGTAAAAAGTCTGAAATCAGGATCAAGTCCTCGATGAGAAGTTTCAAAATTTTTCGCTACGATCAATAACAAGGCACAAAATTTACTATCTGAGGCAATCTTGTTTTCAAGAGCTTAGGCTTGCTATATTATAAGAGCAATGCTAAGCCTAAAATATTACAACTATCACAGTTCTTAAAGTTAAAGTATGAACATTGAATCCATCAATTTCGAATTAATTATTTATTCCATCCTTTGTATTGTGTTAGGATTTTTTGCATGTTGGTTTTACCTGAAAAAAACGGTTTTGGCCCAAGCAGTTGAAATCGAGAACCTTGAGGAAGATTTTAAGCTCCTCCAGCATAAATATGAAACTCTACAGTTGGATAAAATTGAGATCGACAAGCAGTTTGCCGTCCTGACACAGGAAGCAAACAGGATTCCGGAAATCGAAGAAAGTCTTGAACTGCAGCAAAAACAATTTACCGCGTTGCAAGTACTGAATGCTACTTTGGAAGAAAGGCTGGAATCGAAAGAAAATGAATCAAGAGAAAAATTAAAATTTTTGGAAGAAGCAAAGAAGCTGATGGGTACCGAGTTTGAAAATCTCTCAACCAAAATTTTTGAAACAAAAGCAAAACAATTTTCTGAAGTAAATAAAGACAGTATCCAGAATCTGCTAAATCCTATTCAAACAAAAATGAAAGAGTTTCAGGAAAAAGTTGAAAAGTATCATCTTGAAGACGAAACCGGACGTGCGACTATCAAAGCAGAATTTGAACATTTCAGGGAAGTCAGCATAAGTTTAAGCCAAGATGCACAAAATCTCACCACTGCACTTACCGGTGATTCAAAACAACAAGGAGACTGGGGTGAAATGATCCTGGAGAAGTGCCTGCAAAATGCCGGTTTAATCGAGGGTGAGCATTATCAAAAACAAACTCAGATTAAGACAGAAGATGGTACTCAGCAACGTCCAGATTTTATCATCAACCTGCCGAATGAACGTATTATGATTGCGGATTCAAAGGTTTCGTTGACAGCATACAACAGTTATATGTCTGAAGATGATGAAGAAAGACGTAAAGCCTATGCCAAAAAACATCTTCTGTCAGTACGTAATCACATCCAGGGATTGTCTTCAAAAAGTTATCAGGAGGGATTCCAGGAATACGGTTCGCCTGATTACGTGCTCATGTTCATGCAGATCGAATCTGCCTACTCACTCGCTCAGAAACTTGACAGCGGCTTGACCTCAGATGCGTTTAACAAAAATATCATCATTGTTACTCCTGCCAGTTTAATGATGGTGGTCGGGATTGTAAATCAGCTCTGGAGACAGGAAAAACAGGTTCAGAATGTGAAAGAAATTTTTTATAGAGGTGCAAAACTTTATGAAAAAATACATGGTTTCCTGGAAGATTTTGTCAAGATTGGTGAGAAAATCAGTGATGCAAATAAGTCTTTTGAAAATGCTCATAATAAACTGAGTAAGGGCGGAGGCAGCATGGTAAGTCAGGTTCAAATGTTGAAACAACTAGGAATAAAAACTACCAAGTCAATTCCTAGAGAATTTAAGAAAGCCATCGAAGATTCCACTGACTAAGACTGTCAAACAGCAAAACGTCCTAGATCCTTGTCACCTCGTGTGATTCGAAAATCCTCCTTTACCCCTCTGGCTTCAGGCCGGGCAATACTTCCCCAACTGTAAGAACTAAGCTCTATTTACGACGAAGAATTATTGCATTTTGAAAAAAATAATTTTCTTTGTTTTTTATATTGACATCTTCCATTATATAGAACATAATTCCAACATATAAAACATAAAACTGATTCCACCCCAATATTTTTACTACAAGAGTTGATATGAATACTAAGATCACTTCAGCTACAAAAAAGACTTCACCAGCCAGCCTGTGCAGCAGTTATCCTTTCCAGTTCAAATTAAGTTCCTGCTGTTGTCCTGTTTGTTATAGTTAAACCACACTTTCCCATTGATTGATCATTTTTCTGTATCACAGGGGATTGATTTAGAAGCGGTCTTTAATACTCAGACAAACAAATACAAAGAATAACAGACAACGAGGGAACTTAAAATTTATCATGCTGCACTTTAAACAGACACATAAATAAACAAAAGGAGGTTTTATGAATAGCTGGAAAAATCAATTATCGGCACAAATACCCGTGGACCTGGGCAAGGAAATTGATATTTTTGCTACCCAGATTGAGTTACGTAAAAGAGGAAAACTCGATGAAAAAATATTCGCAGAAACACGCTTGAGGCGTGGTGTCTATGGTCAACGCTATGACAACGGACAACGGCATGACGGCGTCCAGACTAGAGATCTCGGTTATCCAGCTGGTTTATTCAAGGGGCCGGAAACTGTTTGGGACGCGCCGGGAATGTTGCGGATTAAAATTCCTTTTGGCGGAGTTACTCCGGATCAGTTGGACGTTCTGGCGGAAACCGCAGAGGAATATTCCAACGGGATCCTGCACGTGACTACCAGGCAGGATTTTCAGTTTCATTATGTTCATATTGAAGATACACCGGACATCATGCGCCGTCTAGCTTCGGTTGGAATCACAACCCGCGAAGCCTGCGGAAACAGTGTACGTAACCTGACCGCCTGCCCAAAAGCTGGAGTTTGTTCCGGAGAGGAGTTTGATGTAACTCCATATGCAAGTGCGTTGACAGATTTTTTGCTGGGACATCCTGACTGTCAGGACTTTGGGCGAAAAGTAAAAATAGCTTTTTCCGGATGTAAGGGAGAAGCCTGCGGGCTGGTGATGATGCACGATTTGGGTGCACTGGCGGTAAAAAAGAATCGGCGGGGTCAGGAAATACACGGCTTTGCACTATACGTCGGCGGCGGTTTAGGAACCGTTCCTTATCAGGCAAAACTGTTTGACGCCTTTTTACCACCCGAAGAACTTTTACCAATTTCGCAGTCTATTGCCCGTGTCTTCAGTAGACTAGGTGAGAAAAAGAACCGCGCCCAGGCACGCTTGAAATTTTTGGTAGCAAAACTCGGCATTGAAGAATTTCGACGTCTGGTTTGGGAAGAACGCCAAGTGTTAACTGACGATCCACGCTGGACTTCTTATCTTGAAGAATTGCCTGCATATGCTGAAAAGCCTTTGAGATTGCCTTCGACACTTTCAGAAGAAAAACCATTTCCTGCAGGTTTTGCGGAATGGCAGCATTCCAACGTCAAAGCGCAGAAGCAGCCGGGATATGCGATTGCGACTGTGGCTTTACCTCTTGGTGATCTCAGCAGTGATCAAACCCGTAAGCTGGCTGATGTTGCCCGACTTTATATCGGTGACAGCATCCGTACAACCGTGGAACAAAATCTTGTTTTCCGCTGGGTCAGTGAAGCAGATCTTCCGGATTTATATACTGATCTGCAGAAAATTGGCCTGGCTGATTCCGGTGCAAATACAATTATTGATGTAACCTCCTGCCCCGGAACCGATACCTGCAAACTCGGAATTTCCGCGAGCCGCGGTTTGGCGGAAGAATTACGCACCCGTCTGGCAGCAAAATCTTATGAAATGGATGAAGCGGTTCGGAATTTACGAATCAAAGTCAGCGGCTGTTTTAACTCCTGCGGACAGCACCATGTGGCGGACATTGGATTTTTCGGTAACAGCCGCACCCTCAATGGTTATAAAGTACCTCATTTTCAAGTGATCCTGGGCGGAAAATGGGCGGAAAATGCAGGTGCTTTCGGCATGACAATCGGTGCGGTTCCGTCTAAACGTATCCCGGAAGTGGTGGACAGGATTACGGATCACTATGTACGTTCTCGTAAACAGGGTGAAATATTTTGCGATTTTATTGCACGAATCGGCAAAAAAGAGTTGCGATCACTGATTGAAAACCTGATGAAAAATGCTCCGACTTTTGAGGAAAATCCGGATTTCTATCGTGACTGGGGCGATCCCCGTGAATTTACGATGCTCGACCGTGGTATTGGAGAGTGTGCCGGAGAAGTGATTTCATCTTCACAATTCGATCTGGCGGATGCTGAGCGGGAAGTCTTTGAAGCGCAGTTGGAACTGGAAAAGAAAAATTATGCAGAAGCTGACGCACTGGCTTATCGTAGCATGGTCGGCGCTTCACGTGCTTTGGTTAAACAACAGTACTATGATATTCCCGAACCTCCGGAAATCGTAGTTGAAGAATTTACACACCGCTTTTTGGACACAGAGTTATTTTACGATAAATACGCAAAAGGTAAATTTGCACGCTATCTGCTGCAGCGGCATCAACAAGGACCGGTTCACGCTGATGCGGATTCTGTTCATCAACTGATAGATCAAGCACAGTTGTTCATTGACGCGGCCTATGCCTGCTACGCCCGTTGCGCCGTCGAATAAACTGTCTTATGAAGCATTGCCCAGGATTCCGCCTAATTCAACAGGAATGCGGAAAAAACAGATGTTAATTCCCGGTGATTCTGTGCTTAAACAAACAACACTTTTTGGAGTATTTTATGGAACTGCAACGACTCAGCGTTAAATTACTCGCTGAAGAAACGAATATTAACGCAACTGAATTTGTGCCAGTCTTTCATTCGTGGATTCGTAATAAAAAACTGAAAGACCATTTAATGATTGATGTGGCCGACTATAATCATGTTCCTGAAGGTCCCGGAACTTTATTGGTAACTCATGAGGGAAATTATTCTCTGGCAAGTGATGATGGAAAATTGTCTCTGCTTTATCAGCGTAAACGTTTTCAGGAGGGTACAATCTCAGTGCGACTGAATACCGCTTTGAAGGCTGTATTGAATGCTGCGGAATTTTTAGAACAGGAAGCGGAATTTAAGGGTCGGCTTAGTTTTGAGCGGAAACGTTTTTGGGTGATTTCAAATGACCGCCTTAATCTCCCGAATACTGAACAAGCCTTTGCGCAGCTTCGACCTGCTTTAGCCGAAATTGTAGAAGAATTTTTTGCTCATGATCATTTCAATCTCAGCCGTCATGGAGAAAGGAAAGAACCGCTGAGTATCCTCGTTGAGTCAAATGTTTTAAATTGACACCCCTCCAATCTTAAGCGCTTTGAAAGCACCTGTTTCCGGGATTTTTTCATCATATCCCGGAAATTTGCTGCAGTTATAAAAGAAGCCGCCTTAGAAAATTCACAGAATAAGTTCTTGCGTTTAGCATACAAAACGTTCCTGATTTTTGAAATCTTCCTTAATATTATTAGATTACTTCTTTTTAAAAATGCGTGATGGTCAAAAAGGAGGTGTCTATTTGAGATTGTTTTATTAAAATTTTATGTAAAACTACTGGTGAAACAGTCTATTTTGTTGGTATAGTAGGAACATTTCAAGTAACAAAATAATAATCTATTTTTAAAATAATGAATTTATTAAGAAAGGATGCTTAGTGTCTATCCATGGAGCGGAGGGCCTTCAACGCGGATATATCGTGCCGATCGGCGGTGCAGAGGAAAAACTAAAAAAACCGATAATCTTACAAAAGTTCGCTGAACTCTGCGGAGGCAAAAACGCCCGGATTGCCATCATTCCTACAGCATCCAAACTCAAAGAAACAGGGCAACATTACATCGATATTTTCCGCGAACTCGGCGTTGATCATTGTACCAGACTACCTATTGAAGAACGTGCGGACAGCGAACGCGAAGATTATCTGCGTGAGTTAAAAGAAGCGAATGGTATTTTTATTACAGGAGGAAATCAGTTGCGTCTTTCGACTATAATGGGTGGTACTTCTGTAGCACAGATGATACGCCGTAGAAACGCGGATGGAGTCCATTTTGCTGGAACCTCCGCAGGCGCAGCTTTTGTTCCGGAACACATGATAGCAGGTGGGAAAAACAGCCCTACTCCCCACGAGGGAGGTGTTACTTTTGCTCCCGGGCTTGGATTAACAAACCGGATAGTGGTAGATCAGCATTTCCGACAACGTGACCGTTTAGGACGTCTGCTGTCCGCGGTGGCCTACAATCCGTTTGTTTCCGGAATAGGCATTGACGAAAACACCGCCGCTTTTATTGATCCGGATGGAATGCTTGAGGTGATAGGTACAGGTTCAATTACTGTAGTTGATCCCAGCGAATTATCTCATTCTTCAATGGGTTCTAAAAGCAGGGGTACCCCCATCAATTTGACAAATTTACGATTACATCTTTTAAGCGCTGGTGCAAAATACGATATTAACACAAGACAGGTTTTTCTGGACTGAGGCAGACTGACTCAAAACCATCACCGATGCATAGAGAACATGGAGAAGAAAAATAAATATCTTCCTCTATCTTATTAAGATTCTGTGCTATTATTTTTTTGTGCTTTTCGACTTTTTCCTAGATCATCTTTTCTGTCACTCTTCTTCTTAGCTCAATGAGGTTACATGAAAATCATCTCCACCAATGTTTATCAAGGCCCTAATCTGTATGCACATTTTCCGGTAATCCGGCACGTGTTGGATTTAGGCATACTTGAAGAGTGGCCCTCCGCAAAAATTGGTCAGCCATTTGTCGATCAACTCGTCGAGACTCTGCCCGGACTTGAAGAACACGGTTGCTCATACCGTAAATCCGGAGGTTTC
>ENA-UZWY01002479-UZWY01002479.1-metagenome-genome-assembly--contig:-Day-2--50m-contig-2479_pt1 | contig 12729 bp, 10 predicted proteins | sample MGYA00260341_ERZ794901 | MGnify/ENA metagenome assembly ERZ794901 | reverse complement strand
GATAAAAAAATATCTGCAATGAAAGATTTATTACCTGTTTTAGAGCCTGTAGCTCAAAGCGGAAAACCGTTATTGGTAATTGCTGAGGATGTTGATGGAGAAGCTCTTGCAACTCTAGTTGTAAATAAATTAAGAGGTTCTTTAAAAATTGCAGCTGTAAAAGCTCCTGGATTTGGAGATAGAAGAAAAGCTATGCTTGAAGACATTGCTATTTTGACAGGTGGAACTGTAATTTCAGAAGACAGAGGATTTACGTTAGAAAATACAACAATTGAAATGTTAGGTTCTGCAGAAAGAGTTACTATTGATAAGGATAATACTACTATAGTAAATGGATCTGGTGTAAAAGAAAATATTGAAGCTAGAGTTAATCAAATCAAAGCTCAAATAGAAACTACAACATCAGATTATGATAAAGAAAAACTTCAAGAAAGATTAGCAAAATTAGCTGGCGGTGTAGCTGTACTTTATGTTGGTGCTGCATCTGAAGTTGAAATGAAAGAGAAAAAGGATAGAGTTGACGATGCACTTCACGCAACTAGAGCTGCTGTTGAAGAAGGTATCGTAGCGGGTGGTGGTGTTGCATTATTAAGATCTAGAAAAGTTTTAGAGAAAATTACAAGCGAAAACTTAGACGAAGTAACAGGAATTCAGATTATTGCTAGGGCCATTGAAGCTCCTCTAAGAACAATTGTTGAGAACGCAGGTGGTGAAGGTTCGGTTGTTGTTGCTAAGGTTATGGAAGGAAAAGGTAATTTTGGATATGATGCAAAATCTGAAACTTATGTTGATCTATTAAAAGAAGGTATAATTGATCCTAAAAAAGTAACAAGAATTGCTTTAGAGAATGCTGCATCAGTTGCAGGAATGATTTTAACTACCGAATGTGCTCTTGTTGACATAAAAGAAGATGCTCCTCCAGCAATGCCACCAATGGGTGGTGGCGGTATGCCAGGAATGATGTAATTAATAACATATAACTGCCCTTTATGGGCAGTTTTTTTTATGTACGAAAAGGAATATTCTATAATTAAAAAAAAAATAGAAAATCTTGACCTAAAAGATTCTCTAAGTTTTGTTTGTGAATTTCTTCAAAAAAATGTGAAAGGATACGACTGGGTTGGGTATTACTTTCACAATGATAAAAATCAATTAGTTTTAAAAAAATATTTCGGTTTAAAAACTGATCATACAATAATTCCTTTTGGAAAAGGAATTTGCGGACAAACTGCTGAATCAAATATGCATATCATTGTAGATGATGTCAATAATGAAGAAAATTACATCTCTTGTAATATTAATGTCAAATCTGAAATAGTAGTTCCATTATTCTCAAATAATAAAAATATTGGGCAAATTGATATTGATTCTAATACACTCAGTAGATTTACATTAGATGATTTAAAATTTTTAAAAAAAATAAATGTTTTAATTGCAAAAAAATTATAAAATTTTATAAAAACTCTGCAATATTTTTTTAAAAAAAAACTACTTTTATAATATACATTTTTTCCATTAAATTATGCTAAAATTAAAGTCAGCCCTTATTTCTGTTTTTAATAAAGACGGATTAGAACCAATTGCTAAAAAACTCAATAATCTTGGAGTAAAAATTTATTCTACCGGAGGAACTGAACTATTTTTAAAAAAAATTGGAATTCCTGTATTGAGAGTTGAAGACGTTACTGGTTACCCTTCAATACTTGGAGGAAGAGTCAAAACCCTTCATCCTAAAATTTTTGGAGGAATTTTAAACAGAAATGATAATAATAACGATGTAACTGATCTTGAAAATTATGAAATCCCAAATATTGATTTAGTAATTGTTGACCTTTATCCATTCGAAGAAACAGTGAAATCTAACGATAGTGAACAAAATATAATTGAAAAAATTGATATAGGAGGTATTTCACTAATTAGAGCTGCAGCAAAAAATTTCAAAGATGTAATGTGTATCTCTTCAAAAGATGATTATTCAGATTTTTTAGACATACTTAACAACAATAATGGAGAAGTCAGTTTAGAATATAGAAAAAACTTTGCATTTAGAGCTTTCAATGTATCCTCTCATTATGATACAGCTATTTTTAATTATTTTAAAGAGGATGACAATTCTCTTAAAGCAAGTTTTAAAAATGGAAAAGAATTACGTTACGGTGAAAACCCACATCAAAAAGGTACATTTTATGGTGATTTTAATTTAATGTTTGAACAATTAAATGGGAAAGAGCTTTCTTACAATAATTTACTTGATGTTGATGCAGCAGTAAATTTAATTTTAGAGTTTTATAACGATATACCAACATTTGCGATATTAAAGCATAACAATGCCTGTGGATTGGCTTCTAGAGGTTCACTCTTAAGTGCCTACAAAGATGCTTTAGCTGGAGATCCTGTTTCTGCTTTTGGGGGGGTTTTAATTTCAAATAAAAAAATTGACTTGAAAACTGCTGAAGAAATTAATAAACTTTTTTGTGAGGTAGTGATTGCCCCTAGTTTTGAAGATTCTGCTATTGATTTATTAAAATCTAAAAAAAACAGAATATTACTAATTTTAAAAAATACTGAATTAAACAAGCAACAACTAAGAACTTGCTTAAACGGAGTTCTGAATCAAGATAAAGACAATATCACAGATTCAATCTCTAACTTCAAAACATGTACAAAAAAATCTCCAAACAGTTCAGAAATTAAAGATTTAGAATTTGCTTCAAAAATTTGTAAACACACAAAATCAAACACTATTGTTTTGGCAAAAAATTTACAGTTAATAAGCTCTGGAACAGGACAAACATCAAGAGTTGATGCATTAAAGCAAGCCATAGAAAAATCAAATAACTTTAAATTTGATTTAAATAATTCGGTTATGGCAAGTGATGCATTTTTTCCTTTTCCTGACTGTGTAGAAATAGCTCATAAAAATGGAATTAGCTCAGTTATTCAACCAGGAGGTTCAATTAAAGATAATCTTTCTATTGAATATTGTGATAAAAATAATATTTCAATGGTTTTAACTGGAACTAGACACTTTAAACATTAATTTTTATTAACTTGTAATACAACTTTTTATTATGGCTTTTTTTGATTTTTGGACTGAATCGATTGCAATAGATCTTGGAACTGCTAACACACTTATAATTCACAATGACAAAGTAGTTGTAGACAGTCCGTCAATAGTTGCTATCGATAAGAAAACTGAAAGAATAATTGCAGTAGGAAAAGAAGCAAGTCTCATGCAAGGTAAAACTCATGAAAATATTAAAACAGTAAGACCTCTTAAAGACGGAGTTATTGCAGATTTCAATGCTTCCGAACAAATGATAAGTTTATTAATTAATAGCATTCCCTCTCTAAAAAAAAGATTTTTTACTCCAGCTTTAAAAATGGTCATCTGTATTCCATCAGGAATAACTGAAGTGGAGATGAGGGCAGTTAGAGAGTCTGCCGAAAGAGTTAATGGTAAAGAAGTCTACTTAATTCATGAACCAATGGCAGCAGCTATTGGAATTGGAGTTGATATAATGCAGCCAAAAGGAAATATGATAGTTGATATTGGAGGTGGTACCACAGAAATTGCTGTTATAGCATTATCTGGTATTGTATGTGACAAATCGGTAAAAGTTGCTGGAGACGTTTTTACTGGAGATATTATATACTACATGAGAACTCAACACAACCTTTTTATTGGAGAAAGAACTGCAGAAAAAATAAAAATTACAATTGGTTCAGCTTCTGAAGAGCTGGAAAGTCCACCTGATGATATTTCGGTTCAAGGAAGAGACTTGTTAACAGGAAAACCTAAGGAAGCTATGATCTCATATAGAGAAATTGCTAAAGCATTAGATAAATCAATAATAAGAATTGAAGATTCTGTTATGGAAACATTATCTCAAACGCCACCTGAATTAGCAGCAGATATTTATAATACTGGAATTTATCTTGCTGGCGGAGGATCAATGCTTAGAGGTTTAGATAAAAGACTTTCAAAAAAAACAGATTTACCGGTGTTTATTGCTGAAGACCCACTAAGAGCAGTAGTAAGAGGAACTGGAATTACACTTAAAAACATTGAAAGATACAAAAGTGTATTAGTGAAATAGTTTTTAAATTATGCAACAAATCATTGATTTCATCATAAGAAAAAAAGATGTTGTAGTTTATTTAATATTATTATCATTTTCATTTGCTCTTATATTAAACTCGAATTATTTTCAGAAATCAAAAGTCTTACTTTTATCTAACAGTATTTCAAATTACACCAAAGAAAATTTAAATTTCTTTAACGACTATTTTAAATTGAAAGAAGTCAATTATAAACTTTCAGAAGAAAATTTAGCTCTCAAAAATAAATTAGAAAAAATTAGTAGAAACATAGGGTTAGACTCACTAAAGAATGCAAATTTTTCATATAAAAATGCAAAAGTAATTTCTAATAATTTGTCTTCATTTAAAAATAGAATCATTATTAACAAAGGAAGTGTTGACGGAATAAAAAGTGAAATGGGAGTGACCAATTCTAATGGAATTGTAGGAATTATTGAATATACATCACCAAAATTTTCATCAATAATGTCAATTTTAAATATAGAAATGAAAATAAATGCAAAAGTAAAAAGAACAGAACATTTTGGGACTTTAGAATGGGATGGCTTTGACACAAGGCATTTAATGCTAAACGATATATCGGAAACAGCTAATATAAAAATTGGGGATTCAATAGTTACAGGTGGAATGTCATTAATATTTCCAGAGGGAATTAATATCGGAATAGTGTCTGAAATAATTAATCAAATACAAACAAACACAAAAGACATAACTAAAAAAAACAAAAGATTAAAAACTATCAATTTAGATATTAGAGAAAATTATTTAAATGTTGAAGTTAAATTACATAATGACATGAGTAATTTAAATAACGTTTATGTAATTGAAAGTTTTAATAAACAGGAATTTCAAAAATTAAAAAAATAATGGCAAGTGTCTATTTATTAATTTTAAAAAGATTTATAATATTAACTCTATTACAAGGTTTAATTTTTAATAATTTTGATTTTTTTGATATTTACGATCCTTATATCTGTCTAGTTTTTTTAATTACATTTCCAATTAAGGTTAACAAAATTACTTTTATGATAGTTAGTTTTTTATTTGGATTTACGCTTGACTTGTATTCAAATTCTATAGGAATTAATGCTGCAGCTTGTTTATCAATTGCTTTTTTAAGATCATATATTTTAAGTTTTGTGTTTGGTTCGTTTTATGATCCGCATGGAATTAAATTAATTAAAAACTATGTTTTAGAATCAACATTTTCACAAAAATTTCTGTACATAAGCTCTGTCATATTAATTCATCATTTAATTATTTTTTCATTAGAAACCTTTAGTTTTGAATTTATTTCCTTGATTATCTACAAAACATTAATAACATCCTCAATTTCTTTAATTTTTTGTACAACGTTTATTTATATTATGATTGAAAATGAAAAATAAGTTTCTTCCTTTTTTGATCATTGTGACTTCGATAATTTTTATTCTTCGTCTTTTCTGGGTTCAAATAATAAATATCAATGATGTTAAGTTATCGAATAAAAACTCTGTTGAAAAGGTTTATAATTACCCTGAAAGAGGTTATATTTTTGACAGAAATAATAAATTGTTAGTTGAAAATGAGCCTTTTTATGATTTGATGATAGTGCCCTCAAAATTAAAATCAATAGACACTACTGAATTTTGTAAAATATTAAAAATTGACAAACAAATATTTTTAGATAAAATAAAAAAAGCAAAAAAATACTCAAGAATTAAACCTTCAGTTTTTTTATCTCAAATTTCAAAGAAAGATTATGCTATTATTCAAGAAAAATTATGGAAATATGAAGGGTTTTCTGTAACCAAAAAATCTAATAGAAATTATCTTCTAAATTCTGCTTCAAATATATTAGGTTATATAAGTGAGGTTAATGACTATGAGGTTAAAGACGATAGTTATTATGAGTCTGGAGAATTAATAGGTAGGCAGGGTATTGAGAAAGCATACGAAGATAAGCTAAGAGGAGTAAAAGGAGTAAACTATTTTCAAAAAGATAATTTTAATAGAATTACTGGTAAATATAAAGATGGTATTTATGATACAATTTTCAAGCCTGCTAAGGATATTAACTTAACAATTGATGTAGATCTTCAAGTTTATGGAGATTCACTAATGATTAATAAGTTTGGAAGTATAATTGCAATAGAGCCTGAAAGTGGTGAGATTCTATCACTAATAAACGCTCCAAACTTTGATCCAAACCTACTAATTGGAAGAAACAGATCGAAAAATTATGTCAAACTTAAAAACGACACAATAGGGAAACCGCTTTTTGACAGAGGATTACAAGGACAATACCCACCAGGATCAACATTTAAATTAATAAACGGACTCATAGCCTTAGAAGAGAATATCATAACATCAAATACTAAAATTTCATGTAACGAAGGACACTATTATTCAAAAAATAGATTTATGAGGTGTCATTGTATGCCGGGCACTTCTAACGACTTAAATAAAGCTATTTACAATTCTTGTAACACCTATTTTGCTACTATATACAAAAACACTCTAAATAAATATTCTAATTCAAAAGAAGGAATTGATAATTGGAAAAATCATGTTAAAAGTTTTGGTTTGGGAGATTATTTAGGATATGATCATCCCTTAGGTAGACCCGGCCTAATACCGGATTCTAAATATTATGACAAATGGTATCCGAACAACAGATGGAAAGCTGCAACAACAATTTCAAATGGAATTGGGCAAGGTGAAATATTAACAACTCCAATTCAATTAGCAAATATAACAGCAATAATAGCAAATAGAGGGTGGTATAAAACTCCACATTTAGTAAAAAAAATAAGTAATGACTCTATTAATTCAAGATTTTTAAATAAAAAATACACGTCTATAAAATCTGTTCATTATGATAAAGTAATTAATGGAATGTTTGATGTAATTGAAAAAGGAACAGCTCAAAATTCAAAAATAAAAGGAATTGAGATAGCTGGAAAAACTGGAACTGCAGAAAATTTTATAAAAATAAATGGTAAAAGATCTCAACTAACCGATCACTCTATATTTATTGGATTCGCTCCAAAAGAAAATCCTAAAATCGCTATTGCAGTTTTTATTGAAAATGGTTACTGGGGAACAAGATGGGCTGCTCCAATTGCAAGCCTTATGATTGAAAAATATTTAAAAAATGAGGTTAAAAGAAAATATCTTGAAAATTATATTTTGAACGGAAACCTTATGGAAGAATATTTGAAGCCCTACACAAAAAACAATTTTTCGATTAATGAGTGAAATTAATATAAAAAAAATTGATTGGTTAAGTGTATTTATACTTAGCATTCTAATTTCTTTAGGGCTTGGGAATATTTTTTCATCATCTCAAACATATTTACTAGACTCCATTTTTTCTTATAATCCATTTACAAAACAATTATTATTTGCAATTATTTCAGTTTTTATTTTCTTATTCATTCAAATTCTTTCCTTTAATTTTTTTATAAAATACTCAAGTGTTTTATACATCATTTCTATCCTATCTTTAATTGGACTTTTTGTTTTTGGAAATGAAGTTAATGGTGCCTTAGCTTGGTACCAAATAAATGGATTTAGTATTCAGCCAAGCGAATTTGCAAAACCAATAACCGCTCTAGCATTAGCAAAATATCTAAGTGATATTAATTCAAATCTAAAAACAATCAAAACTCAATTTTATTCATTTTTAATAATTTTAATACCAATAACTTTAATTATTCTTCAACCAGATCCTGGAACTATTATTATTTTCTTAAGTTTTATTTTAGTTTTCTATAAAATAGGTCTACCATCTATATATATGAACTTATTTGTTGGATTTGTAATATTATTTTTTGCAACAATTCTTTTAACACCAAAAAATGTTATTATTTTTCTAATTGCCTCTATATTAATTTTTCTTTTTTTCAATAAGAAAAACAAAAATTTAGTAAAAAAAATATTTGTATATGGCTTAATATTCTCTGTATTTGTGTTTTCTGTTGACTTTATATTTAATAATATTTTTGAAGAACGTCACAGAAATAGATTTAATATTGTGATGGGGCTAAAACAAGATAATCAGGGAATTGGATACAATACAAATCAATCAAGAATAGCATTTGCGTCTGGTGGTTTAACTGGTGAGGGGTATTTAAAAGGGTCTCAAACCAGAGGAAATTTTGTCCCTGAGCAACACACAGATTATATATTTTCTACCGTTGGTGAAGAATGGGGTTTTTTGGGAGCCTCATTTATAATTATTTTATATACTTTTTTGATGCTAAGAATTGCTAAGAGAGCAGAACTTCAAAGAAATTTGTTTAGCAAAATCTATTCATACTCAACTGTAACCATTATTTTTTCACATTTTTTTATCAACATTGGTATGGTTATAGGATTGGTACCTACAATTGGAATACCACTTCCATTTTTAAGCTATGGAGGATCAAGTTTAATGGCTTTTGTTTTATTATTCTCTATATATATAAAACTAGACTCAGAAAGAACTAGTAAATGGTAGTTATTTTGATTTAAAATATTCTTCTAAGTTATTTCCTAAAAACATAAAGCTTGTAACCAATAACATTATAGCTATTCCAGGGATAACTGCAAGATAGGCCTTACCTAAAATAATATATTGATAATTATCTTTAATCATTGATCCCCAGCTAGGTACTGGTGGTTGAGTCCCTATTCCTAAAAAACTTAACCCGCTTTCAATTAAAATAGCTGAAGCAAAATTTGCAGCAGATATAATTAATATAGGGCCTATTATATTTGGAAGTAAATGATTAAAAAAAACTCTTAAGTGAGAGAAACCTAACACTTTGGTTGCGATTATATAATCTTTATTCTTTTCAGAAATAACTTGACCTCGCACAACTCTAGCGACTTCAACCCACATCGTTAAGCCAACTGCTACATATACCTGCCAAAAACCTTTGCCAAGAGCTAAAGAAAAGGCAATCACTAATAAAAGAGTTGGAATAGACCAAAAAATATTAATAATCATCATTAATATTTTATCAGTTAAACCCCCATAAAAACCACTTAAAAGTCCTATAAACACTCCGATTAGTAAGGAAATCAAAACTGCAATTACACCAATAGACATAGACACTCTAGTCCCTAGCATAACTCTACCAAACACATCTCTTCCATAATTATCAGTGCCAAAAATATAATTTCTTTTAATCAAAAATCGATCTATAATTTGGTTTGATGTTAAATTTGAGGGGAAATCAGTAAAAGGAATAGATTTAATAATTTCATCATTTGAAAAGTCAGAATATTTAATACTATTTTTTGATAATTGGAAATTAGAAATTAAAATTTCAGTGTCAGGATTCTTATTTCCAGTAAACAACTTGCTTAGAAAGGATTGATGATTATTACTTTTATTTGGAACCAAGATAAAATTTGCTTTAAACCCTGGTTCTTTAGAATTAATTGGCAAATGCATCTGATTTGAAAATCTAGAATTGTCTGGGATAAAAATGTATGAAAATAAAGATATGAGAAGGCAAAAAAACACAAAACAAGAACTTAAAATAATACCTAGATTATTTAAAGTTATTATGTTTTTAAAAAGTTTCATTAACCAGCTTTAGCTAAGATATTATTATTTTTTTCTATTTTCTTTGTTTTTAAATTTAATAAAACATTAATGCTTTCGTTAATATAAATGTCAGATTTTAGTCTGTCGTGCCATCTCTTTCGATTTTCTTTATATTCTTCAGAGTCTTTAATTTTCGAAGATTGATCACTCAAAAGATTAAAATTCAAATTATTATTGTAATCTTTAATCCTATCGAATTTTTTGAGTTTTTGCTTATTGTTCTTCTGTTCATTTTTAAAAGCATCATAATTTAAAGAATAACTTTTATTTTTTCTTCTCTCTGAAAACCATTTAGCATTTTGATCAATAAGACTAAATAACTCATTTTTAGANNTTAGAATCATTTATTACACTTTCTAAATTATAATATCCATCCCATTTTCTAAATTGTGCTCTATCTATTTGATCCCACTTTAGAGGATTTTTTTCATCTGCCTCACCTATTTCAATATGTGAATAAGTGTTAGGTGTTACAATGTCACTTTCAACTCCTTTAAGTTGAACAGAACCTCCATTAATTCTATAAAATTTTTCAGTTGTTATCTTTAATGCACCTAAATCAAAGTCACTGTTTGACAAAAATCTGTTTAAATCTAATACGTTTTGTACTGTTCCTTTTCCAAAGGTATTGTCACTTCCTACAACCACAGCTCTTTCATAATCCTGTAAAGCGGCAGCCATAATTTCTGAAGCAGAAGCAGACATTTGATTTACTAAAATAACTAATGGTCCATCCCAAATAACAGAGGGATCTTTATCATATAAAACTTTTTTTCTATTTCCGATAGATTTGACTTGTACAATTGGACCAGTTTCGATAAACAAGCCCGTCATATCAACTACCGTTTGTAGTGCTCCTCCTCCATTATTTCTTAAATCTAAAACAAGACCTTCTATACCTTCTTTTTTTAAATTTATAATTTCTTTTTTTACATCAGAAGCACAGTTTATTTCTTTGTAATCGTTAAAATCAACATAAAATTTTGGTAGAGTTATAAGGCCATAAGTTTTATTATTTTTTTTAATTAATGTAGATTTTGCGTAGCTCTCTTCTAAAACAACTTCATCTCTTGTAATTGGAAAAGTTTTAATTTCATTATCAGCTTTACGTCGAACGGTCAATTCAACTACAGTCCCTTTTGGACCTTTAATTAATTTAATTGCGTCGTCAATTCTCATTCCAATTACATTGACAGGATCATTTCCAGGTTCACCAACTTTAATTATTTCATCACCTGCTTCAATCTTTTTATCTTTCCAAAGTGGACCTCCTAAAATAATTTGAACAATTTCAATTCCACCATCACGTTTTTGTAATCTAGCACCAATTCCATCAAATCTTCCAGAAATATTAACGTCAAAACGTTCTTTATCTTCAGGCTTGAAATAAATAGTATGGGGATCATATTGGGTAACAAATGAATTAACGTAATTTGAAAACCAATCTTTTCTTTCCAAGTCATTCATTAAATCAAAAATATCGTTGATATTATTTTTAACTATTTCTAAAGATTCTTTTAAGAGATCTGATTTAGATTTTTTCACATGATCACTATTGGATTCTACTAATTTTTTTTGATCTAATATTTTTATGTCATATAAATCTAACATTGAAAACTTTAATTGTTTTCTCCATCTATCTTTCCTCTCTTTATCATTTTTGGGGAATGATAAATTTTCGAAATCTACATTTATCTTTTCATCACTTTCAAATTCAAATGTTTTTTTAAACAAAATAGGTAAAAACAACTCTACCTCACTAATTCGCTGAACTAGCCTCTCATGAGTTAAATTGAAAAAAGTCAAATCATAACTAAGCCATTGATCATCAATTAATTTTTCATACTTTTTGAATTCTTTTAAATCTGAATTCAAAAAATATTTTTTTTGAGGATCTATCATGTCTAAATAACTATTAAACACTTTGACTGACAACTCATCATTAATATCCTGAGATTGATAATGACCTTTCTCTAAAACATATTTAAGAAGTTCTATTAGTAGCTTATCCTTGTTTGGATCATCAAACTTAACCTCATGATATTTCCAACTAATAAAAATAAAAGTTAATGATACAAAAAGGGTAAAAAATATTTTTTTCATATTGACTATAATATACTGACGATTATTTCAAAAATCATGCTATTAATCTAATTAATTAAATTTACTATTAAAACTAAGTTAAACAGAAATGATAAGAAACAAAAAAACCTTTACTATGTAAAGGTTTTTTTTGTGCGGGTGAAGGGACTCGAACCCCCAAGCCGTTAAGCACTAGATCCTAAGTCTAGCGTGTCTACCAATTTCACCACACCCGCAAGGCAGGCAAATATAAGCAAGATTGTATAAAATATCACTATGAAATTTACTATGTTAAAAAACTAGTTTTAATTACATTTACACAAAATATTAAAAGTGAAGAATTTCAAAAATTATATCGAAAAAAATAAAAATCGTTTTATAAACGAATTATTTGAATTATTAAGAATTCCATCTGTAAGTGCAAAATCTGAACATGATTCAGATGTAAGATTAGCTGCAGAATTAATAAAAAAACATTTTGTAAAACTAAGTTTAGATAATTGTGAAATTTGTGAAACTGATGGACACCCTATTGTTTACGGGGAAAAAATTATCAATACTGAGCTTCCAACCATTTTAGTTTATGGCCACTATGATGTTCAGCCCGTAGACCCAATAGATCTTTGGGATCAGGATCCTTTCAATCCTTATATCAAGAAAACAGAAATACATCCTGAGGGTGCAATTTTTGCTAGAGGAGCATGTGATGACAAAGGTCAAATGTTTATGCACTTAAAAGCTTTAGAGGTAATGATTGAAAATGGTGACTTACCTTGTAATGTTAAGTTTATGATTGAAGGTGAGGAAGAAGTTGGAAGTGATAATCTTGAATTATTTGTAAAACAAAACAAAAAAAAATTATCTAACGATATTATATTAGTTTCAGACACGGGAATGATTAGTAAAACAATTCCTTCTATAACAACCGGATTAAGAGGGTTGTCTTATATGGAGGTTGAGTT
>ENA-UZWY01003440-UZWY01003440.1-metagenome-genome-assembly--contig:-Day-2--50m-contig-3440_pt1 | contig 12741 bp, 8 predicted proteins | sample MGYA00260341_ERZ794901 | MGnify/ENA metagenome assembly ERZ794901 | reverse complement strand
TGGCGAGAATTTATTAGAGGGGTTTACTGGGAAAATATGCCGCAGTATAAAGAAATGAATTTCTGGTCACATAACAACAGCTTGAATAAAAATTGGTATACAGGCGAAACAGGCATACCTCCGTTAGATGATGCCATCAAAGAGTCAATAGAGACTGGTTACACACATCACATAAACAGACTGATGATCATTTCTAACTTAATGAACTTAACAGGAATCAGGCCAAATGAAATGTATCAGTGGTTTATGGAGATGTATGTTGACTCAGCAGATTGGGTGATGGTACCAAATGTATATGGCATGGGTACATATGCAGATGGTGGTATATTTTCGACCAAGCCATATATTTGTGGTTCAAGCTATATGTTAAGGATGTCTAATTATAAAAAAGATGGTTGGTGTGATGCAGTGGATGGGCTCTACTGGAGGTTTATTGAAAACAACCGAGAGTTTTTTGCCACCAGCCCTAGATTGGCCTTGATGCCAAAATCTCTTGATAGAATGGATTCAGGTAGAAAAGTAAAAATTTTTAAGGCTGCTGAAGAGTTTATAGAAAAAAATACTTCTTAAATTAAAGATCTTCTAGCAGAAAGCTAGAAGCTGCTAAACTCATTGCAGGATTTTCATGAGCAACGTTGGGCACTATTTGGTATCGCCACCTAAAAGGCATTTTGCTCTCCACTCCAAGATTGACCAGATCATTAAAAAAATTAGTTCCTCTCTCAAATCTATGCTTTCCTTGTTTTTTTGCCTTTCTCATTGCGGGCAAAGAATGGTGTTTAGGATCGTTATCAGCATCGCCTAGAAAAATACCTCCCTTAAGATTTAAAAACCATTTAATCCTTTCGTTTGAAACATTCATATTTTTGATGCCAAAAGGAAAACCGATTGTTTGGTTGGCAAAAGTATAAAAACCTGCATTTGCCATGGCAGCTTTCTCAACCCTAGTTTCTTCGCTTAGCAGTAGGTAGCGATGAACGAATTGAGAGCCTCCTGAATGACCATAAAGTCTAAAATTGAGTGTAGAAATATTTAACTTAGATTTAAAAAAATCGAACAAAAGGCCTAATGAATCATCTAGGTGTAAAGACACATCTTTTAATTTCTTTCCTTTCGAATTTGTTTTCATTAAATAGACATACTCCGGAAAGAATTCCTTTGAAAATTCTGGAGCAATCAATACCACATTTCTTTGCTCTGCCAATGGCAACCAATCATTTATATATCTCTCTGCTGATCTTGAAACGCCGTGCATGATAAATAAAATTTTTGTATTCTCATTAATTGAGGTCGGCAATGAATAAAAAATATTTATATCAGGCTTATTCCAATAAGAAAATGTTGATTGTTGAACCTCTCGTCCAAGCAATTCAATGGAAGAAACAAAAATAAAAAATAGTGCTAATTTGTTCATTAATGCTGATGGCCTTTTGGTTTTTCAGGAGCTTTGCATTTGCCTCTTTCCCAGTCACCTGGTTTGCAGTCATAAATTATTCTTCCATGGTCTTTAATTAAATAATCGAGTATTTGATGAGCGTGAACTCCAAAGCCTAATGAAGCATCCTCTTGAAGTTCATCTATGGGTATGGTGTAACTCGTCCAATCTTTTGGAGCTCTCCACCCAGGTGGAGGAACTAACTGGGCTCTGATGCCTGAGATAGGATGAAGTGCGCGCCATTCTCTAATTTGATTAGCCATCATCTCAACCAATTTTGGGTACTTGGTAGCAAGATTTTTATATTCATTAGGATCAGTATTAATATCAAACAATTGATTTTCTACATTAACTTCTAGGAGAGAACTTGTGATGACCTGAACTAACTTCCACTTGTCGTTAAAAACAGTGGTATGGAATTCACCATAATTAGGGGTCTCTGAAGCAAAATATACTTCCTTGGAAAGTTTTATATCCTTAGAGTCGCGAATTGCTGGCCACATGTCTCTGCCCCATATTTCTTTGGTATTGAGCATAGGTACATCTGAGGCGCTAGCAAGAGTTGGAAAAACATCCATTACCGTCATGATTGAAGAAAAATTAGAGTTTGCATCAATCTTTCCTTTCCATTTCATTGCTGCAATTACCCTGATTCCTCCTTCGTAAGTATCTCCTTTTCCTCCTCGCAATGGAAAGTTATCAGCACCGCCGCCTGCATAAGCAGCACCACCATTATCACTGCTAAATAAAATAAGTGTTTCCTCTTCTATTCCCTCTGCTGCAAGTGTATTTAGGACTTGTCCAATTGCTTGATCTAGGCCATCAACTACTGCTGCATAAATGGGTCTAGCACTAGGTGAGAAGCCATTGAGCTTTCTAGTGCGGTCAATAGAAACACTTCTAGTAAGTTCTCTTTTATCTTCTAGATCAGCATATTTTTTAACCAAATCATCTGGTGCCTCGAGCGGGCTGTGGGGAGCAATAAATGGCATATATAAGAAAAAGGGTTTTTCTTTATCTCTTGCTTCTATCCATCTTGTTGCCTCATTGGCGAGAAGAAATGTTTCATAGCCTTCGTCAGACACAGTAACTCCATTTCGCTGAAAATCAATACCACCTTGGTTAGCAAATGGAGGAAAATATCCAACCTCAGTATGCATGTGACCATAAAAATCATCGAAACCTCGTGCATTTGGATGAAAAATTTCTTGAGAATGGCCCAAATGCCATTTTCCAACCATGGCAGTTTGATACCCAGCAGCCTTAAAAGATTCTGGCATAAAATGCTCATCTGGGTGAACGCCATTGTTCATCCAAGGCATGACAACTGAATAGGATATTCCTAATCGCAGAGGATCTCTTCCTGTCATCAATGCTGCACGGGTAGGACTACAAATCGGTGTTGCATAAAACCTATCGAGGGTTAAACCTTCGGAAAAAAGGGAATTAATTGCTGGAGTGTCAATTGGAGCGCCTCTGAGAGAAATGTCAGCCCAACCTAAATCATCAACAAGAAAAATAATTACATTTGGTTGTTTTGCCTCAACAAAAGCAGGAACAATAAATGAAAGGAGTACCAGAAGCACATATCTAAAATTCATAATCATCTCCATTAAAATTATTTGTCCAATTCCAATATTCTACCAATCTCCATGGAGATGTGGTGACAACTTTCCCTTGTGAGTTCTGATACCAGCTTGATACCTTTGGATGTTGCCAAACCATTTTATCTAAACGATCATTTAGTCTCTTTTGATAATCTTCAACAGTAGCACTCTTCGGTTTAATACTTCTGTAATTATTTGCAATCATGTGTTTAATTGCAGAACAAATATATTGAATTTGGCACTCTGAATTAAAAATAATGCTCCCAGCATGAGCCAAGTTAGTTCCTGGACCATACATGGCAAAAAAGTTAGGTAAAGTGTCAAATGTAATTCCTAGGTATGATTCAGGTGCATCTCCATACATTTTTTTAAAGCTGCCCTGCCCCCCATCGACATGCATGGGCTGGAAAAATTCCTGAGCATTAAACCCAGTAGCAAAAATAATGGTATCAAATTCCAGCTCTTTCTCTGATGTAGAAATTCCAATTGATGAAATAGTTTTAAGCTCTTCTGCCAGCAATTCAACATGAGGTAAATGAAGTGATTGCAGCCAAGCACCATTATCCTGCAGCATACGTTTGCCAAATGGTGGGTAATCTGGAAGCACTTTAGAAATCAAAGATGGGTCTGTAATTTGAGCTAAAATAGCATCTGTAAATATTTGTCTCATTGCATCATTTTCCGCATTGATAGAAGCCCCATTGCCATCCCATTCCTTATCAATGATCAATGAGTTAAGAAGCTGATCTGAGCCAGGATAAAAAAGTAAAAACCGATACCAGCGAGAATAAAAAGGCAGATGGGCTAATAGCCACTGCTTGCCCTCGCTTACCTTTGTGTGATATTCAGGATTTGGGAACATCCAAGGCGGGGATCGCTGAAAAATTGTAAGTTGCTCACAATCTTTTGCAATGGCAGGAACAATTTGAAATGCGCTTGCTCCGCTTCCAATAACAGCAACTTTTTTACCAGTGATTACGTCTTCTTTAGGCCATCTTGCGGAGTGAAAAATACTTCCTTGAAAATCATCAATTCCTTTAATGCTTGGTATCTTAGGTTGATTAAGTTGCCCCACACATGAGATAACAAGGTTGACTTCTTCTTTAATATTTTTTCCTTGACGCTCAGAACTAACCGTCCACAACTTAGTATCCTCATCAAAAAACATGCTTTTGACTGTGGTATTAAAATGGGTATGCTTGTTGATACCAAACTTCTTAAAACATTTGTTGAAATATTCTTTTAATTCAGGTTGTTGAGAGAAATGCTCAGACCAAAGATGGTTTTCTTCAAACGAATAAGAATAAAAATGATTGGCGATATCTACACGAGAACCTGGATAGTCATTTTCGTGCCATGTTCCACCCACGCTATCATTTTTTTCATAGATCTTAAATTTAATGCCTTGCTCAGCAAGCTTAATAGCAGCAAGTATTCCCGACATACCAGATCCAATAATCAGAACCTCCATATCATTATGTTCATCACAATCACTAACAGCTGGCTCCGAAGGTTCATCCTTGATATTAAGCTCTTGAAGCATCATAGGAACGTAGTCAATAGCAACAATATCGCCAACCACAAAGTTCATCATTATATTTAAATCATCTTCTGAGGGAATATAAGGGGTTCGATGACCTGAATCATTAAAAAAATTAGTAATTTCTTCCAATGCTAAATTCTTAATAATATTTTTTTCAAGATCTGTATAAAAACCCTGAGTTTCCCCAAGCACTGCCTGTCGCGGCTTGGGTAATTTACTTAATATTGAAATATCTCCTGTAAGATGAACGAGCGAAACAGCAAGAACAGGAAAACTGGCAGAATCCAGTGCATTCGATAGAGTTTGTTTGTTAATATTCACAGTATTTCAATTATGCACTTAAAAACATTTTCCTCTAAAGCTATAAACTAAAAATGTCTGAATATTTAGAAAACATAACAAAAATTCATAATTCTTCTTTTAGATTTGTCATGGTATCAAGCGGCGGAGGAACCAATGCTATTTCTGAGATACTAAAAGTTCCAGGAGCGAGTAAATCTGTGCTCGAAGCATATGTTCCATATGCTAAAGAGTCCCTTGACTACTATCTTTTAAAGCAGCCAGATCAATACTGCAGCCTTAATACAACTCTAAGCATGGCAGCTAAAGCATACAGTGCAGCAAAGAAGATTGATCCGCATACACACCCAAGTTATTTATTGGGTGTTGCTGTGACCGCTTCTTTGGCTACAAACTATTCAAAAAAAGGAGAGCATAAGTTTTTTATAGCAATACAAACTTATAAATATTCCTCAAGCTTCTCTTATTCATTCGTAAAGGGCGAGCTTTCAAGAGATCAAGAAGAAAAAATGGTTACCCATCATATTATTCAAGCGCTAGCTGAAGCATGTGGAATTCAAGGCTTACAATTAAAAGAAACTGACAGGCTAAAATTAAAGACTGTAAATGCTAAGAAACCATGGGTTCAGCTAGTAGATAATCAAATTGATTTTGTAGCCTCCTCTAATCGGATGCCAGAACTAATATTTCCTGGTTCATTTAACCCATTTCACTCTGGTCACAAAGAAATGAGTAAATTAGCAGAAAGCAAAACTGGTTTAGGTCTAGCATATGAAATTTGCATTCAAAACGCAGACAAGCCCCCTCTTTCATACCATGAGATAGAAAGAACTTTGTCGCAATTCGATCAAAATAATCATTGGGTTCTTACTAAAGCAGGGAAATTTACAGATAAAGCAGCATTATTTCCAAACTCTGTATTTATTATTGGTGCTGATACACTCAATCGCATCCTCGATGAAAAATTTTATTTAAATCGAAAAGATATGCTAGATCAGCTTGATTTATTTAATAGCCATAATATTAATTTTTTAGTTTTTGGTCGAAAAATTAGAAATAGTTTTATCGATCTTGAATCAGTCTCAGTTCCTGAGCATATATCCAATCGATTCTCTGGCTTTGGTGAAGAAATTTTTAGAGATGATATATCCTCTACCAAAATACGCAAAGAGCAGGAATAATAAGAGCTGAAAAAAATATGTATACTAATTAACAATAATAAATAAACATAAAACGGGGGGTTTTATATGCAAGGATTTCTGCCTAAAAAAATGCCTGCCAGGTCATTCTCAATCCAATCAGAGTCATGCGCAAGAATTGAAGAAATATGTAATAACCTGCCAAAATTATTGCTAACGGGGAAGGTTCAATCGACAGTTAATAAGCTCTCTAAAAAAGATTTGTCCATCAATGAGCTACTCATCAATCAAATGGGGCAGGACTTAAAATTAGCCATGTCACAACTGAGCTTCATAGCACATGCATATATCTGGGGAGATAAAAAACCCCATGGAAAATTACCAGAATCCCTCGCAAAGCCTTGGGTAGAAGTCGCAAGCAACCAAGGCAGACCAGCAATATTAAGCTATGCAAGTTACTGCCTTGATAACTGGTTTTTAATTGATGCTGAAGAGCCAATATCACTTGAAAATGTAGGGTTGATAAATAATTTTTTAGGTGGCGTAGATGAGGATTGGTTTGTAACTATTCATGTGTGCATAGAAAATGCCGCCTCTGAAGCTATCAATGCATGTTCGCAAATTGCAGGTTGCGATCAAGAGACACCAGAAAATGAAATCTCTAATTTGCTACAAAAGATATGTCTATCAATGCGCAGAGTAAATGAAGTCTTTGCAAGAATGCCTGAAAAATGCGATCCATATATTTACTATCATCGTGTGAGACCTTTTATTTTTGGAACAAAAGATAATCCTGACTTAAAAAATGGTTTAGTTTATGAGGGTCAATTTGATAATGAGCCACAATTTTTTCGTGGTGAGACAGGAGCTCAAAGCAGCATCATCCCATCATTAGATGGCGCCCTTCAAATTGCTCACACCAAAGATCATTTACGTCATTATCTAAATGAAATGAGAGATTACATGCCCCCGAAACATCGTGAATTTATCTCTAAGCTAGAAAAGAAATCTCAAGTTAAAAAACTTGTAGAAAATTCCAAGCGCTTATCTGAACAATACAATGAATGTCTAGAGGAAATAAGAGCATTTAGAGCAATGCATCTTGAGTATGCTGGAACATATATACACAAACAGTCCCAAATTAAAAATCCTTTCGGTAGAGGTGGCTCAACGATTACAGGAACGGGCGGGACTCCATTTATGACCTATCTCAAGAAACATCGAGACGAAACAGAAAAGCAGAAAAAGTAATATAGGATTATTTACTGTGTGGAGGCAATTTAGCCTCAACAAACCACTCGTGAATTTGCTTGGCAGGATTGAATTTTTTCATTCTAAGCTTTTGATTTTCAATAACCAGTTTCTTAGTTTTAATTGCAAGGTAGTGATAGGTATGACTATCTCTTGATTCACTTTCAGGAATTAGATAAACCTTTGTTTGTTTTTTCTTGCTGTCTGCCATAATGTTGATGATTATACCCAAAACATACAAATTTCCCATAACATTGAGTAAAAAATTTTACCAAATATCCATACTTTTTTTTTAGAGTTAATTTAGAATACTATTAAAAAATTTAATACAAATGCAAAGTTCACTTGAATGTCAAGTACACTTTACATATGATAACGCAGTTATTAATAATTCTAATTAAAATTCGAGATTTATAGATGAAACTTAGAGCTTTACTTTTTTTACTCCTGACCCTAAGCATTAAAAATGTCATGGCAGAAAGCATTGAGCTTGATGGAAACCTCTCACCTAAAGAATGGGCAAATGCTGTTACCTTTGATTTAGAGTATGAGGTAATGCCTTCAAGGAACACCCCCGCTAATTTAAAAACAACTGCCTATGTAAAATACGATGAAAAATATCTTTATATTGGTGTTAAAGCCTTCGGAGACCCATCAAAGATAAGAGCAACATTAAAAAATAGAGACCAAACATGGAATGAAGATTATGTTGCGCTGATGGCCGATCCATTTGGGGATGATAGATATGGAATTTTAATTGGAGTAAATCCTCTTGGGGTTCAGTTAGATGAAAAACACACTTCTAGCTCAGAACCTGATGATTCATGGAACATTCTTTTCCAGTCAGCCACATCAATCCAGGGTGATGGTTGGTCTGCTGAATTAATCATTCCGTTTTCAGAACTTCAATTTCCTGAAAAAGAAATACAAAAATGGCAGCTAGGGTTTATTAGAAAATCCTACCAAGCTGGCTTGCAAACTGTTTTTGCATCATTCAAAAATCTTCCAGCAGAGACCTGTTATGCATGCCAAGCGGACCAAGAGGTTCTTTTGGGTTCACCCGAAAAAATCTACAGAAACTATGTTTATCCATATATTTTTCTTAATCAAAATGGTGATAGGCCTGTAAAGGATTGACAATTGCAAAACCCTGACTATGAGATCGGTATTACAGGTCTATATGATCTAAGCAAAACATCCTCTATTGAATACACTGTTAATCCTGATTTCTCTCAAGTTGAATCTGATGTTCCAATGATTATGGCAAATGAAACTTTTGCGATATCTTATCCTGAAAAAAGAACTTTTTTTTTGGAGGGATCCGAGCTGTTAAAAACGGATATGAAAAGTGTTTACACTAGATCAATCACCAACCCCCTTGGCGCTCTAAAATATATCAATCAAGGCGAAAGTAACTCAATCTATATTTTGCAAGCGACTGATACAGATTCGCCCTACCTAGCAGCAGGAGCCTATCAATCCTATAAAGGCAATGCTGGTAAGAGTAATGTGACCGTAGGAAGATTTAAAAGAAATTTAGGTAACAAATCTCATGTTGGTTTGCTTGCAACCAATCGTAATTTTCAAACAGGCGGATCAGGGTCGGTAGTTGAATTTGATGGTCTAATTAAGTTCCTTGATGATTATGTTTTAGATTTAAATTTTGCAAGAAGTAACACCCAGGAAGGCAATGTCAATTACTTTAATACCGACGACACTTTTGCAGGCAGAACATTTGCGATGGATGGTGAGTCGTTTTCAGGAACTGCAAAAAACTTTCGTCTGAAAAGAGCAACAGACAGCTCTTATGCAGGCATAAGATTTAAAGACGTATCGCCAACTTATAGAGCGCATGTTGGTTTTGTTGGGCGCAATGATTATAAGAGCAGAAATTATTGGTATGGAAGAACTTTTAGATCTCAGGGTACGCTAAGAAAAATATCGTTTCATTGGAACAATCGCAATAGATTGAACTACAAAGGTCAGAAAACTTTTGAGTATTATGAATATAGAATGGAGCTTGAAACAGATTTTAATTTAGCTGGTGCTTTTGAGTGGAAAGTTAAGCCAAGTGAAAAATTCAAAGGTATACAGTATGAAGAGCAAACCGAGTTTGTTTTGGGAGGTCGATTTCATCCAAGTGAAAGTTTCTTCACTAGCTTTTATATAGAAAAAGGGGATGCTATAGCATACAGAATAGATAGCCCTGAAATTGGAGACTCCATTGAATACAATTTATATACCGTTTTTAGGTTCTCTGATAATTTTAAAATTGGCCTTGGTCATAGGTATTCTGAACTTAAAAGTAAGCTGAGCAATGAGGTATTCTATGCAGGGGAAATTAATAGATTTGAAATTGACTATCAAATCGATAGCTCTCTATCGTCTAAAACAATAATTGAAAAAAATGACTTTAGCGATGATTACTACCTTGAGGCTTTGATCCAATGGAAACCAAACCCATATACTATTTTTTATGCAGGTGGAACTCAATACTATGAAGAGCCTAACCCTTTTAGTAATAGCATAAGGCTTGAAACATCACAGATATATGCAAAGTTTCAATATTTTTACAATCCAAATAGCTAAAAGTTAAACTAGCAACTAATAGATCTTCCGGTTGCCTTTCCATCCCTAATAACGATTGAATTCAGATCAAAGTTAATTTCATCCTTGCTTAAAAATAAGCTTCTTACTTGAATCTTTGTCTTATCTAGTCCATTTTTTTCCAGGCATGACAATGGAACATTGATTGTTGTCCACTCACCCATGAATTCAGTTGGCAATTCAAGGGAGCCTCTGCAATTATTGCCACATCCAACACTAAAATATAAAGCTGGGCTGGATAAGCTATTCACTCTCATAATAATTTCATAAAAAGGTGAATCCATAGTCGAAAGGTTCACATATGATTCAGTAGAAATTCCAAAGGCTTGTAATGATTCATTATTTTTAAAAATAATGTTTTTTGCATCATCTTGCCTTTGATAGTCAAATCTTTTGATTTTAATTTTATTGTTGCTGCTAACATAGTCATCATCTGTTACAAATTCAGGACCCAGCTTAGTTACAATAAATTCTTTTCCAGGAATCGAAGCAGCTCCTAAGAAAATATTAACCAAATCAAGTTGACTTGCGTTGTTCTTGATTTGAATTTTTTGAATTTGAATATTTGATTCGTACGTAAGGCCATACCCAAATGGGAACAAGGGATCATAGACACTGTCTGTGTGATTTAAAACTGCCTGATCTTTTGATCTAGGCCATGAATATGAAAGTCTACCCGTAAAATCATATTTAATTTTATTATCCGATGTAAAAATAACATCGGCTATTCCTTCAACTGCTGTTCCAGGAAGCCATGCAGCAACAAATGCATCAGATGCATTCATTTGTCTATTAACCACTAGCGGCCGACCTGATAAAAAGAGGCTGACAGTTGGAACACCTTTTGCATTTATAGCCTCCAATAATGGAAGAAATTTTGGGTCAGTCGCAGTAAATGAAACATCTTTTAGATCGCCAAGCATCTCTGCATAGGGTTCCTCACCAAAGACTCCAATTACAACATCTGGCTCTTTTAAAAATTTACCATTTTTAGAGAACTCTATTGTTCCTCCGGACGAAAGAATCATTTCCTCTAAAGCTTCGTATATTGAACTAACATTTATAAAATCCTTATTTGAATTTTCTCTTCCTTGCCAGGTAATGGTCCAGCCTCCTGTTTGAGAGGAAATTTTATTTGCTGCATCACCAATGATTCCTATGTGCTCCGTAGGATTTAATGGAAGTAAATTATTATTATTTTTAAGCAGTACCAACGACTCTCTAACTGCTTGTCGGGCCAATGCAATATGATCTGGATGACCTAAATAATTTTCCTTAAATTCATGTGGAATTCTACCATTTAGCAAACCAAGCCTAGATTTAACTGTCAAAATATTTCTTACTGCCTCATCAAGCCTTGATTCTGGTATTTCTCCAGATTTGACTTGTTTGATAGTATTCCGCAAGAGATCTTTCCAGTTCTCAGGGACCATGAACATATCAACGCCTGCATTAAATGATTGCGAACACTTCGAATTTGAGCAATTTGTAACCTGACCATGCCCATTCCAATCACCGACTACAAAACCATCAAAACTCATATCCTTTTTTAAAATATCTGTTAATAACAACTTGGAACCATGCAGCTTTTTTCCATTCCATGAATTAAAACTAGCCATAATAGTTTGCGCACAAGCATCTAAAGCATCAAAATATGGATAACCATGAAGCTCCCTGAGACCCATTTCTGAAATTCTTGTATTACCTTGATCTATACCTTTATAGGTTCCACCATCGCCCATAAAATGTTTTGCTGTGGCAATTACATGATTGTTATCAAGCAGTGTCTCGCGTTCACCCTGCAAGCCTAAAATAAAGGCTTTGCCAAGAGCAGAAACAAGAAGTGGATCTTCTGAATAACCCTCATATGTTCTCCCCCACCTGTCATCTTGTGGCACTGCAATAGTTGGTGCAAATGTCCATGCAACTCCAGTAGATAACACCTCTAAAGCGATAGCCTGGCCAATTTCTTTTAACAAATCTATATTGCCAGTTGCGCCTAGACCAATATTGTGAGGAAATAATGTCGCACCAATTACATTGTTGTGGCCGTGAACTGCATCAGTTCCCCATAAAACAGGAACTTTTATACCTTTATACGAAGGGGAAGCATCATAAAATTCTTTACTTAAATTTTTCCAATCCTCAACAGAGCTGTACTTATTGCCATTTGGAGCTGTGTTTCCACCATTTAAAACCGATCCTATTTTAAATTTTTTAACATCTGCGGGTGATATAAAATCTAAATCACCTTGAATTACTTGCCCAACTTTCTCCTCAACACTCATTCCATTAATTAATTGCTCAATAATGTCTAAATTATTAAAAGAATTGTATTCACAAGAATTTGTTCGTGACCAGTCAACCTGAGTTAGGGCGTTAGGAACATAAAGTAATAAAATTATAAATAAAAACTTTTTCATGGCTTCTCCTTATTTAAAATCTAAGTCTGAAAATTCAACCCTAGTTTTGTCTTGAGTTAATAAAAAATGTAAGGGTAATTGCTCACTACAATGAGCTTGCTCAACTATGTTTCTTTTTTCATCACTTGGAACTAGCAAGATGCAACGCTTAGCATTTAGAAGCATTGAGAGGTTCATAGAAATCCTCTTGTAGCTAGGTGTGCCTAATGGCTGATCAGAATAAATAAAATCAGGGGCAGCATTAATATCAAAGGCGCTAAGATGATTAAGTTGATCTGGGAACAATGATGCAAAATGCCCATCATTTCCAAGCCCGAGCAAGACTAGATCAAATGGCAATTTTATATACTCTTTTAAAAGTGTTGGATGTAACAATGAACGGAAATTTGCTACGGAAGCATTATTTACAAGCAAATGATTTTTGATGAGTTGCTCA
>ENA-UZWY01000533-UZWY01000533.1-metagenome-genome-assembly--contig:-Day-2--50m-contig-533_pt1 | contig 12829 bp, 10 predicted proteins | sample MGYA00260341_ERZ794901 | MGnify/ENA metagenome assembly ERZ794901 | reverse complement strand
AAGGCAAACGTGCATTTGAATACGCACGTAAGGATGATGAGGTTCAGATTAAATCCCGTAAGGTTAGAATTAACGTGTTTAAGCTATTAACATATGAACTACCTGAAATTGATTTTTTAGTAAATTGCAGTAAAGGAACCTACATAAGATCTCTAGTGAATGATTTTGGTAAAGCAATGAATAATGGAGCCTATATGAGTGGCTTAAGGCGGACAGCTATAGGTGAATTCTCTATAAACGATGCGCATGGGGTTGAAGAGTTAAAGGAGATTATCAAATTATCATTGACGAATCAAGGTTGATATTTATTTAATGACCTCTATATTGACAATAAATTAAGTTATTTAAAGTTTATCTAATGACAAAAATATTTCTCGATAATGCATAGATTCAAGTTTACATTCGTATTATTTTCCTTGCTTTTTTTATCCCCTGTGTTTAGCATGGGGCAGGGCTCTGGAATTGGCAGTTGGCGCACACACTTACCTTATGACAAGGTAATTGATGTAGTTGTTATTGATGAAATAGTGTATGCAGCAACTGAGCTAAGTATTTTCACATATAACAAACTTGATAATAATGTCAAAAGATTTGATAAGGTTCAAGGTCTTAATGACATTGGAATAACTTCCATAGGTTATAATTATAATACGGAAGAAATACTTGTGGCATATTCAAATTCAAACTTGGATATCATTAATAAAGATGGAGAAATAATAAATCTGCCTGATATCAAAAACAAAGAAATATTAGGATATAAAACAATAAATGATATTACTTTCAGGGATAATATGGCCTATCTGTCATGTGGGTTTGGTATTGTTTTACTAAACATGGAAAGAAAGGAAATAGCAGATACATATTACATAGGTCAAAATGGCGATGCCATAAATGTTAATGGTATAATTTTCAATGACACTTCCATATTTGCTGCCACAGAATCTGGTATTTATTATGCCAATAAAAATGCCTCGAACCTTGCCGACTTTCATCAATGGTCAAAAGATACGACCATGATTCATCCTAACTTGTCCTATAATATTATTGCTAGTTTCCAAGGAAAAATATATACAAACCTTTACAGTGAGTCGTTTAATCAAGACACAATGTTTGTTTTCAATGGATACTACTGGGATTATTTTGAAAAAGATAAAAATAATACACGTCATCAGTTTACTGTTAAAGATGAGTTTTTTCTTATTGCTAACATGTACAATGTTGGTGTTTATGATACAGAAATGGAAAACATATTTAGTGTCTGGAATCCCGAAGGGCAATCTATTCAACCCCTCTCTGCAGATATGGATAATGACTTTATATGGGTAGGAACTAAATTAAAGGGGCTCTTAAAAGCATACAACAATGGTTGGTCGGGTGAATTTATAAAACCTAATGGTCCAGGGTCAAACAATGTGTTTAATCTGAACGCTGGAGGTGATAACTTATGGGTTGCACCAGGAGGAAGGGCATCAAACTGGTCTAAGCTATACATGACAGATGGTGTTTTCTCTTTTGTTGATAATACATGGACAACCCACAGTTCTAGAAATACTCCCCAGTTAGATACCATTAGTGATTTTGTTTGTGTTAAAGTTGATCCTGCAAATAGTAATATAGCCTATATTGGCACATGGCAAGGAGGGGTAATTAAATTTGAAGATAATATTCTCACCGATATCTTTGATGAATACAATAGTTCTCTTCAACCTTGGATTGCAAATCCTGATTTGGTAAATATAAGTGGGATAGGTTTCGACAGCCAACATAATATGTGGGTTGCAAATTCAGGAGCTCCTGATTTACTCTCAGTAATGAAAAATGATGGATCTTGGAAATCAATTAACTTGGGTGGATCACTAAGTGGAATTGATATTGGTTTCATGATTATTGATGCTAGTGATCAAAAATGGATACTAAAAAGAAGTAATGGGCTTTTAATAGTTTTTACTGATGAAGGCACTATCGATGATACAAGTGATGATAAAGTAAAGGTTCTCTATAGTACACAGGGTGCTGGAAATATCCCTGGAAATAAGGTATACTCCTTTGCAAAAGACCTAGATGGTGAAGTTTGGGTTGGAACGGATAAGGGGGTAGCGGTATTTTACTCCCCAGACAACATATTTGTTTCAGGTGCTGATTATGATGCTCAAAGAATTCTTGTTCCTAGGAATGATGGCTCTGGACTTGCGGATTATCTTTTGGAAACGGAACTAATTACAAGCATTGCGGTTGATGGTGCAAATCAAAAATGGATAGGAACAGAAAGAGCAGGGTTATTTTTATTTTCTGAAGATGGTCTTGAACAGATAGAACATTTCACTACCGAAAATAGCCCCTTATTATCTAATAATATTATAAGTATTTCCATTGACAATAAAGGTGAAGTATTTATAGGAACTGCTGAAGGAATAATATCATATAAAGGAACAGCCACACCACCAAATCCTCCGGGATCAAAAGTATACGCCTATCCAAATCCTGTTAGAGAAGATTTCACAGGTTTAGTTGCAATTGTAGGGCTTGTAAATAACTCATACGTGAAAATTACAGATTCTTATGGTAATCTAGTATATCAAACTAAATCCGAGGGAGGTCAGGCTGTTTGGGATGGAATGAATTTCAACGGAGAAAAAGTTGCGACAGGAATCTATATGGTATTCGCAGTAACTGAAGATAAAACAGAAAAGGTAGTTACAAAAATCTTAGTTGTTAAATAGAACATTCATTTTTCTTCATAATACCTCTTATTTACTAGACCTTTTTTTGTTTAAGAATATTTTATATTTTTAAACAACCAATAAAAAGCTTAAATAGGTATGTCTGAATCCAATTCCAAGTACACGAAAATGCACCCTATGTTTTATGTGGCTGCAGCAGTGATAGTTATAGCTGGCATTAAAATAGGAGCTGCTATTATTAACCCTATTTTGATGGCAATCTTCTTTAGTATAATTATATATCATCCCATTAATTGGCTTAAAAAGAAGGGTGTGAATGGAACATTTGCAATAATAATAGTAGTTTTTGGATTACTTATTGTTTTGGCAGGCATTGGTGGTACAGTAACCAAATCCGTCATTGAATTTTCACACAACTTGCCATCCTACAAACAAGAGCTAGCAAGTATAAGAGATTCAGCCATAGAATCTATGAATGATTTTGGCCTTAATATATCCAAAGATAAAATTAATGATAAACTTGGGTCTGGCGTAGCGTTCACATATGCAAGCAGATTACTGACTAAAATTGGTAGTCTTCTTGGTCAAATAACATTATTAATATTGATTGCGGCATTCATATTAGGAGAAACAAATAGCTATCCAATAAAGTTAAAAGCTATTCTAAAGTTTCCAGATATGTCTTTAAATAATATTACGGTTATTTCTAGAAATATCCGTTATTATCTTGGTATTAAAACTCTTACAGGTATAATTGGAGGAACCTCTGTTGCCGTTGTATTGGTTGTAATGAATGTACAGTATGCAGTAGTATGGGGCTTATTGGTATGGGTAATGAGATATATTCCAAACATTGGATCAGCAATTGCATCAATTCCCATATTTCTTTTTGTCCTTATTCAAAATGGAATAATGGGTGTAGTTTATTTTGGTATAGCATTTGCCGTTATAAATTTTACACTAGGTCAAATAATCGAACCAAAATTTCTCGCAAGAGGAATGAAGTTATCCACCCTAGCTGTTTTTCTATCTTTAGTATTCTGGGGATGGATTTTAGGAGATATTGGCATGCTCCTAGCGGTTCCAATTACTATGGGAATGAAAATTAGCCTAGAAACTCGAGAAAATTCCAAATGGATGGCAATAATGCTCGGATCAGAAAAGGGTGCAAAAGAAGCATTAAATGACAAAAAAGGTGGGTAATAACAAGAGAATATTTAATGGCAGCTAATTTTATACTAACCTGTTATCATGCTAACTGCATTTAAGTACCTGAGTAATCTGGTACTTTGCCGCATCCACATTGGGACCATTTGTTACACTTTTATATGCAGAACATGCATTTGAACTATCTCCGTTACCTTCATATGCTTGTCCCAATGCAAAATAAATATCCGATTTATCTTCTGTTGGATTAATATTTATAGCCTTTTCTGCAGAAGAAATTGCTTTATTCCAGCTATTCTTTATTGTGTAGGCAAGTGTTAGGTAATAATAAGCATTTGCACTACCAGAAGCGTATGTAAAAGAAGTATTTATATACTCCACTGCTTTTGTTGCATTCTCTTTTTGAATTTCCTTTGCTCCAGCATTCACAAGTGATTTTGAAACTGTAGACTTTGTTTTAGCAATTGTTTTAGCAGCTTTTGGATTGTTTGCTCCATATTCAATCACCTTATCAGCATTTGCTACCATTTTGCTCAAATCTCCCTTTGACTTATATGCTAACATCATACCGTAGTAAGTTTTGTAATATGTAGGATATATCTCAAGAGCCATATTAAACTCAGCTATTGCATTGTCTACCATATTATTTTTCAAGTAGCTTGTGCCCTTAGAGGTTCTGACCTTTGCAATATTATTTTTTGAGTTGGTCATTTTTTTACTATCTCCAAGCTCTTCGGCATATGCATATGATTTTTCATACCCAGAAATTGCTTCATCAAACTTCCCCTTTTTATAAAAAGCTGTGGCATTTCCATAATATGCCTTTAGCAAGTTAGTCTGAATCCGCTCCTTTAGCTCCTCAGCATCTCCACCAACCAAATTTGCAATTTCCATAGCGTCTTCATAAGCTGTGATTGCATCAGAATAATCCTTTTCCTTGTAGTAACTATTACCTTCATTATACAATGCGCCTGCATCGGAAACTGTCTGGGCATTGATATTCAATGAAATCAATGCTGTACCTAAAAATAATAGGCATTTCTGTGATAAACTCATATTAATAGTGGTTTAAAAAATTTGTGGCGCAAGATACAAAATAATTGTCACGGATATAAAACGATTACAGAACAGATAATTACCTATAATTATTACTTCAAAAATTAATAGTTTTTCTCATCTTTTTAGAAATTGATTATGTAATATTTATAGCTTTGTCGCGTGCTTCAAAATTTTTATCTTTAACGGTTAAATTAAAATTAATAAATGAATATTATCATTGCAGGCGACGGAGAAGTTGGTTTTTATCTTGCTGAGGCTCTTGTTAATTCAAATCACAATATAACTATTGTTGATCCCCATGAAGAGCTTCTAAAACTTGTTGAGTCGCATGCTGATCTTATGACAATAGTTGGCCAATCAAATTCCGTAGCAGTATTAAAAAAAGCAAATGTTGCAAAGGCCGACCTTGTAATTTCGGTACTACATAGTGAAGAAATAAATATTTTAACCGCTATTCTGGCGAAAAAACTTGGCGCAAAGTATACAATTGCAAGGGTTAACACTATGCAAAATCTTGCCCTTGAAAATCAGAAAACTTATAATGAATTGGGTATTGACCAACTTTTATCTCCAGAAGATATTGCAGGACATGAAGTGGTAAAATTATTGCAACGACCCGCAGCAATTGAAATATTTGATTTATCTAATGGAAAGCTTCAGGTTCTTTTAATAAAAATAAGTAATAACGCCAGCGCAGTCAATCAATCATTGAATGATATTGCCAATCAATATGAAAACCTAGACTTTAGAGCTGTGGCGATCCACAGGGGTTCTTATACTTTTATACCTGATGGAGATACAATTTTTCAGCCCGACGATTTTGTTTATGTTATAACGAAGCCTGAAGGCATGGAGGAACTAATGAAGTTAGGTGGCAAGCATGATGTTGAAATAAATAATATAATGCTAATTGGAGGTGGAAGAGTTGGAAAAGTTATTGCTAAGCAACTTGAGAGCGAGCTAAATATAAAACTAATAGAACAAAGTCATGAAAGATCGTTAAATTTGATTGATTTACTCAATGACACCTTGATAATAAACGGAGACGCTCGTGACATTAAACTTCTTGAAGAGGAAGGTATTGAGGGTGTTGATGCCTTCATTGCTGTTACAAATAATTCTGAAACCAACATTATTACCTGTTTGCATGCCAAAAAATTTGGGGTAAAGAAAACAATCGCTCTGGTTGAAAACCTTGACTATATTGAGATATCAAAGAATATTGGAATTGACACAATCATAAATAAAAAACTTAGCGCTGCAAGCTATATGATTAAACATAGTATGGGTGATGAGGTATCATCTCTTAAATGTTTGAGTGGAATTAGTTCAGATGTTGTAGAATTTATTGTGAAAAAGAATTCTGCTGTTACTAAAAAACTCATACGAAATCTTAAAATGCCCGAAGGATCTATTATAGGGGGCATTATAAGAGGTGATAAGTCATATATTGCGGTTGGTAATTTCCAAATCGAAGAAGATGATAAGGTAGTAGTATTTGCACTGCCCGGACTAACACACAAGTTGGAAAAAATTTTTCACAAGCAACCTGTTGGATTGCTATAAAAATTAATACTAGTATTGATGTCAAACCGAAGACTAATCAACCTTTCAATAGTATTAAAAGTACTTAGCTTTTTATTAATCGTTGAAGGAGTATTTATGTTAAGCGGAATTGGATTTGCTGCATACTTTGGTGAATCGGTTTGGCCATTGCTTATTTCAGCGTTAATTACAATTATTGTTGGGCTTCCAACATTTCTTCTAACACAAAAAAATACTAGAAAAAATATTGGCAAACGAGAGGGTTACCTTATAGTCTCCCTAACCTGGATAATTATCTCAATATTTGGATCATTACCATTTATATTAAGTGGATCGATACCAGGTTATACGGATGCTTTTTTTGAAACTATTTCAGGCTTTACAACAACGGGAGCCTCAATACTACCCGATGTAGAAGCGCTGCCAAAAAATATTTTATACTGGAGAGCAATGACACAATGGATTGGCGGTATGGGTATTATTGTTTTAACTGTGGCGATACTACCTTTCCTTGGAATCGGAGGCTTGCAGCTTATGATTGCTGAGATGCCCGGAATCACTCCGGATAAATTACATCCCAGAATTACTGAAACAGCAAAACGGTTTTGGGGAATTTATGTAATATTTACTTTCATAGAAGTATTGCTTTTATGGGTTGGAGAAATGAATTTATTTGAATCCATTTGTCACTCTTTTGCAACAATGGCCACGGGTGGATTTTCAACAAAAAATGCAAGTATGGCTGCATTTGGATCATATTCACAATATATTGTGGTTATTTTTATGTTTTTCGCAGGAACCAACTTTACACTACATTATTTTTCTCTCCATCGACAATTTAAAAGGGTAATTTCAAACGAAGAATTTAGAATCTACTTTTGGATTATAGTATCTCTAACAGTATTTATTTCCATGGGATTGTTTTTAACTGAGCATCTAACTCCTGATAACTCGATTCGAAATTCCTTATTTACTGTTGTTTCTATACTTAGTACAACCGGTTTTGTAACTGCTGATTACAGCTTATGGCCATCATTTTTATGGATGTTTATATTTGCTTTGATGTTCATTGGAGGAAGTGCTGGATCAACTGGTGGTGGAATAAAAGTTATCAGGATACTATTACTCATGAAGAACTCATTGCTAGAGATGAAAAGGTCAATTCATCCGCATGCAATTATTCCTGTTAAATACAACAAGAAATCAGTTTCTCAGCAACTTATTTTTAACGTAATGGCATTTTTTCTAATCTATTTTATAATTTTCTCACTAGGAACTTTAATCCTATCAATGTTTGGATATGACTTTGAAACCTCAATAGGTGCTGCAATTGCAACTTTAGGTAACATCGGCCCTGGTATAGGAAACGTAGGGCCAGTTGATAATTATGCATTCTTTACAATGCCAGCTAAATGGATATTATCACTTATGATGTTGCTAGGAAGGTTGGAGCTTTTTACAATTTTAATAGTTCTTTCTCCTGCGTTTTGGAAAAGGTAATATCCCATTAAATAAGCCAGTATAAATAAACTAATGAGAATCCAAGGAAAAATGCCATCCCCAGCCATGAGAGTATTATTAAGATCAATCCTGGCTTCGCTTCAGAAGGCATGTGCTTGTCAGTAACAACTCTGTAATTCAGCCAAGCTAGTATTGGAGCCACCAAAAATGAGATTGTAGTTGCGAGGCTAACCATTGATCCCATTGACCTGGTAGCAAATGCTATTAAAAAAGTTGATCCAAGCAATAATATTATCAACCAAGACCACATTAACTTTTGTTTGTTACGTTTTCCCAGAAACCTATTTGGAAAAAGATGATAAACAACAGGTGTTAAAACCCTAGGATATGCGTCCATAACAGTAATGATTGTGCTAACCATTGTCGCAACTGCAGATACGGAAACTACCCAATAAGCCCAAGTACCCATGCTGGTTGTATACATTCTAATTAGTTGACCTGAGAATTTCGTGCCATTCTGGGAAAATTGTTCACCAGTGCCATGCATAACTAAAGCCCCCATTAGCAGAAAACCTAATGCAAGAAATATTGTGCCGATATATCCTATTCTAAATTCAATAAGAGCATCCTTTAAACTAGGATAATAACCTATTTCAGCAGCCTTTTCATTATTCCAAATCGATGTCCATACTGATAAATCAATGGGCGCGGGCATCCATCCAATAAAAGCAATCATGAAAAATACATCTGCCTGCTTTGTCCATGAAAAATTTGCCATTGCCTCCGGGGAAACCTCTTTGTGGATTCCCAATGCAGCAAATACTGCAATAACAGTAGATATTGTTAGTAACAATATCGTATATTTAATTATCTTATCAAGCAAAGCATACTCCCCAAAAAGTAAAATCAAAAGAGCCACTAATAAAACAATAGTGCTTAGGGTAACTAAATTGATGGAAATGTCGAAAACATATGAAATTAACCCAACTGTTACAACAGTTAATGCAGCTTGAAATATGAACATAGACATAAATGTAACTATGCCAAATAAAGCAACTGCCCACTTACCAATATGATTATACCCATCAACAAGGCTTGATTTTGTAGATATTGCATAGCGAGTTCCAAACTCAAAAAAAGGATACTTTAGTATATTGGCGATAATCAGCACCCATATTAAATCGTAGTTGAACATTGCACCAGCTCTTGTAGATTGCACCAGATGTGATACACCAACGGCTGCACCCGCATATAATAACCCTGGGCCAAGTATATGAAATAGTTTTTTCATGAAAAATTCAATTTAAAACAAAGTTATTATTTTAAGAAACAGAACCCATTAAAAAAAAATTCATAAAATACCTTCTTATCCATTGTGTATTCTATTTTTGAATTAATTTCGCAACGTCATTAGCTATTTTTGCCTAAAATTTTAAATCCATGTCGGAAGATAAAAAAATTATATTTTCAATGGTTGGTGTAGGAAAAATTGTTCCTCCCAATAAAGAAATTTTAAAAGACATTTATTTGTCATTTTTCTATGGTGCAAAAATTGGCATTATAGGGTTAAATGGTTCGGGTAAATCAACGCTATTAAAAATAATCGCAGGTGATGATAAATCATACAATGGAGAGGTTGTTTTTTCAAAGGGATATTCCATTGGTTTATTGGATCAAGAGCCTCTGATGAATGAAATGAAAACAGTACGGGAGGTCGTTGAAGAAGGAGTTCAAGAAACTGTTGACTTATTAAAAGAGTATGAGGAAGTAAATCTAAAATTCTCGGAGCCATTGTCAGATGAAGAGATGAATAATACAATCCAAAGACAAGGAGAGTTAACGGAGCTCATTGAACAACAAAACGGGTGGGAATTAGATTCAAAACTAGAACGTGCAATGGATGCATTGAGATGTCCGGATGAAACCAGTCCTGTGAATGTATTATCAGGTGGAGAAAGACGCAGAGTTGCTTTGTGCAGACTTTTGCTCAGGGAGCCTGATGTATTATTACTTGATGAGCCTACTAACCATTTAGATGCCGAGTCAGTTGAATGGCTAGAACAACATCTAAAACAATATAAAGGAACTGTAATAGCTGTAACACATGACCGGTATTTTCTTGATAATGTGGCTGGTTGGATTCTTGAGCTTGACCGTGGACAAGGTATACCTTGGAAGGGAAACTATACAGGATGGCTAGAACAGAAATCCAAGCGGTTAGAGATGGAAGAAAAAACAGCAAGTAAGCGTCGTAAAACTCTTGAACGTGAGCTCGAATGGGTAAGAATGGCTCCTAAAGCACGACATGCAAAATCAAAAGCAAGACTCAATAATTATGAGAAATTACTCTCTGAAGAGGGAGCTGAAAAATTGGAAAAATTAGAAATTTTCATTCCAAGTGGCCCTAGACTTGGATCAAAAGTTATTGAGGCAAAAAATTTGAGTAAGGCCTTTGGGGAAAAGCTATTATTTGATAATCTTGATTTCAGCCTTCCTCCCGGTGGCATAGTAGGGGTAATTGGTCCCAATGGAGCCGGAAAGACTACCTTATTTCGCCTAATAATGGGTCTTGAAAATCCAGATGAAGGAACATTTGATCTTGGAGATACAGTAAAAGTAGGATATGTTGATCAAGAACACCAGGAAATAAATCCCAATAAAAGTGTTTGGGAAATTATCTCGGGAGGTCATGATAATATCCAGCTAGGAAATAGAAGTATGAATTCTAGAGCATATGTTTCAAGGTTTAATTTTAGTGGTCCTGATCAGGAGAAAAAATCAGAAATTTTATCAGGTGGTGAACGAAACAGGATGCATCTCGCACTAACACTTAGGCAAGAAGCCAATGTTTTATTACTTGATGAGCCCACCAATGACATTGATGTGAATACTCTTAGAGCACTTGAGGAAGGCTTGGAAAATTTTGCGGGGTGTGCGGTAGTCATTTCGCATGATAGATGGTTTCTTGACAGAATAGCAACTCATATACTAGCATTTGAAGGTAACTCAAATGTGTACTTTTTTGAAGGATCATATTCCGATTATGAGGAAAACAAAAAGAAACGACTTGGTGATAATGAACCAAAAAGGATAAGATATAGAAAGCTAATGTAATTGGAATAACCAGCTAAATTTCTAATAACATAATAGCAAAGTGGAATCCCATATAAATCCTTCAATGTTAAAATCACTCGGCAGGATTTAAAAACACTTATCTCAGCTTTGCATTTTATTAAATTTGTAAAAAATAATTCATGGATACTAAGAACACAAAAAAACAAATTTATCTTCCGGTTGCCTTATCTCTAACACTTATTTTGGGAATATGGTTAGGCACTCAGCTTGTATCTAAAAATCAGGTTAATAATAACATTCTTCAAATTGGTGATAAATCCTACAACAAGATAGGGGATATCCTTGATTTTATTGTTCAGGATTATGTTGACACAGTTGATTTTACAATACTTGAAGATGGAGCAATCGTTAACATTATAGAAGAGCTTGATCCTCATTCCATGTACATATCAAAAAAAGAGTTTAATGAGGTTAATGATCCACTTGTAGGAAGTTTTGAAGGTATTGGCATCTCTTTTAGAATTGAGAAAGATAGCATCACTGTCATTAACACTATTCCTGGGGGACCTTCTGAAAAAGTAGGTCTTATGGCGGGTGATAGAATTGTGAAAATTGATGATTCTCTTGTTGCAGGAATTGGAATAACAAATAATGGCGCGATGAAACTTCTCAAGGGGAAAAAGGGAACTAAAGTTAAGGTTAGTAATTACAGAAGGGGTATTCCAAAATTAATTGACTTTAATATAACCCGAGATTTAATTCCCACGTATAGTGTTGATGTTGCCTATATGGTAGATATAAATATTGGTTATATCAAGATTAACAAATTTTCTGCAACAACATATGAAGAATTTAATGAAGCCACTGATGAGCTTATGGACAAAGGAATGACTAAGCTAATCCTTGATCTTAGAGGTAATCCTGGTGGTTTAATGCAGGCGGCAATACAAATAAGCGATGAATTCTTAGATGATGGAGAATTGATAGTCTACACAGATGGAAAAAATAGACCTAAAAGGCATGCTTTTGCAACTAATAATGGCCAACTTAATGAATTAGATGTAGTTGTTTTGGTTGATGAAAACTCTGCTTCATCAAGTGAAATAGTTGCCGGTGCACTGCAAGATAATGATAAGGGAATAATAATAGGAAGAAGAACATTTGGTAAAGGACTTGTTCAAGAGCAAATCAGTATGCCAGATGGTTCGGCTCTTAGACTTACAACTGCAAGATACTATACTCCAACTGGCAGGTCAATTCAGAGACCATATGAAAATGGAGATTCTGAAGGATATTACAATGAATACTTTCACCGATATGCCAATGGTGAAATGACACATATAGATAGTATTGAATTTGTAGATTCGTTAAAGTTTATAACTCCTGGAGGTAAAGTTGTTTATGGAGGAGGTGGTATAATGCCCGATATTTTTGTGCCCTTAATAACTGATTCCGTGCATACATATTACAACCTCCTTGCCAATAAGGGACTTATTTTTCAATTTGCATTTGATTACACAGATAAAAACCGATCATCACTAAATCAATATGAAGATTTTGAAATATTTGATGAATCATTTACAATGGATAATAGCACTTTCCGTGAGATTGTAAAATATGCTAAAGAAAAGGGCATAGAATCTTCTGAAGAAAAAATAAGAATTTCAAAGGATAAAATTGCTACGCTTTTCAAAGCATTTGTAGGTAGAAACATCCTTGATGAAAAAGGATTTTATCCCATATATCATAAAATTGACACAACCTTCAATCGGGCTGTTTTTGAAATTAATTCTATTTAAGAAGTTTAGATTCCATTCGCATATACAAATAGATTTAATGAA
>ENA-UZWY01018855-UZWY01018855.1-metagenome-genome-assembly--contig:-Day-2--50m-contig-18855_pt2 | contig 13033 bp, 10 predicted proteins | sample MGYA00260341_ERZ794901 | MGnify/ENA metagenome assembly ERZ794901 | reverse complement strand
CCAAATCCATAGAAACCGATCTTATCTTTTCGCACATCCCATACGGTAAACTTTCTTTTACTTTGTGGTTTTCCCTTGTAACCTACACCACCGCCCCCACTTCGACCACCAAAAGCAGGCCATCCGAAAGGAAAAGCAAATCCTTTTGTTGATTTTGGTGTCGGTGCTGTTGGTGCGGTTCTTCTTGTTGGAAAAGAAGGATCTTTAATTCGTATAGGGAAACCAAAATCAGTAGGCCTTTTTGGCAAATTACCGTCTTTTGGTTTTACAGGTAAATCATTTGTTTTAATAATTGGCAAATCATCTGCAACTTTTCCAACATTTTTAAAAATAGTTGGTACTTTCACATCTGGAACTTTTTTTATTTTTGTGTTAATAATATCATCATATAATTTTAATTCCGAAGGAGTAGGATCTTTTGGATATGGTTTTTTTGCATCACCACTTTGTAATATTTTTAGAATTTTTTCCTGTGATTTTTGTGTCGGGGTTGTAATTCCTTGTTGAATATCACTCCAGTCTTTTTTAGCTTGTGCAATTTCTGCAGGGGTGAATTTTGATGTTTGTGCAGTAGGTGTAACACTAGCAGCACCTTTTGCAGCACCTTTTGCAGTTGATTCGGCAGTATCGCCAAGTAATCCGCCTAGCTTGACAGCACCTTTTCTAATTAGATTAGCAGTTCCAGTTATCGGATAAAATGCCCCTTCCATTATTGTAGTCAATGTAGCTTCTTGCGGGTTTCTTTCAAAGTTTTTACCTATCTGATTTTTCTCATTGTCAATTAACTGATTTCCATATCCCCCAGTCCAAAATTCAGTACCTTGTGTTGCAGTTCCAAGTACAGCACCAAAGCCTGCAGATTCAACATTAGTTACAGGGGTTGAATAATATTTCATATATTCTTCATTTTTGTATGTTTTAGGATCTATTGTTTTTGATCCCCATACTCCTAAATTATTAATCGCAGCTACAACATTCCATCCAACTTTAACTACTGATCCAGTTACAGGATCATTAACATTTCCTAATTCGTTTCGTGGCATGTCTTTAGGCCTAATTTCATTTTGGACATAGCTATACCAACCTTGATCTTCGGGCATATATCCCCCCCATTCTTCATCCTCTTTTTGTTGTATTTCAAATTCATCTGATAGGTTTTCGTATTGAAAATTCAAAGCATCAAAATCTGCTGCATATTCATCTGCTTGTTCTTGGCTAGTAAATTCCTCTACTCCATCCCATTTTGTTTCAAATATTTCTAAATTATCATTATAATTTGTTAAACGAAAATCATAAGACGGTACGGATGCTTGTGTTGATACTGTACCACTTGAAGGACTAGGGGATTGAGCAAACAAACTCAATCCACCTAGAAACCCTGCAGCAGTAGGGGGTACAGCGATACCCTGAGCTATTGTAGGTTCGGATTCTTTTTTTGCGGTTTGTTGAGTTACTGGACTAAAGTTCCATTCAGATCCAGAACTCGATTTTAAATTACTGGCTATAATATTACCTTGTGAATCTGTTAGGTTTCCTAACTTTGGATTTTCTGCAAAACTTTGAGTTGCCCTATCAAATTTATTATAATTCAAATCTTTGACAGTACCATCCCCTATTCCAAATACTCCAGAAGTGCTTTGTAACTTATTACCATAAAACAAAGCGTTGAAAGTTCCAACGTTAGGATTTTGTGCCATAGCTGCACCTTTTAATTTTAATGCGGCTGCAGCGTTTGGTGCGTTTCTCATGGCGTTGAATAATTCTTGTTGCTCTCGGTTAATTTCTTCCTGAGCTCGTTGTCTTTTTACAATATCCGTTATTGTACTTTTTTCTTGTGAACTTACTGCAGTACCATCAACTGAATATTCATTGTTTAACGGATCATTAATTCTGGATTCATTTACTGGAGCTTCTTTAACGTTCATAATTTTATTCCCAGTTAATTGATTCTGATAAGTTTCAGGATCATTGATTACTGATTGCCACCTTTTTTTATCTTCTGCTAATTGACTTACTGAATTAGTTTGTGCAGTTTTACTAAACTGTGCAGATTGAAAAGCCTTATATTTTCCGTATTTTGCTTTAGCTTTTTCTACTTCTTTTACACCTTGTTCTGGAGTTATCTCACCATACTCTACAGCCCTATTTGCTAATACAACGTCAACTTGATATGTAGCGGTTGCATCAATATTTCGCCAATTATATCCCTTACCTTGTTTAATATCTGCTAATTTCTTTCCTGCATCCCCATACAAAAAACCAAAAGGAATCGGTGCAGGTGACCATCCGTCAGATTTCAAATGTTTTACCCTTACTTCTTTTTTTGCATCCTTGTTTTCTTGTGCTATTTTTTTATTATAATCTCTATGTCTTTCGTTAGCTTGCCACAATGCTTTGTAATTGCTTGGCTTACTTCCACTTCTCGGATTAAGTTTTGTTAAAACATTAGGATTAGATGCTAATTTTAAATCGTATTGTTTTGCTACTACATCATATTCTGCTTTTCGTTTTAATGCTTTAGTTTCTGCTGCCTGTGCTGCTGCCTGTGTTGCTTGTTGTTGTGCTAATGTATTTGCTTTTGCTGCATTTTCTGCTGCAGTTTTTTGTGTCCATTTTAAATTATATCCTGCAGTATCAACAATTTTTTTTGTTTCTGCAGCCTTTGTTGCTGCTGCATCTGCTGCAGCCTTTGTAGAACTGGATTCTTGTTTTGTTGAAGTAGTTAAACTGTTTAATCTTGCAGCTTCATCCGTTGAAGCTTTAAGGGCTGCCTGATATTGTGCTAATGTCCAAGCCATTAGATACACCTATGAAACTGCACTCCGTATAATGCCCCATGCGATACTATACGGAATACAGCCATGTGCTAATTAGGTACTAAGCATATTTATTAAATTACTGAAATACCGATTAAAACCGATTCTGCTTGAACTGTTAGGATAAATTCCTTGTACTTGTTGCCATTCCCTTCTAAATGGCTTAGTTCTGCATATTCTGCAATATGTTTGATATTTACTGCAAATACCTTATGCCCCATCTTGATAGGGAAAAATGGCCTGCAGCTTGTATCATTAGGAAACTCATTCCAAATATCTATAATCGTTTTAAACTCAGCATAGATTTTTTCAAACTTTTTTAAATCAGATTCGTGATCCTGTTTCTTTGTAATCTTCTTTAAGCAGCATTGGCATGTTTTATTTTCAACATAAGTAACATGTCCGCAAGGATAACAAAATAGAGTTTTCTTTGTTGTGTTTTTGATATTCCCTAAGAGGTGTCGGCAATCGCCTTTATGGTATTGTAATGTCATTGATCCTTATTCAACATTGACATTAAGCCCCTGTCGGGTTTGCCTTTGTTTACCATGCTGTAAGACTGATTAGTTGAAGTTGTAGTTAGTTTATCTAGCATTTTACCGTTAATACTTGGGAAAGCTGCCAATGAATAATCAAAAGCAGCACCTTTAGAAGCTAGCCTTTTTCTTAATCGTCTATCAATGTGTCTAGCTCTATGATGAAATTGTTCAACATCTTTGATGATTAAAATTGCACTAACATCAGGATAAATACTTGTTTTATATCCTAACATTCTAGGATTGATATTGCCTTCTAAATCCCCTGATCCACGCTTTACAATATCTTCTAAGGCTGACATGGTTATCCCTACTAACTTTAGTTAGTATATGAGTTTATTGAGGGTAGTGAATACGCTGTTGTATTAACTGGAATAGCATGATTCCCATAGCAATAGCAGCTAACATTAATCCAATTCTATATGCTTCGGGGCTTAATCCAGTTATTGCCCCTGCAGCAACTAGACCAACAATTCCAACTAAAGCGGTATTTTGTACTCTAATCCATAGAACGGAAATCAAGATGCCCCATAATATTGCAATAGTTAATTCACCAAAGATAGGATCATAGGCCTTTAGCATAGCACCGAAAGGATCATCCATTAAACCACAAAGCGGATCAGCCCCATCAGTTTTTTCAAAACAATAATCACCTGCAGCAAAAGCAGAAGGAACTACTAAACTTAACATGACTATAACGCCTAATGCTGCAGATAACATTACTAACTCCTTACTAAGCCCCCGTAATTAAAGAATTAATCGGCTTTAGTCCATAATTGAGGAGTTTTAGATATGGCTTCATCTATTTTTTCAACCACAACTTCGGGTTCTTCTTCAACCACAACTTCGGGTTCAGTTACTCCGACAATTTCCTCTACAACTTCTTCAACTATTGGTTCAACTATAGTTGGATCTATTGCGGGTACTGCTGCGGGTACTGCTGCGGGTACTGCTGCGGGTACTGCAGGCACAGTATCTTTAGCCAAGAAAGGCAAAAAGTTACTCAAATCACTTCCCGCAAGTATCATTACTGCAATAGCACCGCCAATTAGAACTGCAAAGATAACTGCAGCACTTGCAAAGTTCTTAACTTCTGGACTACCCATTTTACGAATCTTATCGGCATACCTTTCTGCTGCATCAAGTAGTGTATCTACGTCAGCAGGGTTGTAAGTGTGGTAATCCTCTAAGAATCTTTGAGCATCCATTGAAATAGCTTCTTGAATTTCAACTGATTCAAGATTTCTTAACCTCTCAATTAGTTCAACAAAGGACACATCCCCTGATTCAATTTGATCTGATAACAAATCAGCATCAGATTTTTCAATTAAATTTGCCCTAACTAATGCTTCAACTAATACTAATCCTTGATCTTCCTCAGGCAGTTGAGCATCCTCAATTTGTTTTGATATATCCTCGATTTTAGAATTAATCTTTTCTTGTTTTCTAACAAAAATATCCTTTAGTCTATCAATGGCTTCTTTTGGTTCATAGCGGCCTATCAGTTTTCTTAGTTCTGCACCATGTCTTACATCCTTTCTTTTGATTTTAACTAACTTGTTTTTGTAAGCAAAATCATCTAGTGCTTTCATTACTCTAGGATCTACAGGTTTCGCACTTCTTGTATCATAAAAGTAAACTACGGTTTTACCATACCTTATTCCCTTTTGCGGATCAACCTCAAATACTCCCTGATTTTTAATTAAAAAGAATTTGGTGTGAACTATCTTAACATAATGAATCTGTAATCCTACAGGGGTAAACATCATTACTACCGCCTTACGAGAATTACCCATTTGGCGGCTAGGAAAATGAAACGCTAGCATGGTTATCCCTACTAACTAGGATTAGTATATAGATTTATTCTACAGGAATTTCTTTCCTATCATTACACCCATAGCACCCATGATTAAGATCAATCCAAAGATGCCCTCATCAATTATGAAGAATCCTAATCCCATGAGTATTCCAACTGCTGCCAATATTATGATAATGAATGTTGGTGCTGTTCTACCTGTTGCTTGGCCTGCTATTAGTAGCACAAAGATTACTATCATTGGTGCACCTAAAATTGAGTAAGAAGTTTCAGCCCCCGTAACTGGATCTACAGTTGTAGTACCTAGTCCAGAATCTAAACCTGATAGGCCTGCTAATAATGCGTTACTTCCTAAAGCTTCTGATTGAGCTCCGAATTGTAAATCATCCCCACTCCAACAATAAACATAAGCATTATTTTTCTCAGAAATATTTACAGTAGTATCATAAATGTTAACTCCGTTTTGATCTGTAAAGGATAAACTACTTGGCAAATTATTCAAATCACGAACCTCTAAGGCCTGAGATGGACTCATAAAAGTACATGAACCATCAAAGGGGAAAGTATCCTTAGCCCATTTTAATTCAATTTGATCTAGTGCATCATTAGTTGGGTGTGGTGTTCTTGCAGTTGTATATGCTACAGTATTGCCGCCTTCTGCTGCATCAACTCGATAAACTGTAGTACCTGTAATAGTAATTGAATTTGAATCATAGTAAACAGTATCGCCATTACTTGCAGTTACACGAACCAACAAACCATGCTGAACTGTATCAGGTAGAGTAATGGCATAAGTTCCTGTAAGGCTTGGATTGTTTACTGTACTAACAATATCAGTATCTAAAATAAATTCAATCTTATCAAGTGTTGGTGTTGGATTGCCTGTTACTGTAATGGTATTGTCAACAATTACAACATCACCCCATGAATTATTCAATGATATTGTATTAGTTCCGCTTGGCGGGGTGTTTGTAGTTGAAGTAATTGCATTACTCCATGCAGAAGTTCCAACATTGTTTATAGCTCGTATCTTAATTTCATAAGCAGTATTTTGTGTTAATCCAGTTTGTGAATCTGCATTAACTAAACCAACATTAGAAACAGTTCCATCAACGCTTATCTCATAAGATATTATCTCAGAATTTCCATTTGAAGGAGTAGTCCATGTTGAATCTATTTGAGAAGAATTAACAGCACCACTTGTTAATACGGGTGCATCAGGTACAGTTGGTGTATTGATAAGAGAATAAGCACTTTGTAACCCTTCACCTACATTATTTAAACTGGAAACTTTGTAATAATAACCCCCTGAAACCGTTACAGTATCAGCATAAGAGTAAACAGAATTACCCAATGTAGTTATTTCAGTATAAGTAACATCATCAATACTTCTGTAAACCTTGTAACCTGTAATTGCAGATCCTTGATCATTTGGACTAGCAGAAAATCCGACTACAATATCCAAAGGATTAGCATTTGGATTTCCTATTGAAGTGCTTACAGTTACAGGTGCATCAGGTACACTTGGAGTATTAATTGAAACTGCTGCAGATTCCAAACTAGAACCTATCAAGTTGTTTGCCTGTGCCTTAAAGTAATGCAGGCCTGCTGCAGATACGGTATAAGTTGAATCAGGTGTAACATTAGTTGCTACAGGTGTGTAAGTAACATCATCAGTTGAATGTAACAAATTGTAAGAAGTAACTGCAGATCCGCCTGAGTTACTTGGTGCTACAAAAGTTGCAGTAATATCCAAAGGATTAGGATTTGGATTGTTAATTGATAAAGTTAAGCTTGGTGCATCAGGTACACTTGGAGTTGTAATGCTTGAAAGATTAGATAATACACTTGTTCCATGTGTCGAGATAGATTTGGATGAAAACTCAAAAGTACCCCCGCCACTTGGAACTGTATTAGGTACACTAGAAACTAAACCAACGGTATCAACTAATACACCATCACGATAAATTTCAAAGCCTGTAAGAGTTCCACTACCAACTACTGCATCAGGACTGATTGAAACTGTAATTTCTAAAGGTGTAGTATTTGGATTATTGATAGCAGTTGATATTACTGGGGCGTTTGGCGGTGTTCCAGCTAGTCCACTAACGAAAGGTGTAAGGAAATCAGAATTGCCAATGGCATTAGTAGATTTCAATGTAAAATAATAATTATTTCCACCAACTACCGTACTGTCGTCATGTTCAGTTGCAGTTACAGTTGTAAGTAGTGTTGGTGCTACACCTCTTTCATAAATGGTATCAATCTCAGTTGAAGTTAGCACATCAGAATTGACAAAGTATTCGTCAATCATTCCGTCTAGATTAGTAGAATAATTTTGTCCTGAATTAGAACCAAGACTTGTAGAATCCGTTGCAGTTGCTTCACTCACACCGTTTTGATAAATTTCCCAGTCGTTGCCATCTCTAACAAAACTGTAATGTTGTGGACTTGAAGTGTTGTCGTCTAATCCTGTGGCTGAGATGATTGTTGATTCCACAGTGTTTGTTGGTGTAACTGCCAAGTTTTCATATTCTACTTCCACTGCATTTGTAGGCGAATTGGTAACTCTATCCCCTATCAAAATATAACGAGCATTTGACATATCAACACCTGATAATGCTTGTGAATATGATGTACTAACACTTGTTCTTGAACTGTCCATCAAGTTACAAGTAAATGTTGTACCGTCATAAGATAGTTCAATATATCTTGTTACACCGTTACCGATACTGAATGTACCCAAATCATAATTAGAGTTATTATCATAATAACGACACGTTATATTACCATTAGCTTGTGTGGTTATACCAACACCGTTTTGAACTTGAGCAACACCCCCAAGTGAATCAGTAATAAGAAATTCAGTTCTATGTGAAAGATTTGAATTACCTAATTTTGTAATATCTATTTCTATTGTAAATTCGCTGAGATAAGAACCTTGATTAGTTAAGTAATCATAATATGCCTGTGTGTTGGTATTATCTAATTGACCGTCATAATGAATCCTGTTGTTTGATGTATCAATAGTAATATCTGAATCTGTTACAGTCCAGCCAATTGAAGCTCCAAAGTCAGTTGTGTATGACGGTGCTAAAGCTGTTTCCGTTACACTTGCAGAATCAGTTCCGACATTGAACGTTACGTCATTTAATCCGAGAAGTTTGGTGTTTGGTTCATACACTGGTGTAGAAGATAGTAATGCAATTTCACTGCTTGATAATGCTTTTGTATATAATGCCAATTCATCTATTGAATAATTAGAATACTGTGTATCATCAGCCCTTGAACCTATTGTGAAAGTTGCTGAACCCGAAGCATAGTATGAGTTACCTGAAGTAATTTGTGAACCATCTACCCAAATTTCCCCAGTACCATCAGCCTTTTGAATCCAAACAACGTGTTGCCAATCAGATGAAGCTGAATATGTTCCAGAATTTAAGTCAGGGGATATACCATGACCGATTCGCCAACCGTAAGCACTTCCTGAATCATAATGCTGAAAATATCCACTAGAAAGATAACCCCCGTTGTTTTGTAATACAAATCCAGAATCACCACCAATATCTTTTACCCATGCAGAAATAGAAAAGTCAGTATTGATTGTAGTTGTTGGTAAATCAATTTGGTCATTAGAACCATCAAAAGACCATGCATTACCAACTTTACCTGTAACCCCTGTGGTTACACCACCATTGGAAGTACCATCTCCAAGATTACTTGCTTGGTCAGTTAACGTAGTACCTGTTTGTTCAAAGTCATAATATGCTAAAAGATTAGAAATTCCTGTAACCTTAGAATTGTATGATGGTGGGGGTGCGTCAAGTTTTACCCATGAACCAATGCTGAAATCATCAGTTGAATCAGGTAGGTTTGAATCAGTGAAAGATAGGTTAGGGGATTGAACACCTGTGGATATGACACCTGTTGTTGAAGCAGTTAATGCAACTTCATACGTTACAACTAAATCTCTAGTTGCTTCATAACCCGAATAAGCATAAACATAAGATGTGTATGGCATACTGTGGTCAACTCCCCAGCCAAACCAATCATCAGATAGATTATTTTGTAAATCTGTATTGGCTTGTGAATTTAGTTGTACAGTTCCACCGTCACCTACTACCAAATCAGTACAAGTTCCAGTAGCGTATGAATTTCCACTTTGTGAATCACTCCACAAATTTGTATTTACAGTCGGTCTTGAACTCAAATCAATCGCAACACAACTAGCAGAACCAGCACTACCGTAAGTACCCCCCCCAGTTCCTTTATGAAAAACTATGTCGGTAATTACTGCATTATCTGGAATTGAACTTGTATCATATATGTAAATGGGATTAGTATCTGCACCAGCAAAATATCCAGCACTAAGTTGTCCTGTTGATTGTGTCCACCCACCTGAACGAACATATCCATGCTCAGTTAACAATTCAGGTATATCAGATAATGTTGTAGGTGATAATGTTTGGGTTACAGTTATGCTGTTAGTTGATTTATCTGCAAGTGTACCACTTTCAAACCCATGCAACAAAAACTCGTTATCACTAAAGTCCACACCGTTAGCATTTGCAGAATTGTCAGGCAATTCAGTTAGTGCAAACTCGTTTAGTGTTCGGTACACCTTGTAGCCTGTGATTGCTGAACCCCCGTTGTCAACTGGGGCAGTCCAGTCAAGTTCTATCGGAATACCTGTGACAGTTGTAAGTCCAGTTGGTGGTTGAGGTGTTGTTGGGATTGTGTATGTTACTTCAAGTTCTGCATTTTGTACTCTACTTAAATCATAAGTTCCCTCATTTTCAGAGTACACCCCTATACCCCATTCATTATCGACTGATAATTCACTAAGTAAATCACTATCAGCATTTATACCTAAATCAACAACATAGTCATTTGCAACTGTTCGTGTATTTGTATCACCTGAAAGAAACAAAGTACCATCAGCAGTATCGCTCCATCTTTGTGCTTCTGTCATTGTTGAAATGTTACCCTCTATACTTTTCCAACTAATAGTTGCACCACCACTTTCAAGATAGGTTACATCATATCTTACATTCACATTATCAATAGAAACGGTATTATCTGGAATACTTGAAATATCCCAATAATGTTGAACTCTATAACAAGCAGTACCCCCATTTCTTCCAACATAAGGGGTTGCATCACTTACTTGTCCTGTTGAACAATTTGCTGAAGACTCTGTTTCAACTGAACTGGCAGTATATCCAAATGTAGGATCAATTTCCAAGTAATTTACAAACCCACCATCAGCATAATCAAGATTAACTTTGTAATCTCCATCAAAGATTATGTTGACGTTACTTAGACTTTGAAATCCAATATCGAAATCATAATTTAATTGATCAGCAATTTCAAATACTTGTGCTTGATTATCTTCCAAGTATTGTCTATCAAAACTCTGTCCGTTTAATTCTGCTATGTTAATTACAGTTTCACCAATGGTTATTGATTCACCTGAATGAATTGTTTGGCTGATTCCTAATTCTTGATTTCCATCATGTGTTACTTTGAAAGTTTCTTTGAATCCTGAATTAATATCTAGTCTTAATTCTTGTGTAAATTCTTCTACAACTTGACCTGTTATAGTAATTGTTTCACCGTTGAAATATCCAGTATTAGTTCCGTTGGAATTTTGTAGTAATGTGAATTGTGAGTTAGTTCCATTACCGTAAAAGTTCTCAGTAGTTCCAGTATATGAAATGAAAACATCTTCTGTAATATCTTCTGTAATTACTTTGGTACTTTTAAGAAAGACACCATCTTCGTATCTGTCAACTGTGACAGTACAGGCTTCATCATTGACTGGCAAGTTTTGCCATTGACCATTATTCAAGTATGTTGCAACGGCACTTACACTTGGTATGATTTGAGTTTCAGGACTTGCAAAACCGTTTTCATATATTGAGTATGAACATGAATCCTTATCAAAAACAAATGAACCAACTGCGTTTGTATTGAAGATTACTTTCTCAGCAGTATTACTTAGTGCATAGTTTTGCCACCCACCATCCATAATTCTTTCAGGGTGTGAAACCCAGTTGGCTTCACCTGTAATGAAATTTTCTACTAGATCATAGTTTTGTCCTTTTGTTTCTACAACTTGGCCATAAGCTGCACTAGCAGGAATTAGTAATAATACAAAGGCAGCAAGTAATATTTTCATCATACATACGCATCCACATCTTTGCGGGATGCAGCACTATACATCCAGAATAATATGATGCCTATCCACAAGGCAGGAAGTATAATGAATACACCATAAAGATTATCACGAATAACTAATTGCTCAGGTGTTGCACCAACCCAAAATGTCCATTCAAAGGCAATTTCATAAAGCATTGGCATGGACACAAAGTAAACTATTGTCGAGAAGAACATGGCAAATACACCACGCAAGATAATCTGAATCAAACTACTAACTATGTGCTAAGCCCTCATATAAAAATAAAAAAAGAAATCTTAGTGGTTTGTTTATTGGTTACCGCTAAAGATACCTCTAAAGACACCCAAGACTTGTAAGATGAGTACTACTGGGAAGATACCCAATACTAACCATCCATTATCTTTAATGGCATTACAGGTTGTACTTGCAGGAGTTGCAGTTCCGCCTGCTGCACCTGTTGACGTTAGGGTGTCACAGTCGATAACAGAATCGAAAGCTTGTAACACAATAACGGAAATCAAGAGTGCAACAACGAGATAAATAACTCCCATGATGTTGTCCATTCCGAACATGATAATTAGTATCGACTTAGTAGCGTATTTAAAAAATTATTAGAATTGCCACTTTATACTGAGTATTGTGAGTGCCAAATAGACTCCCATGATTCCCTGCATTACTTGTACGAATATGTCAGGTATTCCAAATGTGGCTAATACTGTAAATAGGCCGCCTGCAGTTATCACATTCCAAAAGCCCCAAATTGCATCCCATATCATTAATTCCCCTGCTAGAAGGGCTAATGGATTATTAACATAAGTAGAGTTAGTAGTTGAACTAATGAAACTGCCTTCACTTGTCATAATTTCTAAAGAAGCATCATCCACATCAAAATCTAATGAGTGCCATGTATAGGTAGATGCTGCAGTAGTACATTCAACTTCACTATTATAAGTGCCAAAAAAGCCTGTACTGTTTGTAATTCCTATAGGTTGATCTAAAGCATTATGACAATGTTTTTCATAGTCAAAAGGAGTTGTTAATCCTTGACCGCTTGAAGTTTCTACAATTAACACAAATCCGTTAATACACATTAAGAAAATGTAAATGCTGAGAAAGGTCTTATACATAGCCATGATTAATCACTAAGATCCATACATATCCCGTATAAACAAAATTGCAGAAAACAATGCTAATCCAAAGAAAACCCATCCTAACCATGAACCTTGATCACTTGATATGAACATCTTTGTTGATTGAGTTTGTGAGGTTGTTATGTCGCCATTGGGTGCTATCGAGGTTTCAGTTTGATCAGTTACAGTTCCTACATCTTGGCCTGTAGCTAAGAATATTGCAAGAATTAAGAATAGCAAAAATGCAAATATTCTGAATATGAACGAAACAGTTCCTAGATTTTTTAATAATGTAAGTAATAGAAACCCTATACTCATGGATAGCAAAATGGCGAAAAGGCCTAAATCTAACACAGTTATACTAATTATCTACTAAGTTATGAAGTTTTTTTATTCTCGTCTTTTATTACTTTTACAAGCTCATCCATGTTTATACCATGTTCCGCTACTTTTTTTCGCACTTGTGTTATTGCAGAAAGTGCAGAAGTAGATAACGCTTGTTTTTCAGCCATAGTAAAAAAAGCCCAATATTTCAAAGCAGTTGCCTTTGAAGT
>ENA-UZWY01017911-UZWY01017911.1-metagenome-genome-assembly--contig:-Day-2--50m-contig-17911_pt1 | contig 13072 bp, 14 predicted proteins | sample MGYA00260341_ERZ794901 | MGnify/ENA metagenome assembly ERZ794901 | reverse complement strand
AGGTAATGAAGAACAATCAAATTTACAAGATGTTTTTGATGGTCAACTATATGCAGACAATGAAGATATTGCTAGAGAATTGCATAAAGAATTTGATAGACTAATTAAAGGTAAATATGTTGTTAACTATTCATTTTCATTTCCCGAAGATAACTTTGATTTAAATTTTAGAAAAAGTTTAGGATATAGTGTTTGGGCTAATATTGATTGGAAGAATAAAGGATCACAAATTCGTAAACCTGGTATCTTACATTTTTTAAAAAGAGTTGATAAAGAATTTAAAATTAGTGATGAAGAATTAAAACAACGAAAGATCGCTGATTTAAAAAGACAATTGGAGGAATTAAATGCTTGAAGAACATAAGTTACCTTTAGATAGTTTTATAGGCGGTTGGTATATTAGTCCAAATATATGCGATAGTCTTATAGATGTATTTAAAAAAAATCCTAGTCACCATAAAGAAGGTGTTATAGGTGGTCCATATAATGTAAACAAAAATAATAAAGATTCAGTTGATCTTGGATTACATCCAGACTATACAGACCCTGCTTTTATGGAATATAAAAAATCATTAAAAGAGTGTGTCAATTTATATGAAAAAAAATATCCTGAATTATCAAAATTTAATCCGTATGGAATGAACGAAGGTGCTAACATACAGTATTATAAACCTGGTGCAGGTTATTTTGCTGAGCATTGTGAAAGAACATCTAAAAATGAAAATCGTTGTCTTGTATGGATGACATATTTAACTGATACACCTGAAGGTGGTACACATTTTAAATATCAAAATATTACAACACCTTGTAAAAAAGGTTTAACATTGATTTGGCCAACAGATTTTACACATACTCATAGTGGACAAATATCTAAAACACACGAGAAATATATTATTACAGGTTGGTTTGGTTATGAAAAAGGACTTTGGGATGATGATCCTAGAAGTGTAAAAACAGATCAAACTGGACAAAAATATCAAGGTTATAACTATAATGATAAATGACGCCTATCTAGGTAATCCTAATTTAAAAAAGATCAACATACCACAAGAGTTTACTAAAGAACAAATTTTAGAATATCAAAAGTGTGCTGGTGATCCTATTTACTTTATGGAAACATATGTGAAAATTGTATCACTTGACGAAGGTCTTGTACCTTTTAAGATGTATGATTTTCAAAAGAAGATAGTAGATACTATTCACAATAATAGATTTACAATTTGTAAACTACCTAGACAATCAGGTAAATCAACGACAACAGTTTCTTACTTAATGCACTATGCAATGTTTAATCCAAATTCTAATATTGCTTTACTTGCCAACAAGTCATCTACTGCTAGAGATATATTAGGAAGATTACAACTTGCATATGAAAACTTACCAAAGTGGATGCAACAAGGAGTAGTTAACTGGAATAAAGGTAACATTGAATTAGAAAATAAATCAACGATTGTTGCTGCTGCCACTTCTTCAAGTGCTATTAGGGGTGGTTCATATAATATTATATTCCTTGACGAGTTTGCTTTCGTACCTACAAACATTGCCGAAATGTTTTTTAGTTCCGTTTATCCTACAATATCTTCAGGACAAAAAACTAAAATGGTTATTGTGTCAACACCTTATGGTATGAATCAATTTTATAAATTATGGATTGACGCAGAAAAGAAAAGAAACGATTACATACCTATTGAAGTACATTGGTCAGAGGTACCTGGTAGAGATGAAGAATGGAAAGAACAAACAATTAGAAATACCTCAGCAGAGCAATTTCAACAAGAGTTTGAATGTGAGTTTTTAGGTTCTGTTAACACTCTTATTTCACCATCAAAAATTAAAGCATTAACTTATGAACCACCTAAAATATCAAAAGGTAGTGTAGATCAATTTGAAGAACCTATTAAAGGTCGTACATATGTGGTTACAGTTGATGTCGCTAGAGGTGTAGAAAAAGATTACTCAGCATTTGTAGTATTTGATGTAACTAAAATGCCATTTAGAGTTGTTGCAATTTACAAAAACAATGAAGTCAAACCTTTTATATTTCCTAATATAATATCTGAAATAGCAAGAAGATACAATCAAGCACATATTTTAACTGAGGTAAATGATATAGGACAACAGATAGCAGAAGCACTACAATATGAGATAGAATATCCTAATGTATTAATGTGTACTCAAAAAGGTCGTGCTGGTCAGATACTAGGTGCTATGTTTAGTGGTCGTGGTTCATCTCTAGGTATGCGTATGACAAAAGCAACAAAGAAAGTAGGTTGTGCTAACATAAAGACACTTATTGAAGGAGACAAGTTGGTAGTTAACTCTTTTAAAATCATACAGGAGATGTCAACTTTTGCCAAGAAAGGTCAATCCTGGCAGGCTGAGGACGGTAGCAATGATGATTTAATGATGTGTTTAGTTATCTTTGGTTGGGTATCAAACCAAGGTTATTTCAAAGAATTGACAGATCAAAATGCTCGTATGCAGATGTATGCTGAACAACAAAATTTAATAGAACAAGATATGGCGCCATTTGGTTTCGTAGATGACGGCATAAATGAACAAGAACAAGAAACAGTTGATGAATATGGAGATAGGTGGATACCTGTGGTTCGTAAAAACCACTAGGTTTTGATCTATTATAAATATCAGTAAGATTGAAATTTAAATATGGGCGTATGAATAATACGAGTTTTGAACAAATATGACAACTAAATTAGCTAATTAGAGGAGAATAACTTATGGCATTTCAAGTATCACCTGGTGTTCTCGTACAGGAAAGAGATTTAACAAGAATCATTCCTGCAGTATCAACTTCAATCGGTGCATTTGCTGGACAATTCAGCAAAGGACCTTTAGATGAAGTTGTTTCTATTTCTAGTGAACAAGAACTTGTAGATACCTTTGGTAAACCTGATGTAAATAACTTTGAGTATTTTTTCAGCGCTGCTAACTTTCTACAATATTCTAACTCATTAAGAGTAGTACGAGCTAGCCAAGAAAATCAAGTAAACGCAACTGCCACTGGTAGTGGTTTACTAGTAAAAAACAAACAAGACTACGAAGATAATTATTCAACTGGACAAGGTTCAGTAGGTACTTTTGCTGCTAGATCAGCAGGTGCTTGGGGTAATAGTCTTCAAGTAGTAACTTGTCCAAGTGCTTCGGCATTTGAACAAACAACAACAGTATCTCAACAACTAGACGGCGCTGCCGCTGTTGGAGATACAACAATAACTGTTGATTCAGACGCAACAAGTTACCTTAATATCGGAGACGTTATTGAGTTTTCTTCAACTGCTTCTGGCGTAGATTTCACTACTGGTGAAAAATATAGAGTAACTAACCTTACTTCAACTGTTGTAACTATTGTACAACATCCTAGAGGCGAAGGCGGATTAATAACTGCTGCCGTAGATAACGCAAGAATTAAAAGAAAATGGAGATACGCAGATCAAGTTGATGGCGCTCCAGGAACTTCTTCTTATGCTACTACAAGATCAGGCTCTGGCGATGAAATACACGTAGTTGTTATTGACGAAGACGGATCAGTTTCAGGAGTACCAGGAACAGTTTTAGAATCTTATTCTAAACTTTCTAAAGCTTCTGACGCAAAATCACCACAAGGAGATGTTAACTACTATCCAACAGTAATTAGTAATAAATCTAATTATGTATTTTGGATGGATCATAACACTTCTGGTACCAATTGGGGTAACGCAGCTGCAGGAACAACATTTACTGCTGTTGATGTACCAACAAGTGAATCATTATCTGGTGGATTAGACGGTACTGCTTCTACTGACGGCGAATTAAAAGCAGGTTACGAACTGTTTAATGACGCTGATACAGTTGATGTAGGATTAATAATTGCTGGACCTAGTGGTTCTGCTAGTCATATTGATAACTTAATTACTATCGCTGAGAACAGAAAAGACTGTGTAGTTTTTGCAAGTCCTCAAAGAAGTGATGTTGTTAATATTTCTAACTCAAATACACAAACTGCTAATGTTGTAGATTTCTTTAATGGAATCAGATCAACTAGTTATGCTGTATTTGATAGTGGTTACAAATATTGTTATGACAGATATAGTGATGTGTACAGATTTGTACCATTAAACGGAGACATTGCTGGATTGGCTGCTAGAACAGACATTTTAGCTGACGCTTGGTTCTCACCTGCAGGATTAAACCGAGGTGTAATTAGAGGCGCTGCTAAATTAGCATACAACCCTACAAAAACACAAAGAGATGACCTTTACACAAGTAGAGTAAATCCAGTTGCAACTTTCTCAGGACAAGGAACAGTATTGTTTGGAGATAAAACTGGTTTATCATCACCGAGTGCGTTTGATAGAATCAATGTTAGACGATTGTTCATTATTTTAGAAAAGGCAGTAGCAACTGCTTCTAAATTCCAACTCTTTGAATTTAATGACGAATTTACAAGAGCGAACTTTAGAAACATTGTAGAACCTTTTTTAAGAGAAGTACAAGGTAGACGTGGTATCACAGACTTTTTAGTAGTGTGTGATGAAACTAACAACACTGGCGAAGTAATTGATAGAAATGAATTTATTGCAGAAATCTTTGTGAAACCTGCAAGAAGTATCAACTTTATCACTTTATCTTTTGTCGCAACCAGAACTGGCGTTTCTTTTGAAGAAGTGGCTGGGTAATTAGTAGAGGAGAAATAAAAAATGGCAAACATAAATGACTTCAAAGCTAAACTTGCTGGCGGTGGCGCAAGAGCCAATCAGTTTAAGGTAACAATGCCTTTTCCTGGTTACGCACAAGTTGGTGGAGAAATAGAAGACTTAGCTTTTCTATGTACAACAGCTCAAATACCTGCAATGAATGTTGGTCTTGTGAATGTTCCTTTTAGAGGAAGACAGATCAAAATTGCTGGTGATAGAACTTTCGCAGATTGGTCTATTACTGTTCTTAACGATACAAACTTTAAGTTAAGAAATGCTTTTGAGAGATGGCAAAACGGTATCAACAATATGTCAGACAACGAGGGTTTATCAAATCCTGTTGACTATCAAGTTGACGCATTTGTAGATCAGTTGGATAGAAATGGTAATACATTAAAATCTTATACTTTGAGAGGCGCTTTTCCTACGGAAGTAGCGGCTATTGATTTGAATTTTGGAACGAATGACGAAGTAGAAACATTCGGAGTAACTTTTCAATATCAATATTTTGAAACAAATACTACTACATAGTATATAAATTTAAGGGGCGCCCTAAAAAGCGCCCTTTTAAAACTATTATAAGTAGTTATAGAAAAAAAAGGAATAAATTATGGCAGAGTTATTTGGTTTTAATATTACACGAGTTAAACCACAAACAGATCCAAAACAACAATTTAGTCAACCGGCAGCGGAAGACGGCACACAAGTAGTTGCCGCTGGTGGTTTTTTTGGTAGTTACCTTGATATGGAAGGTACTGCTAAGACTGAGCAGGATTTAATTAGAAGATATAGAGAGATTGCTTTACACCCAGAGTGTGATATGGCAATTGAAGATATTGTAAATGAGGCAATTACCTCAAACGAAAATAAACAATCTGTAAAAGTTATTACAGACGGACTAGAATATTCTTCAGCAATTAAAGTAAGAATAGAAGAAGAATTTGCTGATGTATTAAGACTATTACAATTTAATACAAGAGGACACGACCTCTTTAGACGATGGTATGTTGATGGAAGGATCTTTTTTCAAAAGGTCATTGACGCTGAAAACACAAAAAATGGTATTGTAGAATTAAAATACCTTGATCCAAGAAAAGTTAAAAAAATTAGAGAAGTAAGAAAGAGAAGACCTGAAGGTATGATCTCTCCTACTAATGTTAATATTGCAGATGAAACTGTTGAGTATTTTGTGTACAACGAAAGAGGTATACAAGGTGCAGCTTCAGTACAAGGAATTAAAGTTGCTGTGGACACTATTGCATTTTGTCCATCAGGAATGATAGATCAGAATAAGAATGGTTTAATATTATCTTATTTACATAAGGCAATTCAACCTGTCAATCAGTTAAGAATGATTGAAGACGCTGCTGTGATTTACAGAATCGCAAGAGCACCTGAAAGAAGAATATTTAAGATAGATGTAGGTAACTTACCTAAGGCAAAAGCAGAATCTTATTTAAGAGATGTTATGGCAAGATATAGAAACAAACTTGTGTATGACGCTTCAACAGGAGAGATAAGAGATGACAGAAACTATATGTCAATGCTTGAAGACTTTTGGTTACCAAGTAGAGAAGGTGGTAGAGGAACAGATATTACTACACTTCCAGGTGGTGCTAATTTAGGTGAGATAGCAGACATAGAATATTTTAGAGCAAAATTATATAGATCATTAAACGTGCCTGTAAGTAGATTAGAGGCAAGTCAAGGTTTTAATCTTGGTCGTGCAAGTGAAATTAGTAGAGATGAATTAAAATTTACTAAATTTGTAGGCAGATTAAGAAAGAAATTTACTGAATTGTTTAATGATTTGTTAAGAACACAATTAATAATTAAAGGTGTAATTTCTGAAACAGAATGGCCGTTAATTAGAGATAGTATATTTTACGATTTCTTACAAGATGGTCACTTTGCAGAATTAAAGAATACTGAAATGATGAGAGAAAGACTAAACTTGGCAAGAGAAGTAAGAGATTATGTTGGTAAATATTTTTCTGTTAATTATGTTAGAAGAAACATATTAAAACAAACAGAAGCAGAAATCAAAAAAATGGATGCTGAAATCAAAAAAGAAATTGATGACGGTATCATATCATCACCTGAAGTACAAACAACAGGTAATGATGAATTATTATAGGAGATAAAAAATGAGTGAAGAAGTAAAAAACTTTATAGATAAGATGGCGCAAAATGATATGGTCGGTGCTGGAGACGCTTTTAAAGACGCATTAAGAGCTAAAGTTGGCGATCAACTAGATGTTAAAAGACAAGATGTTGCTGGGAATATGTTCCAGGCACAACCCCATAGTGATCCAAAACCAGAGATCGCAGGTACAGGTACTTTTACACAAGATGGACAAGTTGAACCTACAGGAGCAGAAACACAACCAGAAACACCAGAGGTATCAAATGCAGAAAGTCAGCCAGTTAATACAGACACAACAGGCGTTTAATAGTAATTCATATAACAACTTAACGCCAGTTTTAAAAGAGGCGATTAATGATGTTATGAAGTTAGTTAAAAGTGATGGTAACTTAATATTTAATTTTGAAAATGCAATAGAAAAAGTTTCAAAATTTCATAATGTAAACAAAGACGACATTGAAGAATACTTTGATGACGAACTAAAGGAACAAATAGAAGAATAAAATGGCTTGGGTTAACATAACAGGATCAGGTAATAGATGGCAATATGAAAATACTGCTACTGTATCTAACACATATAAAGACTCTGCTGATGGCAGTAATGTTGCTATTTCTGGTGGTATAAGAACTTATACTAAACCAGGTGGTGGTACTACACAAACATATATTAGAACTAGAGTAATGGGTCAAGTTAATATTTTAAAAAAATCTGAAAACTTAATAAGTAGTCCTGTTAGTGGATATTGGAATGCAACAAGAACAACGTTAACAAAAGGTTTTGAAGCACCTGATGGTTCTTTAAATGCGTCATCTGTTATTCCGAATACGGATAACAATACACATAGATTAGACGCTTATGCTACTAGTGGTGGACCAGGAGATAATAATGGTTTGATGATTTCAGGTCAAACTTATACTGCTAGCATTTATGCAAAAGCACACGGTTATAATCTTATGAATTTAACAATAGATGAAACTTCAAATAATCCTACTACAAATACTGCTATTTTTAATTTATCAACTGGTACTTTAGTTTCAACTGAAACTGGTACTACTGCCGGCATTCAAAGTGTAGGAGATAATTGGTATAGAGTTTTTGTTTCTAAAACATTTAATCTTGCTACTGATCCTTGGTCAAATAGAATGTTAATAGGAGTTATTAATAATTCTAACGTCGTTAGTTATGCAGGCGATGGTTCTTCAGGAATACTTTGTTGGGGTGGTATGTTAGGACAAAGTGATGTAATAGAAAAATATATTCCAACAGACGCTTCAGCGTCAACAACAATAGAACGAGGAGAGGTGTCAAAAACTTTTTTTGACGCACAATAGAATATGGCAGATATAGTATCAACACAAGTAATATCAGACACATCTGGAGTAAAGTATGTAGTTAAGATGACTAACATATCAGACGGTTCTGGTGAATCTTTAGTTAAAAAAATAGACGCTTCAACAACTACTTTTATGACTGAAGACGCAAACAGAAAAATTGCAAAGATATGGTTTTCAATTAACTCAATAAGTAAAAAAGCTTGCGTAGAATTGTTATGGGACGGCGATACAAACGCAACTGGATTATTGTTGTCAGGCCAAGGTTATTGGGACTTGCGTACAGCAGGAAACTCTATACCAAACAATGCCGGTACACCAACAGGTGATGTTTTACTCTCTACAAGGGACTTTGTAGTAGGGGATAATTACACAATTTTAGTAGAGTTTAGATAAAAAATCTTATAAATATACGAGAGAGAGAACTATGAAACTAATATCCGAAGAAATTGCAAACGCAGAATGCCTAGTTGAAGAAACTAACGGCAAAAAAGATTATAAAATTAGAGGTATCTTCTTACAATCCGATATAAAAAATAGAAATGGGCGTGTCTATGCTAAAGACATATTGAACAAGGAAGTAACAAGATATAACGCAGAATTTATCAACAAGAAACGAGCATTTGGCGAGTTAGGACATCCTGACGGACCAACAGTAAACCTGGAAAGAGTTAGTCATATGATTACAAAACTCGCTCCAGAGGGTGCTAATTTTGTCGGTGAAGCAAAGATAATGAACACACCTTACGGTAAGATTGTAAAAGGTCTTATTGACGAAGGCGCTCAATTGGGTGTATCTAGTAGAGGTATGGGTTCGTTAGAACAAAGAGGTGGTGCTAACTATGTAAAAGATGACTTTTATTTAGCAACTGCTGCCGACATAGTTGCAGACCCCAGCGCTCCAGACGCTTTCGTAGAAGGTATTATGGAGAGTAAAGAGTGGGTATGGAACAACGGAGTACTCGTAGAAAAGAATATTGAAGCTTGGAAACGAGAAATAGAAGGTGCGAAAAGACACGCTTTAGCAGAGGCTAAAATCAAAGTCTTTACAAACTTTCTTAAAAATCTCTAGTTTTATAAATATTAACAATTAATTAATTAAAACTAGTTTTAACTATTAAAGAGGAGATTTCAATGGCCGAAAACGAAAAAACCGTTGCGGATACAGTAAAAGAAGTTATGGAAGCTACGGCTCCAGACGCTCCTAAAAAGAATGCTGTTGCTGCTGAACCTTCACCATTAAAAAATGATGCTGAAGACTTAGGCGCAGCTGTTGTTAAACCAACAGACAGCAATCCTGACGCAACAAAGAAAGTTAAAGAAGTTTCTGGACAAGCACCTCAAAAATCAGAAGGTGCACCTGATCCAATGCCAACTTTGAAAAAAGAAGGCGCTAAAGAAACTGACAAAGATTCGGAAGATAAAGAAATCAAAGAAGGCGAAATGCCAGCTGGTCTAAAAAAATACCTTGACAAAAAAGATGACTCTAAAGATAAAAAAGAGTCTGCTGAAGATGACAAGGAAAAAGTGAATGATTCTTACAAAAAAGAAGACGCAGACGCTGAGAAAAAAGACGAGAAGGTAAAAGAAGAAAAAGAAAAAGACATTGATGTTAAAGAACACGTTGATGCTCTTGTCGCTGGAGATGATTCATTATCTGAAGAATTTAAACAAAAAGCTGCTACAGTATTTGAAGCTGCGATTAAATCTAAAGTAAAAGAAATCGCTGAAGATATACAGGCAGATTACGACAAGAAATTAACCGAAGAAACTTCTAAATCTAAAGATGAGTTAGTTGAAAAAGTTGACTCTTACCTTGCTTATGTAGTGGAAGAGTGGATGAAAGAAAACGAACTTGCTTTAGAAAGAGGAATCAAAGGTGAAATCGCTGAGGACTTTATTAGTGGTCTAAAAAAATTATTTGAAGACCATTATATTGATGTTCCAGACGAAAAATACAATGTATTAGAAGATCAATCTTCTAAAATTGAGGAGTTAAACAAAAAACTTAACGAATCAATTGAAAAGAATGTTGAATTATCTAAAGAGAACGGAAAATTACAAAGACAAGACATCATTGATGAGGCGTCTAAAGAATTAGCTGAAACTCAAAAAGAAAAATTCAATAAACTTGCCGAAGAAGTTGAATATTCAAACGAAGAAGATTTTAAATCTAAAGTAGCTACTATTAAAGAAAGTTATTTTGGTAAAAAAGAATCAACTAGTGAGATAGATGATGTGGCGGCAGAGTCAAATGCTGAGCAACCTCAGGATTTAACTAATGCAATGGCTGCTTATAGTGCCGCTATAAGTAAAACAAAAGACATTAAGTTGTCTAACTAATAGGGAGATAAAAACAAATGTATTTATCAGAACAATACGAAAAAAAATGGCAGCCTGTCCTAGAACACCCTGACTTACCAAAAGTTAGTGATTCTTACAGACGAGCCGTTACAGCTACTATCTTGGAAAACCAAGAAAGAGCTATGAAAGAAGACGCTGGTTTTATAAACGAAGCAGCGCCTACAAACTCTACTGGTTCTTCAGTAGCAAATTGGGATCCAATCCTAATTTCACTAGTTAGAAGAGCAATGCCAAATCTTATCGCATACGATATCGCAGGTGTACAACCTATGACTGGTCCAACTGGACTTATCTTTGCAATGAGAAGTAGATACACTTCACAAACAGGAAACGAAGCTTTATTTGATGAAGCAGATACAGACTTCTCAAGCAGAAATGCTGCTGGAGATTCTTCTGGAACTGCTACGCCTTCAGACCACTCTGGAACTAACCCGAGTGTTCTTAATGACGCTGCTGCTGGATCAACAGATTACAGTAGAGGTCAAGGTATGACAACTGGTGCTGCTGAAGCACTTGGTGACGCTTCTGGAAATCAGTTTGCTGAAATGGCTTTCTCAATTGAGAAGTCAACTGTTACTGCTAGAAGCAGAGCTTTAAAGGCTGAATACACTATGGAACTTGCTCAAGACTTAAAAGCAATCCACGGTTTAGACGCTGAAACAGAATTGGCAAACATCCTATCTGCTGAGATCCTTGCGGAAATCAATAGAGAAGTTGTTAGAACAATTTATATCAATGCAGAAAAAGGTGCCGCTGTTAATACAACAACAGCTGGTGTTTTTGATTTAGACACAGACTCAAACGGAAGATGGTCAGTTGAAAGATTCAAAGGTCTTATGTTCCAATTAGAGAGAGATGCTAATAGAATTGCACAAAGAACAAGAAGAGGAAAAGGTAATATGATTATCTGTTCAGCTGATGTTGCTAGTGCTTTACAAATGGCTGGTGTTTTAGATTACACTCCTGCTTTAAACAACAATCTATCTGTTGACGATACTGGTAATACTTTTGCTGGTACTCTAAACGGAAGATACAAAGTATATATTGATCCATACTCAGCTAACTCAGCTGCGAAACAATACTATGTTGTCGGTTACAAAGGTACTTCACCTTATGACGCTGGTATTTTCTACTGCCCATATGTGCCACTACAAATGGTAAGAGCAGTTGGACAAGATACTTTCCAACCAAAAATTGGTTTCAAAACTAGATACGGTTTAGTTGCGAACCCATTTGCAGAAACAGGTGCTCAATCAGGTGCTGCTACTGCTGTTAACAATGCTGGTTCAGCAAACAGTAATAGATACTACCAAAGAGTACAAGTTGCTAACATAATGTAATATTGGTTGATCGTTGTTTAACGATTAATAATATCTAAAAGGGGCGCTTCGGCGCCCTTTTTTTTGGCCTTATAAATAAAAGTATGATTAAACAAACATACAAAGCTATTGTAGGACTTATTGCTCTTACAATGTTTTTAACTTGTCTATCATTTACACTAAATCATCTACAAAAACCAGGTCCTTTAGAGACCATAGAGAAAAGACTAGATGAAGCAGCTGAAAAAGATAGTAACCTTACAGAAAACGAACAGAAATTAAAACAAGAATCCCAGACAAAAGAATGGGAAGAAGTAGATAAGCAAACAGATAAATAGTATTATGACTACTACTAACGCATATAGCAGACAGCCATCTAAACAAGATTATGCTGATCCTACAAAGTTTAAATTTAATATTGTTAAACTTCCTAAAGTAGAATACTTTTGTACACAGGTAAATTTACCAGGTATTAGTATATCAGATAACTATTCACAACCTACACCATTTAGAGATATACCTTTACCTGGTGAAAAATTAAGATACGAACCATTGTCAGTTACATTTCTTGTAGATGAAAATTTAGAAAACTACCAAGAGATACACGGTTGGTTAAGAGGTATAGGTTTTCCTGGTGGTCACGCAGAATTTAAAACTTTATTATCTGGTGGTTCAGATAGATTTCCTACGTCTAAAGGCAAAACACCTAATCAAGGTGGTATATTTTCAGACGCAACACTTAACATATTAACAAGTAAAAACAATCCTGTAACTGAAGTTAGATTTAACGATTGTTTTCCAATATCGTTATCTTCTTTACAATACAATCAACAAGCAACTGATACAGATTACTTAACGGCAACTGTAACCTTTGAATACAAACTATACGATTTTGCGAACTCAAACGCAAGTAGAACAACAATAACAACCTCATAAACATTGACTTTTTAGTCGGTTTATGTTATTATGGATATATTATGGATTTAGAACAACTACAAGAATTGGCTGATAAGAAGCTAAAAATAAATGATACTGAATTAGATTTAGAATCATTAAAAACACCTCAACTACATAACGAATTTATGAAACACTTAACAAAGTTTAAGTTGTTGTTGACTCGTGCTGAAGATGAATTTAAATTAATTAAAAGACAAAAGTGGGAATACTATACAGGTAAAGCTGATCCTGCTGTTTATCAATTGAAACCTTTTAACTTA
>ENA-UZWY01007676-UZWY01007676.1-metagenome-genome-assembly--contig:-Day-2--50m-contig-7676_pt1 | contig 13190 bp, 14 predicted proteins | sample MGYA00260341_ERZ794901 | MGnify/ENA metagenome assembly ERZ794901 | reverse complement strand
CAAGGAAGAATTGCTCCAATGAAACTCCCTTGCCTGAAAAATACATCTCGATTCGTTTAGTTTGTTCATCAGGCATAGTAAATTCGTTACTCCAACCATTAAAGTTCGAATCGGATACCTTCCATGCTTGCGCTTGATCGCTTGATTGCCATACTTGGTTTGGGGTCTTGAGGTATAAAATATCTTCTGATACCCCTAGCTTTTTAATATTTTCAGGTAACTCTGAAGAGCTGGTTATCCTTTCAATCAATTCTCCCTCTTGGGTTAATAAAATCATCTCATTTGGTAAAGCGATCGCTAATATCTGGTTTGAGAAAGCCGCACCCATTATTGGGCTTTCACTTTTAATGATAGGTTGGTTGTCCATAAATATTTGGTCACCAAACCTTGATATGAAAATATTATCTACTAAAAATGACTCCTTCTGACTGGGCATAGAGATGTTGTACAAGGCTAAAATCATGGGTGAGGCAGTATACTTTTCATCTAAACCCAAATCCTCTGTGTGGTTAAGGAAAATCCCTGTAATTGATAAATGAATTAAGAAAACGCAAACCGCAATGCCAGTGAACTTATGGATCTGATTAATCGACTTCTTGGTAACTCTTATTTTTTTCATTTATTTTTCACGTAATCATCAAGGAAGAGGGAAAGTTCAGCAATAGAGGTCATTGCCCATACAGACAAGGTCGCTCCTGATATGCCGTCAACATTTCGATCTAGCTTCGTTCCCTTTAAGCTTGCCCCTTCGAATTGTTTTGTAAAGGCAGGATATCTCACCTCCCAGCCTCTAATCTCCCTGAATTCTAACACTTTAATTTTTTGAATTTGACCATCTTTAATTACAACACCAAAAGTGATGGGTTCTGTTTTTCCTATTTCCTCTAAAATCCAAGCTGTTCTACCATCTTTTTTCCAGTACCTAATCCTTAATGACCCATAAGGATGATCTAGAATTTTCTCAACCGATTTTCTTAAACTGCCAACCAACATCATTGACTTACTTTTAGGTGGCGCGTTATCGTAAACTTCATCAAGAAAATCTTTGTCGGTTTGATAGACGCCGCGCGCATACAAAGATGATGCTAATAAAATGATTATTAGCATCATCCATGTAAGGGAAATTAAAAATTTTTTATTTAAATTATCTATAAATGGGTTTCTTTCTTTTGTTGGATTAATTTTACAGCATAACCCAATTCATCCTTCCATAGACTATCGCTTTTTTGAATTTCTTTCAAAAGCCACAGTAAATAATTTTCATCTAACCTTGTCATTTTCTCCTCGATATAATTTAATAAAACTTAAAATTGATACCCAATTCCTAAATTAAGACCATCAAGTGTTTTTGAAACAGCAGAACCATTATCTTGTATTTGATAATCCATCTTTACAACGACGTCTTTATCAATCCACCAGTTAACTCCCGCATTGTATTGAGAATATTCATTTTCTGATCCCCCTCCACTGCCATCTTGATTATTCCATACGGCATAACGCCCAAAGATTCCGATATCTTGATTCATAGTCAAAGCATTATTAAATCGATATGAAGGCTCTACATAGTAACCATACTGCTGATCTGCACTAACAGCTTTTACTGCAGATCCATCAATATCCCACCAAGCGTATAATGCTCTTAAGCCAAAATTTGCTCTGTTATAGACTGCATGAGCTTCATAAAGTGTGGCTGCACCACAATTGTCAATCTCATCTTGACAGAAGTTATCTTGATAATTAATTGTTCCGGCTAATTCCAAGCCCGGTAACGCTGTATATTTAAGATTTCCTGTGTATGCCAACGTACTCGCATCAGCTTCAGCCACTTTTTGGCGAGCCTTTCTAACAGCATAATTCGAACTGCCTGTAGATTTTAAGCCTGAAGTAATTGCTAACTTTGTGGAAAGTCCATCCATAATCTCATGTTGAACCATAGCGCCACCTTCCCACCAAGTTGTCGGGATGATATTTTTTTCCACATCATTTCGTTCAACACCATAAAAAGTCGGCGGCTCATGCGTTTCGTTCATGATTCCCACTGGGATAAGAAATAATCCACCGATTACGCTAGTTTTCTGCGTTAAATCGTATTCAATATAAGCTTGTTCTAGTTCAACCTCACCTGGCTGTTCATGACCTGAGAGGCTGTGTTCTAGTTCAAGCTCTGATACAAATCGCATTTTGTCATTAAATTCATGATTGACAAATAATACAAAACGATGGAAATCTATTTGGCTTTTATGGTTATCACTATTATCGTCGTCTCTATGAGCGTTATAGTGCAGTTCGCCATAACCACCTATTGTTGTTTTATTAGATAGCTTAACTTGCGCTTTAATTGCTTCGTCTGTCGCATCCGCAACCGCGTCCACTGAACCAGCAACATCTTCTACCTCTCCTTTCAGAGATTCGTTTTCTCTCTTAAGCTCTGCCATCTCTTCTTTCATTTCCTTCATCATTTGGTAAATCTCTTCGTTGGTCGGTGTATTTGCCATCGCAGAAACACTCAATGTTGAAAGAACGGCTAAAGTTAAAACACTTTTTTTAATATTCATTACTATTAAAACTCCTTTAAAAATTTTATTAAATCTAAATCTTAATGAGAACTGTTTACAATTGTAAATGAGAATCATTCTCATTACAAGAGAAAAATAAGTATTTTTTATGTAAAAAGATGAAACATGTTGTTTTAAAACTACAAAAAGGAACTATGTATGGATTTTCTTAAGAGTAGATTCTATTCAATACTATTACGCTGCTTTGCATAAGCACAGTTTTCACAACTCAGATGGCTTTCAGGAAGTTTATCTGAATTTAAACAATCAATCATGTTATTCACTTCACGATCAATCCATGAAATATCATGCTCATAAGGTATAAGTGTTTCAGAAAACTTCATCTCACCGTGAAAGCCCTCAGCATTCCGATCGGCATTAACGACTAAAAAGTAGGAAATTAACCCCGTTTTAAATCCCATTAAATTAAGCAAGTAATTATAAAAGTCCATCTGTATCTTATAGGCTTCGTGGTAAGGTGAGCTCAAATAGGATTTTGTATTGACCTCGTAATTACTCGCCTGAGATTTGTAATCAACGACAATCAGTTCTTCGGTTTGGGTATCAAACCATATGTCATCCACACCTCCGGAGAGAATAATATTGGAATCGTCATATCTCACCATCAACCCCTTCCTTAATGAATCTCGCCAATCATCCATAGCTTCATGCTTAAATGGCACAACATGATTTAATCCATACCTAGCAAAAAGGCGGTGGGGGATTTGTTGTTCCCGACAGACGTCAAATTCTTTTTTAAGTAACAAGTCGGTTGTTTCGTTCAATGTCCAACCAGGCATCCCCGGCTCTGCTAATCCAATGACCCTATCCAAATAAAAACATCTTGGGCAGGTAATAAAAGTACTAAATTTACCTCGGCTGACTTTAAAGTCGTCTAATTGCCCTGGCGAATATATTGAAGAGCTCCTAGTCCTCCTTCCTTTGGCTTCAACTAGCTCTAATTTACTATTTCTTTTAAGGCTGACCATTTTTTTAAAATCTCCAATTTCTTGATTTATAAATACTATTTTAATATTAACAATAAAAGAACTGGGTATGTTAAAACTGAACTTTTAAAAAGTATGGCTTGTCACAAGAATGTATTGATAGGGTAAGACGTAAACCTCCTGTTGATTAAACAACGCTCCTATCAGTACCTGCATTAATTTAAATTTTTAAATAGTCAAGATATGAGTTCAAAAAACCCAATCCGTCCCTCTGAAATTACCCCTGAACATATTTACAACGACCGAAGAAAATTTCTTAAGTCAATTGGACTAGGCTTAGGTGCGACCGCATTATCTTCACTCGCCTTTGGCAAGGTTCAGTCCCTTGATAATATTGTTGGCAGTGATTTGTCAGTTAATGATGAAAAAACTTCCTTTAAGGATATCACGACCTACAACAACTACTATGAATTTGGCACAAAAAAAACAGATCCGAGTGAGTATGCAGATAAGCTCACCACAGACCCTTGGTCTGTCAGCATTGAAGGATCCGTAAAGAAAAAAAAGGTGTTATCAGTTGAGGACATCATTAAACTGAGTTCTTTAGAAGAAAGGATTTACCGCCTCCGCTGCGTTGAAGGATGGTCAATGGTAATTCCTTGGGTGGGAATTCCTTTGAAATCATTGCTCAAGCATGTCTCTCCAACCAATAATGCCAAATTTGTTAAATTTACTACACTTAATCGACCTAGCGAGATGATTGGCCAGCGCTACAAAGTCCTTGATTGGCCATATATTGAGGGATTAAGGATGGATGAAGCGATGCATCCACTAACCATATTAGCGGTTGGGCTATACGGAAAAATACTGCCCAACCAAAACGGGGCTCCTATTAGGCTTGTGGTCCCATGGAAATATGGATTCAAGAGCGCCAAAGCCATTACAAAAATTTCATTGGTCGAGAAGATGCCCGAAACAAGTTGGATGAAAGCAGGACCATCAGAGTATGGTTTTTACGCCAACGTCAACCCTACCGTTGATCATCCAAGGTGGACACAGGCAACAGAAAGGCAGATTGGAAAAGGACTATTCGCGCCTAGAGTGAAAACCAAAATGTTTAATGGTTATGAAGATGAAGTAGGTCACATGTATAAAAATATGGATTTACAAATTGTATTTTAAATGATCAAGTTACTTCGCCCTTCCCTCAAGTCAATTATTTTTCTTATATGCTTGTGGCCACTTTTTTCTATTGGCTATACGATTTACATTGATAATTTAGGTGCTAACCCCATTGAGTATATTGAAAAACATTTTGGCCTCTGGGCTCTTATTTTTTTATGCCTCACACTCAGCCTAACGCCATTAAAGCAAATCACGCATATTGGTAAATGGATTTTATACCGACGCATGCTTGGCTTATTCGTCTTTTTTTATGCCTCCATTCATCTACTGATGTATTTAGGGCTAGATTATCAATTTGCATGGCCTGATATTAAAGACGACATCGTGAAGCATAAGTATGTATTAGTGGGATTCCTTGCCTGGTTATTGCTTATCCCACTCGCTGTCACCTCATCAAATAAAATGATTAAACGACTAAAGAGGCGTTGGAAATCATTGCATCAACTCATCTATGTAGTTGCCATTCTCGCCATATTGCATTTTGTCTGGCTAGTTAAAAAAGACATGACTGAGCCTATTATCTATGGCTCGGTATTGGGGGGTCTATTATTAATTCGTGTCTATTTTTATAATAGGAAACGAAATCAATCAAAAACAAAAGAAAATAAATGAAGATTAAGCAAGTTTTATTCGATGGAAAGTGCGGTCTTTGCAGCAAAGAAATACTTTACTACCAGACAATCGCTCCCAAAGGAAAATTCAAGTGGGTCGATATCACCGTTCCTAAAAATTTAGCTCGCTATCCATCAATCAATCTTCGTGATGCGTTGATGAATCTTCACGTAGTAGAAGGTAAAAAAATAAAGTCAGGTGTAGATGCATTTATATGTATTTGGTCGGAGCTTGGCTATTTTAAATTATTAGGCTTAATAATCAGCCTCCCTATCATTTATCAATTGGCATGTATTTTTTACAGGCTGTTTGCAAACTATCGTTTTAAAAATTTGTCACATTGCCATGTTATTGACAGACAAAAATAATATTTAAATTTCAAACCTCTCATGAAACCAAAAACCAATATCGTCTGGCTGAAAAGAGATTTGCGGTTAACAGATCACGCTCCGCTATACGAGGCAACTTGTAGGGATGAGCAATTTTTGCTGTTATATATATTTGAGCCTTCTCTTATGAATGACAGTCACACTGATATGCGTCATTGGCGATTCATCGAACAGTCCCTTTCAGATATAGAAAAAATATTAGCTAAACAAAATAAGCAACTTTCAATTGCCTATGGAGAGGCAGACCAAATTTTTTCCGAAATTATAAATCAGTATGAGATTACAAATGTTTTCAGCCACGAAGAGACGGGACTTAAATTAACTTATGAGCGAGATAAAAAATTAAAAAATTTTTTTAATGCTAAAAAAATTCAATGGTATGAATATCAAACCAACGCTGTCATACGCGGTTTAAGTAATCGAAAAACATGGGAAAAGCAATGGGATAAAGTGATGCGCGAAGAAATTAAAACAATCAATCTCGCTAAAGCCAATATTATTTTTCACAACTTCCCCAATTCTTAAATTCCAAAATTTGGAAATGATGTTAATCATCAAGCCGGTGGCTGTCTTTCTGCACAAAAAGAAATGCATGATTTTTTTGAAGCCCGGGGTCAAGACTACTTCAAGTTTATTTCTAAGCCGGATAAAAGCAGAACAAGTTGTAGTCGACTGTCCCCCTATATTGCCTATGGAAATTTAAGCATGAGGGAGGTATATCAGACTCTTTTAAAGTCATGGAATAGGCCTGGGTGGAGAAGGTCAATGGCAGCCCTGTCCTCAAGGCTACATTGGCACTGTCATTTTATTCAAAAGTATGAGAGTGAAATTGATATTGAAGATTTACCTATCAATAGAGGTTATAAGGACTTTCCTTACAAAGTAATTAATTGCGAACATGAAGATTTTTTAGCCTGGGCTAACGGAGAAACAGGTTACCCCTTGATTGATGCCTCAATGCGCGCGTTAAAAAAAACGGGATATCTCAATTTTAGGATGCGAGCGATGGTGGTGAGCTTTGCGTGCCATTACTTTATGATTCATTGGAAACTAGTAGCAAGGCATTTAGCCACCCTATTTTTGGACTTTGAGCCTGGGATTCATTACCCACAAATTCAAATGCAAGCAGGCGTGACAGGAATTAATACTATAAGAGTTTATAACCCCTCAAAACAGTTACAGGATCATGATCCCGACACAAAATTCATTAGAGATTGGGTTGACGAACTATCTGATCAGGACAAAGATTATATCTTAGGATTGCCAGACGATAATTTTGATTTATTCTCTAGCGACAAAAAATCATATCCAACACCAACTTATGATTTTTTTGAGAGGACTAAGTACTCAAAAAATCTTTTATGGCAATGGAAGAAAAGCGCTCAAGTCAAATCTTATAATTCAAAAATACTCTCGAAGCATGTAAAGGTAAGGTAGAAACAAATTTTTGATGGAACTAATTTTTCTATTAATAGACTAAAAATTTTTTACAACAGGAGGTGATTTAGAAAATGAAAAAAACATTATTAGCGTTATCAGTAATTGCTGCTTCATCTGTGCAAGCTGAACATCACAAGAAAGTTGAATTAAGTGACGTAGACAAATGCTACATGAATGCAGTAGAAAAATATCCAGGGCATGTGTTATCGATGGAATCTGAAATTGAAAAGGATCGTCTCATTTATGAATTTGATATCATGACCAAGGATGGCAGAGAGGTAGAGGTTGAGTGTGATGCCAAAAATCATACACTGCATGACTTTGAGGTTGAATACAAAAAAGGTGATAAAGCATTTACTAACGCTGCAAAAATTTCTGAAAGTGAAGCTGAAAAAATAGCTCTAGAAAAATATAGCGGCAAAATAGTTGATCGCGAATATTCAATGGAAAATGGAAATCCAGCCTATGAGTTTGATATTTATGTTGCCAAAAAAGGTCACGAATATGAGGTTGAAGTTGATGCAGTTACGGGTGAAATATTAGAGGTAGAAATGGAATTATATGATATTGGGTCCGAAGATTAACTTATAGAGCATTTAAAAAAAGGGAGTTTACTCCCTTTTTTTATTTTCTAATCAATAATACATTCAAGTGTATTATAAAGAGATGACTAAGAATTCATCTTATACCTCACCCGAAAGTTACCTTGGTTTATATTCAGCTTTGGGCTTGATATTTATAATAATAGGTTTTCTTTCTCTTTTAGATGCTGAACAACAAAAAAACTTGCTCGCAGAGGGAGGGTTATTTGAAAGCCTAACGGTTTATTTATATATTTTTTGCCTTATTCTTATTTGTGTTAAATGGCCCTGGCAAAAAATACTATCAAATTGGTATCTATCTGCCCTTATTATTCTTTTTACACTCCGTGAACTTGACTATGATAAAGCGCACTTCACTCATGGCGTTCTTAAATCGAGACAGTATTTTTCAGATCTTGTTGGTTTGCCAGAGCTTTTAATATCGATCGCAGTGCTTATTTTTATCTTTACTGTATTGGCCTTAATCGTGTTGAGAGAGAGAAATAATTTCATTAGGGGGGTTATTGATTTAAAACAAAGTCAGCTTGCTGTTTTAGCCAGCATTATTCTTGTCATCTTTACAAAGACTATTGATGGGATAGAAAGAAAGTTTGGAATCGATTTATCAGCCTCAGGAGAAAGGTTTGCTCTCATTATCGAAGAGATTGGCGAGATGGGTATTCCTGTTATGTTCGCTATTGCAATACTTTCATGGCGGAACAAAAACTAGACATTGGAGTCACTTATTGCACTTAAAACATTTATATTAGGTGATTTGAGTTCAGTTAGAATACATCTTTTACCCTTAACTTTGATATAAAAAAGGCTTGCATGTTTCAATGGTTTGAAAATTTAATTAACCCCTTCCCAAAGGACTTAATAGAAACGCCCCCTAAATCTTTATTAAAATTTGCATGGTTATGCATCAAAGATATCAAAGTTTACGTTGGTTTGATGGCGATTTTAACAGCAGTTATAGCAAGTTTTGAGGCTGTTCTTTATGCTATTTTAGGTAAGCTAATTGACCTGATGGTGACAAGTGGTCCCAGTGAATTTTTTAACAATCACATGTCTTTTCTTTTTTTAGTTGGGGCGATCATTATTGGTAGCACGCTTTTTGTTGCACTAAGGACTATGGTAAAGCATCAAACGCTAGCGGGTACCTTTCCAATGAGGCTTAGATGGAACTTTCATCGATTGCTTTTAAATCAAAGTATTAATTTTTACAATAATGAGTTTTCTGGGAGAATTGCTGCCAAAGTAATGCAGACCACAATTGCCTTGAGGGATATGTGGTTTATATTATCTGATATCTTAGTTTTCGTAATTGTTTACATCGCTACCATGATTATTTTAGTTGGTAGCTTAAATACTCTGTTATATGCTCCATTTCTAATTTGGTTGACTGCTTACGTTATAAGCCTTTTTTATTTTATTCCAAAACTTGCAAAGCTCTCAAAAAATCAAGCTGATGCGCGTTCAATGATGACTGGCCGAATAACGGATGCGTATACCAATATAAGTACCGTTAAGCTTTTCTCTCACGCAGGTCGCGAGTCAAGTTATGCTAAAGATTCAATGAAGGATTTCCTTCATACCGTTACAATGCAAATGCGTAAAATAACTGCAATTCAGATTATTAATCATTTTCTGAGTATGTTTTTAATTTTAGCAACGACTGGGACTGCAATCTATTTATGGTCCAACAACGAAATTGCTATTGGTGTTGTTGCTGCTGCTGCAGCTATGTCGCTGAGATTGAATGGCATATCGCATTGGGTGATGTGGGAAATGACATCGCTTTATGAGCAAATAGGTATTGGTCAAGATGGTCTTAATATGCTATCAAAAAAACAAATAGTAAATGACAAACCAAACGCTTCGACTATTAATATTAAGAAGGCATCCATTTCATTCAAAAATGTTCATTTTTCATATCACACAAACGATAGTTTTTTTTCTGAGTTTAATTTGAATATAAAAAGTGGTGAGAGAGTTGGCATCGTTGGCAGATCAGGTGCTGGAAAGTCATCATTAGTTAATCTGTTGCTTAGATTCTATGAATTAGATGCAGGCGAGATTTTAATCAACAATAACAATATCACTTCAATTTCTCAAGATAGCTTGAGGGCCAATATCGCAATGGTGACTCAAGATACATCCTTACTTCATCGATCCATCGAAGATAATATTGCCTACAGCAAACCAAGCTCTTCAGATAAAGAGATTGTTATGGCTGCTAAAAAAGCACAGGCACATGAATTTATTATGAACCTCAAGGATCAGTATGGAAATATTGGTTATAAATCATTAGTCGGGGAAAGAGGCGTCAAGCTTTCCGGTGGTCAGAAACAAAGAATAGCCATAGCAAGAGTGATTCTTAAAAATGCACCAATATTATTGCTCGATGAAGCGACAAGTGCATTAGATTCGGGGGTGGAAGCTATTATTCAAGAAAGCCTGGATATTCTTATGCGAGGAAAGACCGTAATTGCAATTGCACATCGATTATCCACTATTGCCCAAATGGATAGGCTAATTGTCATGGATGATGGAAAAATTATTGAAGATGGAAACCATAAGGCACTTCTTAGGAAAAAAGGTCTTTACTACGATTTGTGGCAACATCAGAGTGGTGGTTTCATTGGTGATTAATTTCGATTTGATGCATCACTGTATTTCTCTTATTAAGTAAAGCTAAAACAAAGTTGGTTTATTTCACGAAGAATAAACTTTAACTTTCCTGGAAAGATATTTAATACCACCCAAACATAACGAAGTAGTGACTAAAATTTAAGGCAAGCATCTATTTTAGGCTTACACGCAATTTATGGGAGTTCTTTGAGATAAGAACTTTTTGGTGCAAGCACACCATAGTATTTTTCACCCTAATTATATAAAAACTATAAGTGTTCAGGTGGTATTACACTTTTTAATATACGCTCGTTAATCTAGGAATACTACAAAAAAATATTATGAACAAAATTACTGGCTTTAGGTCTATAGAACTTCGACTTATTTAAGTTTAATAAGCGTTAATTTTAAATCAGGAAAAATTCCTGAATTTACGATGAACGTTTTTTAAAGCTTTAATATAGTTTAAGGTGAAATTTAGATATGAAAGGTATTTTGCAATTGAAAAATTTTTTTAGTATAACTGGCATTATTCTTTTTTTCTTAACTTTTGAAGTCCTAGCTGGAGATGTTATAGCCGGGAAAGCAAGATATAAGGAAACATGTATTAATTGTCATGGCCCTGCAGGTAAAGGGGCTGCAAGTTATCCAAAAATTTCAGGGAATGAGATTCAATATACTACGGAAAAGCTTGAGACGTATAGGGCTGGAACCAAAATTGGACCAAATTCAGGGTTAATGATTATGATGGCAAAACCCCTCACTGATGATGAAATTGCGAACTTAGCTGCATATCTAAAGGACGCGAAATACGATGTTAACAACTAGGAGAAAAGTATTATGAAAGTATCAAGTAAGTTAAGTTGGTTTTTTACAGCCATAGCTTCTGTACTAATGCTTAATGCAACAGTTAGTTATGCTGCTGGTAAAGGAATGGATGTGCCTAAAATCGGATCAATGGTCGTTATGTCGGGATTAGAAAACCCCTGGGATATGGCTTTTACTGCTGATGGCTCTATGTTCTATACTGAAAAATGTAAAGGTCTTTCAGTTAAAACAGCATCTGGAAAAATTAATGCTTTATATGGCATGAAGGATTCAAAAGGATATGCTAGTGCTGGTAAAGATCTCTTTTGTAGTGGTCAAGCTGGTATGTTAGGTGTCGTTTTAGATCCAGACTTTGAAAAGAATCGTATGTTGTATCTATATTCGACATCGAATAAGTATCATGGATCTGGTTGTAAAACTAACTTTGAAAGATGTGATGGAAATATTGTCATGAAATTCAAAGTGAACAAAGATCTATCAAAAGTATCTGGTCGTGCTGATATTGTGAAAGATATTCAATATAAGCCATTTGAATCTAACCAACCTTTTGGTGGTCCAGGTGCTCACAATGGTGGAAGAATGGCCTTTGGCCCAGAAGGATATCTTTGGGTAGGTACAGGCGATCGTCATAGAGGTGTATGTCCTCAAGACAACTCTTTAGTTTGTGGTGTTGTTTTAAGAATTGATGCTGATGGTAAAGGGCATCCAAAAAACAAAATCAAAGGCGATAAACGTTTTTACACATACGGTCATAGAAATGTCCAAGGTATTGATTTCCGTCCTAGCGATGGTCAAGCATTTACTGCAGAACATGGACCATGGCATAACGACGAAATTACTGCTTTAGTAAATGGTGGTAATGGTGGTTGGGATCCACATGAAAAAAGAGCTGGAAGAGGTGCTTGTCCAGATATGTATTGTGGTTATGAGCCAAATCAAATGGAAGGTATGACACCTGCTGTTCGTGCTGCATACACTCCAATGAGTGATACTCGTTTTGATGACCTTATGTTCCCAGCTTGGCAAAATAATGGCTATTCACAAGGAACTGGTTCTGCTGCTTTCTTAACAGGAAAGAACTGGGGTATTTATGAAGGCCGTCTAGCAACAGGAATCATGGGTATTGGTTTTGGTGGCACACCAGGTGGTATGCGTATCGACATTGTTGATATTGCACCAGATGGATTATCAGTTAAAAGTGTTATCCATATGCCTGTTGGCGTTTCAAAGAGATTCCGTGGTCTAGAAATGGGTCCTGGTAATGCTCTTTATGCTACAACTGACGAAGGTGAAATATATAAAATTTCAGCTCAGTAGTTTTCGATTATTAATGTAGTCTTTACACTACATAAATAAATTTAAAAACCCTCATTGAAATTAATGAGGGTTTTTTTTACATCTGACTATTTACAAAGCACTTGAAGGTGCCATTTAACACATCTTTATTGGTTCCCTCTTGATTTATATGATCTGTTTTGATGCTTATTATTTCGAAACGAGTTCCGCAAACCTCATTCACTTTGTTTTGAAAAACATCCCTTAAATTTTTTTCAGAAGACTTAGCATCACCTTTAATTAGTAAATTATATTTATCCGATCCTTGTGGTGATAATTTTGTTTCAATGCTACTCGCCTGGCTTGTTAAGACAAAAGATAGCGCTAATAAGAAGATCTGACCTATTTTTTTCATATGGTTTATTAGTTACAAGAGACAAATAGAGGTGGTTCACTAGATCGGGGAATATTTTTACGCTTACTTATTATTACTTGCACTTACCTTTAAAATTTGTTGAAGTAGTAAAACTGCTCCCATCACAAGCCCCAATTCTTTTAGCAGTTGATTCAATCATGCCAGATGAGCGATTTAGTCTAACGTTTAACAAAGCTGTATCACATTCATTGCTAACTTGAGTAGTTTCTAAAACAATCTGAGCGTCTTCTTTGACATATTTCGATAAGCCTTTGATGGCACCATAATCAAACGTTTTATTTTTATAAGTCATTGAATCTATAACGATA
>ENA-UZWY01003880-UZWY01003880.1-metagenome-genome-assembly--contig:-Day-2--50m-contig-3880_pt1 | contig 13244 bp, 10 predicted proteins | sample MGYA00260341_ERZ794901 | MGnify/ENA metagenome assembly ERZ794901 | reverse complement strand
GCTAACTTAAATGCTTCTATATGATTATCAAGTGGGAATCCAGCTTCATCTGCAGCTATATCAAATCCCACGACGTTGTCTCCGGGAAAATCTTTTATTAGATTAACGGTTTCTATGCTTTGATTTTTAGTATAATGTCTTAATGTGCATAAAATTAAATTAACTTCTATGTCATAAATATTGGAATTTTCTTTTGTTTTATCACTCACAATCTTAACAACTTCTGTTGGAGATAATCCTTCATTTAAATGAAGAAGGGGTGCAAATCTAACTTCAGCATAAATAACATTATCCTTTTTAAATTGATCAAAAAGATCCTCAACAACAATTTCTAGTTGTTCTTTTGTTTGCATATATTCTAATGCTCTATCCGCACATTTAATATAATCTTTCAAGCAACTACAAGATGTGCCAATAAATTCTTTTTGAAAAGTCTCAAGACTTATTTCAGAATTCATTCTTTTAAGAGCATTGTAACTTAAACAACAATCTAAATGAACATGTAATTCTACCTTCGTTAAATTATTATAAATAGAATTCATTATTTAATAAAGAAAAGAGAATTTTGAGGATCTATTCCGTCACAAATATTAACAACATACAAATTAGAATTATTATTATCCTCTATGTCATTGTATAAATTTTTATTGGAAATACTATTAGTAAAATATGGTATTGTATTACTATGACCTACAACTAAAATTGTTTTGCCCTTATTATTAGATAAAAACTCATTGTAATCAATCTTTGAGGGGTTGTATATAACTAATTGTATGCCATTTTCAGAAAATGGTTTAATAGTTTCTAATGTTCTATGATAATTAGTAGAATAAATAATGTCAAAATCTACATTCTTAAAAAAATCTTTCCACTTGAGTGATCTTTTGACTCCAAATGAATTTAAATGAGGATTTGAATTGGTCTTATCTGTCCTGTCCTTTTCTGCATGTCTAATTAGAAACACTTTTGTGCAATCAGATTTGTTCTCAGTTTGCGCTTCAATTGAAAAAGATACTAAAAGACAAAATAAGATTATAAAATTTTTCATACTAAACTTTCATGTTTGAGGGAAATTCAAATAATTCAAGATCAAAAGTTTTAAGTGAGGCTAATAAATGATCAAATATATCTGAAACTATATTTTCATAACTCTTCCATTCTTTGTCAGAAATAAAAGCATAAATTTCAAGAGGAACACCCTGAGATGTTGGAGTTAATTGGCGACACATTACAGTCATATCATTATTAATTAACTTATTAGAAACTAGATATTCTTCAATGTATTTCCTAAATAATCCAATATTTGTAAGATTTCTCCCATTTATATTATCATCTGACTCAACCTGTAATTTAAAGTTATGACTTTCAATATCTTTCTCAGTTTGAGCAATGTATTTAGATAAAAGTTTTATATTTTTTAGATTAGAAATTTCTTCTTTTTTTATAAATCTAATTGAGGAGCCTTTTATTAATAAAGCTCTTTTAATTCTTCTTCCGTCAGAATCACTCATTCCTCTCCAGTTTGTAAATGAATCCGAAATTAATTTATAAGTAGGAATTGTAGTAATTGTTTTATCAAAATTTTGAATTTTAACAGAGTTTAAATTTATCTCAATAACGTCACCATCTGCACCAAACTTTTTCATTGTTACCCAATCTCCTATTTTAATTAAATCATTTGAACTTAATTGAATACTTGCTACAAAACCTAATATAGTATCCTTGAAAATTAACAAAATAACAGCTGACAATGCTCCCATGGCAGTAAGAAAAGTACTGACTTCTGTTCCTGTAACAATTGAGAAAATTAAAACAATAGCAGTAAACCAAACTAGTATCATTGCTACCTGAACAAAACTTTCAACTGGCTTACCTTTTAAAGAATCAAACGTTCTAAGAAATCCTTTACTGGCATTCAAAAAGTTCCTAATTATCCAAACTAATAGAATTATAAAATAAATTTTTAAACCTAGAAGAGCATAAATAAGTAATGTTTGAAAATCTTCAAGCCAAGATGGAATAATCCAGTATAAATAGAAGACAGGTACTAACCTTGCTAAATAAATTTGAATATTGTTAGCAATTAAAAAATTATCAAAATCAGTTTTAGACCTCTTTGAAAGTTTTTCAAGAAAATTAATTACAATTTTCTTTGACACATAATTGATAATTATTACAGAAACTAAAATTAGAATTGAAACAATAACTAAGTTCAATATTACAGCATAAAACTCAGGGATATTAAGTTCAATTAAAAAATCGTAAAATAAATTATTTAAATCCATACAATTATTTTTTTCATTACTTGCTAAAAAAGCTCATTCTGAGATTGTGTTTTTTTCAATCCTAAATGATCATATGCTAGCTTGGTGACTTCTCTTCCTCTCGGTGTTCTAACAATAAAGCCTTGTTGAATCAAAAAAGGCTCGTAAACCTCTTCAATGGTTTCAGCACTTTCAGAAACTGCAGTAGATAAAGTATTTATACCAACAGGGCCTCCCTTAAATTTATCAATTAGTGTAGTCAAGATTTTATTATCCATTTCATCTAATCCATTCTTATCTACATTTAAAGATTTTAACGCGAATCGAGTGATTTCCATGTCAATCATTCCGTTTCCTTTAATTTGAGCAAAATCTCTCACTCTTCTTAACAATGAATTAGAAATTCTTGGAGTTCCTCTACTTCTTCCAGCTATTTCAATTGCTGCATTATTATGAATTTCAATATCTAGAATTTCAGAACTTCTTTCTACTATAGTAGAAAGTAACTCAGTTTTGTAATACTCAAGTCTATTATTTATTCCAAATCTGGCTCTCATTGGAGCTGTTAGTAGCCCTGATCTAGTTGTAGCCCCGATTAATGTAAATGGATTTAAGTTTATTTGAACTGTTCTTGCATTTGGACCAGTTTCAATCATAATGTCTATTTTATAATCTTCCATTGCAGAATATAAATATTCCTCAACAATTGGACTGAGCCTATGAATCTCATCAATAAACAATACATCACGAGGCTCTAAGTTTGTTAATAAACCTGCTAAATCTCCTGGCTTATCTAAAACTGGGCCTGACGTAACTTTTAAATTAACTCCTAATTCATTTGCAACAATATGAGCAAGTGTAGTTTTTCCTAGTCCAGGCGGTCCATGAAATAAAGTATGGTCCAAAGCATCTGAACGCTGGTTACAAGCTTCAACAAAAATTTTTAAATTATTTAGAATTTGATCTTGTCCTGCAAAATCGTCAAACGAAAGAGGTCTTAGGGCCTTATCTATCTCAATTTCTTCATTACTATAACCAGAATCTGTAGGATCTAAATTTTCATTCATTTACCCAAATATAAGGAAAAGAAAAACGATATTTATAACAATAAATTAGTGTTCGGTTTCTTTTTCTCCTTTACTCAGTGGAGTAGTCTGAAGAACAAAATCTTCTTTTTGACCAGGCTTACTATAGTCATATGCCCATCTGTGTACATGAGGAATTTCTCCAGGCCAATTTCCATGAATATGTTCAACTGGTGCAGTCCATTCCAAAGTGTTTGATTTCCATGGGTTTTGTTCAGTCTTTTTACCAAAAAACATACTTGATATAAAATTATATAAAAAGACTAATTGAGCAGCCCCTGCAAGTAAAGCAAAGACCGTAATAACTACATTTATATTGGCCAAATCATCAAAATAAGGGAAAGCAGTATTAGTATAATATCTTCTTGGTAAACCTGCCATTCCAATAAAATGCATTGGGAAAAATACTCCGTATGCAGCTATAGCTGTTATCCAAAAGTGGATGTATCCTAAATTTTTGTTCATCATTCGACCAAATAATTTAGGAAACCAATGATATACACCAGCAAACAAACCATACAGTGCTGAAATACCCATAACTAAATGAAAATGTGCCACAACAAAATAAGTATCATGTATGTTGATATCAAGCGTACTATCTCCCAAAATAATACCCGTAAGACCTCCAGTAATAAAAGTAGAAACTAATCCGATAGAGAATAGCATACCAGGATTAAATTGCAAATTACCTTTCCAAAGTGTTGTAATGTAATTAAATGCTTTAACAGCCGAAGGAATTGCAATGAGTAAAGTAGTAAAAGTAAATACTGAACCTAGAAAAGGATTCATTCCTGAAATAAACATATGGTGTCCCCATACAACTGTGGATAAGAAAGCAATAGCTAGTATAGAAGCTACCATAGCTCTATAGCCAAAAATTGGTTTTCTTGAATTAGTAGCAATAATTTCAGATGTAATACCTAAAGCAGGAAGTAATACAATGTAAACTTCAGGGTGACCTAAAAACCAAAAAAGATGCTCAAATAAAACAGGAGAACCTCCTTGATAATGTAAAACCTCTCCTTGAACAAAAATATCTGAAAGAAAAAATGAAGTTCCAAAACTTCTATCCATTATCAAAAGTAAAGCAGCTGAAAGTAAAACAGGAAATGAAATAACTCCAATAATTGCAGTTACAAAAAATGCCCATATAGTTAAAGGCAGTCTAAACATTGACATTCCTTTTGTTCTTAAATTTATAACTGTGACTATGTAATTAAGTGAACCTAATAATGAAGATGCAACAAAAATAGCCATTGAAATTAACCAAAGAGTCATACCCATACCTGATCCAGGTTGAGTTTGAGGTAATGCACTAAGTGGTGGATAAATCGTCCAACCAGCAGCAGCAGGACCTGCCTCTACAAATAAGGAGGCAAGCATTATCATACTTGAAAGAAAAAACAACCAAAAAGAAATCATATTCAGTAGGCCTGAAGCCATATCTCTTGCGCCTATTTGAAGTGGAATTAATAAATTACTAAAAGTTCCACTTAACCCTGCTGTTAGTACAAAAAACACCATTATTGTACCATGAATCGTTACTAAAGCCAAGTATATATTAGGATCCATAACGCCTTCTGGGGCCCAGTCACCTAGAAAAATATCAAAAACCGCGAAAGATTGCTCTGGCCAAGCTAACTGAAGTCTAAAAAGTAAAGACATAGCTACACCTATAAAGCCCATAAACAAAACTCCTAAAATTAAATATTGTTTAGCGATCATTTTGTGATCTTGACTAAATATATATTTAGTTATAAATGTTTCTTTATGATGATGATGATCATCATGATTTGAATGCGAAATACCTGAAACTTCTGACATATTATATTATTGAATTACTTCCGAAAATATTTGTTGCTTAGCAACCCATTTTTCATAATCTTTTTCAGACTCAACTACAATTTTCATTTGCATATTATAATGAGATGTCCCACAAATTTTTGCACACAACAATAAGTAGTCAAACTGATATGGCTCTAATGTTTCTTCACCATTTGCAGCAAGCAATTTACTATTTTCGTATCTAATTTTATTTATTCTATTTACCTTATCAACAACATCAGAATTCATTCTCATTTCATCCGTAGTTATAGTTGGAGTGAAAGAAAACTCGGTAATCATTCCTGGAACACAATTCATTTGTGCTCTAAAATGAGGCATATATGCCGAGTGTAAAACATCCTGAGATCTAAGTTTAAAAATTACTTTTCTATTTACTGGAAGATGGAATTCTTGTGTAACTACGAAATCATCCATCCCGTTTGGATCAGAAGAATCTATACCAACTGAATTTTTACCATCAAAATCATTAAGAAATCTAACATTAGCATCTCCTAATACATTGTCTTCACCACCATACCTTGCTTTCCAATTCCATTGTTGAGCATATAACTCAACAACTAAAGCATCATCGTCTTCTTCAAAGTTCATTATCTGACCCCATGTAATCATACCGTAAATAATCAACATAAAAAAGATTATTGCTGGGATTATTGTCCAAATAAATTCTAATTTATTGTCGTGAGTAAAAAAATATGCTTTTCTGTTATTTATCCCTCGGTACTGATAAGCAAAAATATGTAAAACAGCTTGAGTTATTGTTTGAGCAAATAAAATGACTGCAAAAGAAATCCAAAGAAGTGTATCGTAAGCTGGACCATGTGCAGAAGCAGATTCTGGAAGGAGCACTTTAGAGTAAGTCCAAAAAGAATAAATAGTTACAGCATAAATAAAGACCAAAAAAGCAAACATTAATTTACCATTTAAGTCATTGTCTTTTTCAGTTGCAATCTGAGAATCATCTTTCTTTTGACCAAGCTGAGACAATTCAAAAATCTTAGTTATTTGCCATAAAGCTATTCCTGTTAAGATTAAGATTGTTAATATGAGAAGTACTGTCATTTAATATAATCTTTAGTAAACAAATTTTTCACTTTCTTTAATTAAAGGATCACCTGATGGTTCTAAAGGAGCTTTAGACAAACTGTTAAACACAACATAAATGAATAATCCTCCAAAGAAACAAACACCTGAAAGTTCAGGAATCCCAAAATACCACTGATCACCAACTGTAGCTGGCATAATCATGTTAAACACATCAATATAATGACCCACTANNGTCATCACAATAAACCAATTAACTCTTTTATAATCACTATTCATTAATAAGAGTAATGGGAAAATAAAATTCAAAGCAATCATTCCAAAGAAAGGAAGATTATAGTCTTCGATTCTAGTTATAAAATAAGTAACTTCCTCAGGAATGTTTGCGTACCATATCAACATGAATTGAGAAAACCATAAATAAGTCCAAAACACACTAACTCCAAACATAAATTTTCCTAAATCATGAATGTGATTATGATTTACCTTTTCTAAGTAACCTTTAGATTTTAAATAAATTGTGATTAATGCAATTGTTGTAATTCCAGAAACAAACATACTTGCAAACACATACCATCCAAATAATGTACTAAACCAGTGAGGGTCTACTGACATAATCCAATCCCAAGACATCATAGATTCAGTTACTATGAAAAATGCTAAAAATCCAGCTGATATTTTAAAATTCTTTTTATGATTTGAAATATTTTCTGAGCTATCTTGAGCTAGTGAATATTTTCTTGATAGATATCTATATAAATTCCATCCTAAAATATAAAAAACTGCTCTAGCAATTAAAAAAGGAGAGTTTAAATACCCTACTTTACCTTGAATTATCTTATCATGAGCAACAACTTCAGGGTCCATCCAAACAAAAAGATGATTGAAGTGTAATGAAGATAAAATTAATATCACTAAAATAATTAACGTTCCTGGGAGTAAATACGCAGTTATACCTTCCATTACTCTAAATAAAAGAGGAGACCAACCTGCTTGAGAAGCTCTTTGAATTGCATAAAAGGCTAAAGTTCCTAATGATAGGAACATAAAAAATAATGCCGCTACATATAAAGCTGACCAAGGTCGATTTTGTAGATAGTGTAAAAGATGCTCATCATGGGAGGACGAATGAGTGTCTTCCTCTTGATGAACGTCAGATGAGCCATGTGAATCAACATTTGAATGAGTAGTCTCTTCTGAAATATGAGTTTCAGCTTCTTGATGACCATCAGAATGCGAATCAGTAACCATTGCTTTTGCTTGCTCAATAGTTTTAGGAGCAGAATAAAAACTAAAACCTAAACCAAGAACACCAATTGCCATTAAAGCCAGTGAGAAGATTTTTATATTTTTAGAAACCTTATACATTAATTTATTTTATTAATTTTTCTCTTAAACTTATTACATACTGCGAAATCTGCCATCTTTCTTTAGCATTAACTTGACTAGCGTGAGAACCCATCAAATTTTTTCCATACATTAAAACATGGTAAATACTTCCTTCGCTAATATCCCTGTCGGCATAACTTGGAATACCTAAGAATTTTTCTCTTGTCATTAATATTCCTTGACCATCTCCTTTTGAGCCATGACATACAGCGCAGTAAATATTATATAGCTCTTTTCCTTTTGAAATATTCTCATCGTTTAATTCTAAAGGAGAGATTAGATTGGCTTTTGCTGATTCATAGCCTTCATTAGTATCTGAGTATTCATATGGAACCCATCCTCTTGGAATAGATCCTTCAACAGGAATTTGAGCTTCAATTCCATTTGAAAAAGCATCTGACTCCTGATAAGTACTATAACCAACAGATTCGTACATGTTAGGAAAAAACTGATAATTAGGTTTAGACTTATCAAAACATGAAACAGTCAAAACACTGAACAATATCATCGCGCTAAAAAAAGTATATTTTTTCATTAGTTAGATCCTTTGTTATCAATTATTTTAACTTCAAAAACATCTGTTTTCTTGACAGCAGATTTTAAAGCCTTACCATCACCATGAAATTTAATTTCTATTAAAAATTTATCATCAGTAGTTGATGGTATTGGATTTTCAGCCTCTTTAAAAGGCCATAGTTTACTTCTTAAATAAAAGGTAATAACCATTAAATGTGCAGCAAAAAATACAGTAAGTTCAAACATTATTGGCACAAAGGAAGGCATATTTTCAATAAACGAAAAACTTGGTTTTCCTCCAATATTTTGAGGCCAATCGACTATCATTATATAATTCATCATGAAGATTGCAAAACAAAATCCAATACATCCATAAATAAATGATAAAATAGCCAATCTTGTTGGCTTTAAACCTAAAGCTTTATCAAGTCCGTGAACAGGAAACGGAGTATAAACTTCGTCTATTGAAAAGTTCGATGCTTTTAAATCTTTGACAGCATCCATTAACTTATCATCGTCATCGTATACGGCATGTAATATTTTATCAGCCATTATTTTTTATCTCTAATTTTTTTATAATTATCTCCTGAACTTTTTAATATTGTCTTAACTTCTGCTTGTGCAATTACTGGAAAAGTTCTTGAATACAGTAAAAACAATACAAAAAAGAATCCTATTGTACCAACAAATATTCCCACATCTACAAACGTTGGAGAAAACATTGTCCAAGAAGAAGGCAGATAGTCTCTGTGAAGAGAAGTAACAATAATAACAAATCTTTCAAACCACATCCCAATATTTACAACAATTGAAATGAAAAATGAAAAAAGAATACTGGTTCTCAGCTTTTTTATCCACATTAATTGTGGTGAAAATACATTACACGTCATCATAGCCCAGTAAGCCCACCAATATGGCCCAGTAGCTCTATTTAAAAAAGCATATTGTTCATATTCAACACCTGAATACCAAGCAATAAAAAGTTCTGTTATATATGCCGTACCAACAATAGATCCAGTAATCATAATAACTATATTCATTAATTCAATATGTTGAACAGTTATATAATTTTCTAAATTCGATACCTTCCTCATTATTATAAGTAGAGTGTTAACCATTGCAAATCCAGAGAAAATAGCTCCGGCTACAAAATAGGGAGGAAAAATTGTTGTATGCCAACCAGGGATTACTGATGTTGCAAAGTCAAAGGATACAATAGTGTGTACTGACAAAACTAAAGGAGTTGCCAGACCAGCTAATACTAATGAAACTTCTTCAAATCTTTGCCAATCTTTGGCTCTACCTGTCCATCCAAAGCTAACTAGACTATATATTTTTTTCTGAAAAGGCTTAACAGCTCTGTCCCTAATCATAGCAAAATCAGGCAATAATCCAGTCCACCAAAATACTAAGGAGACTGATAAATAAGTGGATATTGCAAAAACATCCCACAATAAAGGAGAATTAAAGTTAACCCATAAAGATCCGTATGCGTTGGGAATCGGTAATACCCAATATGCAAGCCATGGACGACCCATGTGAATTATAGGAAACAAACCGGCTTGAATCACAGAAAATATTGTCATAGCTTCAGCAGATCTATTAATCGCCATTCTCCACTTTTGTCTAAACAATAAAAGCACAGCAGAAATTAATGTTCCAGCATGACCAATACCAATCCACCAAACGAAGTTTGTAATGTCCCACGCCCATCCAACAGTTTTATTTAATCCCCATACACCAATTCCAGTCGAAATTGTATAAATCATACATCCAACACCCCATAAAAAGGCGACTAGTGCAATAGAAAATACTATCCACCATTGTTTATTTGCTTTACCTTCAATAGCTGCTGCAATGTCAACTGAAACGTCATGATATGACTTGTTGCCAGTTACTAAGGGTTTCCTAATGGGTGCTTCGTAATGAGATGACATATATATTTATCTTTTTACGTATTTCTTATTTTAACCTGATACATAACATTTGGTTTTGTACCTACACTTTCTAAAAGATGATACATTCTATCATCCTCTTTTAATTCTAATACCTTACTATCTTCATCATTAATATCACCAAAAACAATGGCTCCTGTTTCACAAGCAGAAGAGCAAGCTGTCTGGAATTCACCATCTTTTATCTCTCTTCCTTCAAGCTTAGCATCTAAAATTGTTTTCTGTGTTTTTTGAATACACATTGAACATTTTTCCATTACACCTCTTGATCTAACAACAACATCTGGATTTAAAACCATTTTGCCCAGATCATCATTCATATTGAAATCAAACTCGTTATTGTTATTGTACAAGAACCAATTAAATCTTCTTACTTTATAAGGACAATTATTCGCACAATATCTTGTTCCAACACATCTGTTGTAAGCCATATGATTTTGACCTTGTCTACCATGAGAAGTAGCCGCTACTGGACAAACAGTTTCACAAGGTGCATGGTTACAATGTTGACACATAACTGGTTGAAAAGCAACCTGAGGATTTTCAGATGGATTTTCCATTTCACCAAATACAGATAAAGAATCGCTTAAACCATTTATATTATCTTTTGTACTGTTATCACCAGAAAATGTTTCAGCAGAAGAATAGTATCTATCTATTCTCAGCCAGTGCATGTCTCTTGATTTTCTTACTTCTGTTTTACCTACCACTGGCACATTATTCTCCGCATGACATGAAATAACACATGCACCACATCCAGTACAACCATTTAAATCAATCGATAAATTAAAGTGGTGACCAACAGATCTATCAAATTCATCCCAAATATCAACATCTGGAGAAGTCACTGGAGTTTCAATATGGTTTAAAGAAACCTGAGTCATATGATTCCACTCAGAAGATTTTTTTGTGTTAAAAATTTCAAGAGTTGTTTCTTTGATAATATCTCCACGCCCCATTAGAGTATTGTGAAGCTGAACACAAGCAAACTCATGTGTTTCATTTACAGATTCAATAGAGACGTTTTGAACATTTAAAAAATTATTGTAAAAGTCGTAGGCATTAACTCCAGTTTGTAATTCGTTTTTAACTCCGCTTGTTCTGCCATAACCAAAAGAAAAACCTACAGATCCTTTGGCTTGACCTGGTTGAATAACAACCGGAATTTTTAATGATTTATTACTTATAGAAACATTAGCAAAATTACTATTTAATGCCCCGTTTGAATCATTAATGTTTTTTAATCCTAAACTTTTTGCATCTGATTTAGAAACAGTTAGATAGTTGTCCCAAGACACTCTTGTTATTGGATCTGGCATTTCTTGCAACCAAGGGTTATTAGCCTGTAATCCATTACCCATTGATGTTTTTGAATAAAATGTCAATTCAAAACCATCAGATTCTGAAGATTTTAAACTATCTATATAGTTGTTAATATTTGGAAAAGTGTACGGTGAACTAATTTTTTTTGAGCTAGAATTGTTATAATAAACTCCATCATGTAAAGCTTGATTCCAAGATGAACCTTTAAGAATAAATGCGTTCCAATTATTTTTTAATTCATCATAAAATGAGTTTGGAGAACCTAGCCAGCTTAATAAAACATCTTGAAACTGTAAAGTGTCAAAAAGAGGTTTAATAGTAGGTTGTACCAAACTATAGTTACCGGATTTCATTTCTACATCGCCCCAAGATTCTAAATAATGAGGAGTTGCTGCAACCCATTTTGAAAGTTTAGTGGTTTCTGTATTATTCATTGAAAAAGAAACTGACAAATCAACAGACTTTAATGCCTCATTAAATTGTTCACTATTTGGAAGAGTATATGATGGATTTACTCCAACCATAATTAATCCATTAATTTTTTTATTTAAAACATTTTCAACAAGATTAGAAACTTTTTGATCATCGCCTTGACTAGTATAATTAAGCTTTTGAACATTAATTACTTTNNTTAATTACTTTACTCTTGATTAACTGATTAATTTTTAAAGAAATAAGTTGTGCCCCTAAATCATCAATTCCCGTAATAAAAATACCATTTCCATTTGAGTTTAATAAGCTGTCTGAAATTGATTTTAATTTTGCTTCAAGCTTGTCGTCTAACTTAACTCCACTATTTTGTCCAGAAATAAGATCATAAATTCTTAGTAAAGCTTTTTTCTGTAAAGAAGGCTTTAAAGGTATCCTAGTATCAGCATTTGCTCCAGAGAGCGACATGTTAGCCTCGATTTGATAATGCTTAGACATCTTCCCATTTTTAGGAACTCTGGTTTTAGCATAACCTTTAGAAAATCCTCCACCTTGCCAGTCACCAAGAAAATCAGCAGAAAAAGAAACAATGACATTTGCATTTTCAAAATCGTAGGTAGGCAGTGCCCTAACTCCATAGCTAATTTCAAAAGCGTCTAATGCTTTGGAATTGGAAATAGAATCGTATATAACATGATCAATGTTAGAATATTTTTTTAAAAAATTATTTATTATTAGTTCAGTTGTAGGACTAGCAAAAGTTTGTGTCAGCAAAACAACTTTTTTGTTTGATGCTTTCATTGCATCAAGTTGAGCTTTTACATTTACATTAAACTGGTTCCAAGAAATATCCTGGCCATCCATTGTTGGGCCTTGATTTCTTGAACTATCATACATTGAAAGAACTGAAGCTTGAACCCTAGCATTTGGAGAATTATCTTTTGATTGATTATTGATTTCAATCTTAATTGGTCTTCCCTCTCTTGTTTTTACAAGTACATTTGCAAAATCAAACCCATCAGAAATTGATGTTGCATAAAAATTAGAAATACCTGGCACTATTTGCTCAGGTTGTACAACATAAGGGATAGATCTATTGACAGGACCTTCACAACTAGCTACTGTAGCTGCAGCTGTACTAAATCCTAAATATTTTAAAAAGTCTCTTCTACTAGCATTAGAATTTTCTAAACTATTCTCATCTTCTAATAAACTCCCAACAGGAAGCTCTTCAACAAATTCATTTTGTTCTAGTTTATCTACTAGTTTAGTATCAGAAGATAATTCTGATTCACTTTTCCAATATTTTTTATGGTTTCCCATTTCTTAATATTACTTTTTTAATAATGACATTTTCCACATTCTAAACCACCCATTTGAGCAATAGATAATTCTTC
>ENA-UZWY01011120-UZWY01011120.1-metagenome-genome-assembly--contig:-Day-2--50m-contig-11120_pt1 | contig 13270 bp, 13 predicted proteins | sample MGYA00260341_ERZ794901 | MGnify/ENA metagenome assembly ERZ794901 | reverse complement strand
AGTGGCAAAGATGAGATTGATTTTTCTAAAATAAAAGGTCGAAAAGGCTGGTCTAATAAAGCCAAGCCTTTTGAGGGAGTTATTCCTCGTATGATGCGCCGTTACGAAGAGAGTGAAATTCGTTCTGTTCGTGAGGAATTGTCGCGCTACGTTGTAAGTAAGGATTGTCTTGAGTGTGATGGAGATCGACTGAATGAATCGGCTAGAAATGTATTTATTGGTGGTCAAAATTTATCTTATATAACCAAACTGTCTATTGCCAATATTTATGAATTTCTTAAAAATTTAAAACTTGAAGGTTCTAGGGCGGCTATTGCAGATAAGATATTAAAAGAAATCATTCAGCGTTTGGAATTCTTAATTAATGTTGGTTTAGAATATTTAAGCCTTGATCGTCGAGCCAACTCTTTATCAGGTGGCGAGGCTCAGCGTATTCGTCTGGCTAGCCAAATTGGCGCTGGACTCATGGGGGTTTTGTATGTTTTAGATGAGCCTTCTATTGGGTTGCATCAGCGCGATAATCAAAAGCTACTTAATACACTCACCTATCTACGTGATATTGGTAACACAGTTATTGTTGTTGAGCACGATGAAGATGCTATTAAACAGGCTGATTATGTGATTGATATTGGCCCAGGTGCGGGTATGCATGGTGGTGAAATTATTGCAGCAGGAACGCCAGAGGAAGTGGCAAATAACCCTAAATCGTTAACGGGTGATTACATGAGTGGTAGACAAAGTATTGAAGTGCCTGCAGTGCGCAAGACTTCAGATCAATGGGTAAAGATTAAAGGTGCAAAAGGTAACAATTTAAATAATGTTGATTTATCTATTCCTGTTGGCGTTTTGACTTGTGTTACAGGTGTATCTGGTTCAGGAAAATCAACGCTGATTAACGATACTTTGTACGCATTAGCAGCACGTGATTTGAATCGTGCGCAAACGACTCCAGCTGCATTTGACTCTATTGAAGGGTTGGAAAATTTTGATAAAATTGTTAATATTGATCAAAGTCCTATTGGGCGTACGCCACGTTCAAATCCAGCAACTTATACGGGAATATTTTCACTTATTCGTGACATATTCTCACAAACACTAGAAGCGAGAACGCGCGGATATAAGGCTGGACGTTTTAGTTTTAATGTTAAAGGCGGGCGTTGCGAAGCTTGTAAGGGCGACGGACTTATCAAAGTGGAAATGCATTTTTTGCCGGATGTTTACGTACCTTGTGATGTGTGTCATGGTGACAGGTACAATCGAGAAACATTAGAGATTACTTATAAAGGAAAAACCATTTCAGAGGTGCTGGGTATGACAGTTGAAGTGGCAGTTGAGTTTTTCGAGCCAATTCCAAAAATTAAACAAAAATTACAAACTCTAATGGATGTTGGTTTGTCGTACATAACTTTGGGTCAAAACGCCACAACATTATCAGGTGGTGAAGCTCAGCGTATTAAACTAGCGAAAGAGTTGTCGAAGCTTGACACAGGACAAACCTTGTATATTTTAGATGAACCAACAACAGGCTTGCATTTTCATGATATAAGGCAATTATTAGCAGTAATTAATCGTCTTCGTGAGCGAGAAAATACCATTGTTATTATCGAGCATAATCTTGATGTGATTAAAACGGCTGATTGGATTGTGGATTTGGGCCCTGAAGGCGGTGACAAGGGTGGCTATATTATTGCTACTGGTACGCCAGAAGAAGTGGCGCAAGTTAAAGAGTCTTATACTGGCAAATACTTAAAGAATTACTTGTAGTTTTCAATCTTTGATAGTTTGAAATTACTCATTTCATAGGCGTAATCTCGACCGCCTTTGGTTTGTTGAATTAACACGGGCAAGTATTGATATTCTGATAAAAAGTAAGCCTTTATGTTGTTATCTTTACTATCAACCCTTTCAACCTTGATAGCGTTAAATTGTTGATTGTTAAGGGTAATTTTTTGATTATTAGTTTTTTTGAAAGTGCGCTTCTCAACAGATTTTCCATCAGCAATTTGATAGCTAAATTCAAGTTGTTTTGGGTTGTTTTTTATATCAAATGAAATGGCTAGAAAAACACTCAGTGGGTCGGCAATATTGCCTTTTTTAGCTTTCCAGGTCTTAACTTTAGGCTGAGTTTTGGTTAATATTGAGGTGATAGAGCCACCTGATGAACTGATATCAATAGCGTAATTCTTACTGATTTTTTTATCTTCTTGCTCCATGATTTGGTAGTTGGAGCTGTCAACGCCTTTGGTGTTAAGTGTAAAGGTGGAGCTTGCAGCAATAGAGTAGTCTTTGACTAGTGCAGCAATACCAGAAGTTTTGGCATTAGCTGTGTAAAAATAGCCATCCTCTATTTGATGTAATGTTCTAACCTCTTCGGCAATTTTTAATCCATTAATTGATAATTGATAGTTTGCAGTATGAGGCTCAAATGCACCAGATAAAGTGCCAAAAAACAAGGTTGTTAAGAGTAGTAGAGCTTTATTCACAAAGCTTTGTTATCCAATGTAGCAATATTATTGTTAAGTTTAAGCCTATTTTGGGTAAACCAATGGATAACTTGTACAAATAATTGGTGTTCTTCGGTTAAAACACGTTTTGCTAAAGATTCAGCAGTGTCATTCTTGATAACCTTAACTTTAGATTGTGCAATAACAGGACCACCATCAAGCTCAGCGGTTACAAAATGAATACTAACGCCGTGCTCACTTTCACCCGCATCAATAGCGCGTTGATGCGTATTTAAACCTTGAAACTTAGGCAATAAAGAGGGGTGAATATTAAGCATCTTACCTTCATATTTTTTGGTAAATTCTGGCGTAAGAATACGCATAAATCCAGCCAAAATAACAATACCAGGATTGTATTGATCAATAGTTTGGCTCAAACTTTGGTCAAATTCCTCTCGAGAGAAAAACTGCTTATGATCAATAGTGTGGGTTGGAATGTTTGCAGCCTGAGCTCGGGTGAGTCCGTAAGCATCTTTATTGTTACTAATAACAGCCTGAATATCTAGATCGATATTTTTAGCATTATCAATAATAGACTGAAGATTCGAACCACTTCCAGAAATTAAAACAATGCCTTTCATTTTTAGATGATAACTTGATCGCCTTCGTTACTCACAATATTGCCGATTAGCCAAGCATTTTCACCTTGCTCGTTCATGTGCTTAATTACCTCATCACTTTGATCTTTAGGAACAACCAATACCATGCCAACACCACAGTTAAACACTCGGTACATTTCCATGATATCGATATTGCCATTGTCTTGTAGAAATTGAAAGATTTCAGGTAACTGCCAAGATTTATCATCTAAATTTGCAGCTAAATCATCAGGTAGAACTCTTGGAATATTTTCCAAAAGACCGCCACCAGTGATATGAGAAATGGCATGCACTGGGAATTTCTCAATTAGTGACAATACTGATTTAACATAAATTTTTGTTGGTTCAATTAGCGCTTGTAGTTGGGTATCTGTTGGTTTTGATTGCTCTAAAACTTTACGAATTAACGAATAGCCGTTTGAATGTGGACCAGATGATGCTAGGGCGATGATATGATCGCCATTAGAAACTTTTGAGCCGTCAATAACTTTGTCTTTGTCAGCTATGCCAACACAAAAACCAGCAAGATCGTACTCTTCGCCTTGATACATGCCAGGCATTTCGGCAGTTTCGCCACCAATTAATGCACAGCCAGAAATTTTACAGCCTTCACCAATACCGTAAATAACCGAAGTGGCAAGTTCTGTATTAAGCTTTCCAGTTGCGTAATAGTCTAGAAAAAACAACGGCTCAGCACCTTGTACAATTAAATCGTTCACACACATCGCCACTAAGTCGATGCCAATAGTATCGTGCTTATTTAGCATCTCTGCAACTTTTAGTTTTGTTCCTACGCCATCTGTGCCAGAAATTAACACAGGGTTTTTATATTTATGAATTGGCAATTCAAACATAGCGCCAAAACCACCTAGGCCTGCTAACACACCTTCACGCATGGTAGATTTTGCAATAGGTTTGATTTGTTCAATTAGATCATTACCTTTAGTAATATCTACGCCTGAGTCTTGGTAAGTCAATGATGACATATGGTTTTTTCCGTATAATTAATTGTTTAAATTTGAATAGAACAAGTCGAAAAAATGAATTTTTCTAGTGTGCCAAATGTGCTTTCCATTTTGCGAATTATTTTAACACTTCCAGTTGTAATGACGCTATTAAATCACCAATATTTTTTAGCCATGGTGTTGTTTTTTATCGCCGGAATTACAGATGCCTTAGATGGTTGGATTGCCAAGCGTTACTCATTTGAGTCTAGACTCGGCTCGATTCTTGATCCGGCTGCAGATAAGTTGCTACTGGTAAGTAGTTTCATAACCTTGTTTGTGATTGGCTTGTTACCGATGTGGCTACTAATTTTGATATTTTTGCGTGATCTTATGATCGTCTCTGGCACAGTGGGGTGTTTTATTGGTACTGGAGAAACTAAGAGCGAATTACTCTCTCCTTCTAAGTTGTCAAAAATTAATACAGCACTGCAAATTGCGTTGGTATTGTTTTTAGTAGTGGTGCAAATATATCCAATTCAAGAGCAGTGGGTTACCATAGCTTTTATTATTATTGCTACTTCAACGGTGCTTAGTGGTGCTGATTATGTATGGATCTGGATGGAAAAAGTTATTTCCCAGGAAAGAAAGTAAGCATTAATATGCAGCAACTTGGATTACCTATTTCGCTTAACTCAAAAATGCTGCTTAGTAATTTTTTGGAAACGGGTAATCAGCCTATTTTGTCTTTTATTAATAATTTGTTTTCTGAAGATGGGTCAAGTATTGTATTTATTGCGGGCGAAGAATCTAGTGGAAAAACGCACTTACTCCAGGGTTGTGTTTTTAAGGCTTTAGATCTAGATTTAAAAGCTATTTATTTAGATATCAACCAACCTCTGCCAATAGACTTCATAAATACGTTGTCAATTTATGATTGGGTGTGTATTGATAATATTGACGCCTTAGATGAGTTTCAGCAGCAAGAACTATTCGATCTTTACAATCAGATTAAGCAAACAAAAACTAAATTAATTGTTTCTGCGCTTTTGCTTCCAGGTGGGCTGATACTATTAAAAGATCTTAAAACAAGACTGTCTTTAGCGCTTGTTTATCAATTAGAGCAGTTGAGCGATCAGGAGAAAATAAGCCTTCTTCAACAAAAGATGCAAGATAAAAATATCAATATTGATCATAAAATTTATGAGTATTTATTTAAATATTTTTCAAGAGATTTAAATACAGTACTTGGTGCAATTGATCGGTTAGATCAAGAATCTTTACAACAAAAGAGCTCGATATCTATTCCTTTCGTAAAAAAAATCTTAAAAATTTAAGGTTTCTTTCTAAATTTAAATTGCGATATTCTGGGCATTAGCCTCGAAAAAGGAATATCTTTCAAGTTAGGGTAGGCGGTATTAATTTGATTTGATAGATAAGAAATATCATCAATTATATCGCCATTTTTAATGCCCATAATCTCCTGAAGTGCAAGCATTCCACCCATTTTTATTTTGGATTGCTGCCCAACTGAAAGGTTATTGATATTGTGAGTTTTTAGGGCAAAATCACTATTATCACGTAGATGATAATAAATTGATTGGCACAGATTTGAAGTCTCATTATCTAAGCACGATCCAAATTCTTTTTCGGCGACACAGTCTTTAGCGGAAAATTTACAGCCACATCTGCCGCTAAGGATTAAATGAGAAAAAGGACAGGTAAAGTGCTCTTGAGGCATAACAACAAACGTTTTGTGTATATGATTAATGTTAAGACATTATAATATAGGCTTTTGTTTCTAACCATTAAATAGCTAATGAATTACCTACCTATTTTTATTGATATTAAAAAAAAGCCTTGCTTGGTAGTTGGCGGTGGCGATATTGCTTATCGAAAAATAACACTTTTATTAAAGGCAAATGCCCAAATAACTTGCATTGATAGATTGGCTTGCGATAATGTTAAGGCGCTAGCTAGTGAAGGTAAAATTACCTTGATTGAAAAGAATTTTGAGACAGCCGATGTCAACACCCAAGTATTGATTATTTCAGCAACTGATGATTCACAACTGAATGCCCAGGTGTCGCAATTAGCGCATGAGACCAACATTCCAGTTAATGTCGTTGATTCCCCTGATTTGTGCTCGTTTATTATGCCATCAATCGTTGATAGATCGCCAATCGTAATTGCTATTTCATCAGCAGGAAAGGCGCCAGTTTTGGCGCGTTTAATTCGTGCTAAGCTTGAAAGTACCATTCCTCATGCTTATGGAAAATTAGCAGAATTAGCAGGCAACTTTAGAGATCAAGTTAAGGCTAAATTTAACAATATCGAAGATAGACGCTATTTTTGGGAAAGGGTGTTTTCTGGCATTGTGGCAGAAAAAGTTTTCTCTGGAAAAGTAGATGAAGCTAAGGCAGATATGCAAAAGCAGCTCGATGAATCAAGTGATACAGAAGTGGGTGAAGTTTACTTAGTAGGTGGCGGCCCTGGTGACCCTGATTTGTTAACCTTTAAAGCGTTACGTTTAATGCAGCAAGCAGATGTTATTTTGTACGATCGCTTAGTTTCAGAAGGTGTGATGGAGCTTGTGCGTCGTGACGCTGAGCTTATTTATGTGGGTAAAGAACGTGATAATCATAGTGTGCCACAAGACGGAATCAATCAATTATTAGTCGATTTAGCTAAAAAAGGCAGACGTGTTTGTCGTCTTAAGGGTGGAGATCCGTTTATTTTTGGCCGTGGCGGTGAAGAGATTGAAACCTTAGCTGAAAATGGTATTCCTTTCCAGGTGGTTCCAGGTATTACTGCAGCCTCTGGTTGTTCAACGTATTCGGGCATTCCACTAACACATCGCGATTACTCTCAATCATGTCGATTTGTAACAGGTCATTTAAAAGATGGCAGTATGAACCTACCCTGGAATGAGCTAGCGGTTGAGCAGCAAACTATTGTCTTTTACATGGCATTAAAAGGTGCACAGCATTTATCAGACAAGCTGATTGAACACGGTATGCGCAGTGATATGCCAGTTGCCCTGGTGGAAAAAGGCACAACGCCTGATCATAAAGTATGGACTACCACACTTGGTGAATTGTCAACTGTGGTGGCGACACAGCCAATTAAAGCACCAACATTAATTATTGTTGGCGAAGTGGTTAAGCTTAGAGAAAAACTTAACTGGTTTGATACCAGCAACTAGACTTATTAGTCTTTAACACAACAGTCGCTGTCTTTAAAACCAACTGCTTTAAAGATTTTAGCCGCTGGACAAAATCCAGTAAATGCTGACTGAAATAGGTTAAATCCTACAAAAAAAGTTAACCATAACCAGCTTGCTTCTGCAAACATGTTGGTATTGTTTAGTAGTAGTGATCCCATGATGAAAATACCTGCCATAGCAGATACTGCGTTAGTAATTGTCATTTTATTATTCCTGCGTTTGAAAGCCCCACTTTACCATTAATTAGGTATAATTTCAAATTCTTCGCGGGAGTGGTGGAATTGGTAGACACGCTGGATTTAGGTTCCAGTGTCGTAAGACGTGAGAGTTCGAGTCTCTCCTTCCGCACCATATTTAAACAAGGTGGCATATGAAGACGATAATTCTACATAGTCAAGACTTGACAACGGCAAAGCTTGTTTCTGAACGAATCGGGGTTTCTGCTCAGAAAAAGCGTGCACATTTTCGCTTTATCACTAACAAAACTATTGATTTAAAAGCTTTGAGAGAAGTGTTTAAACTCGACTTCAATTTTGTGCCAGAAAATTTCAGATTTGATCGGGCCGCTCTTTTTATTAGCGACATGGACTCAACATTGATCAATATCGAATGTATTGATGAAATAGCTGATTTTGCTAATCTTAAGCCTCAAGTGGCTAATATAACTGAGCGAGCCATGCAAGGTGAGCTGGATTTTAACGCCTCTCTAATAGAACGAGTTGCACTCTTGAAAGGCCTGCATGTCGATGTCCTTGAAAAGGTATACACTCAACGCTTAAAGGTTAATTCTGGCGGTAAAGAATTGATTAAATTTTTCCAATCTAGAGATATAAAAAGTGCAGTGGTATCGGGTGGATTTACGTATTTTACTAATCAATTGGCCAAAGATATTAGCTTGGATCACGCGCGTGCTAATACGCTGGAAATTGAAAATGGATTACTAACGGGCTGTGTGCAAGGTGATATTATTAATGGCACTGCTAAGGCGGAGTTTGTACAAGAATTGTGTGAACAGTATGGTGTATCAACTAACCAAGTAATTGTGGCGGGTGATGGTGCAAATGATTTAGAGATGATGGCTGTGGCAGGACTGTCAATTGCCTACCATGCAAAACCTTCTGTTATTGAGCGGGCAAATATTGCCATTAGTTTCGGTGGCTTAGATAAAATAATGGATTTATTTGATGAATAATTTAGTATGTTGATTGAAATTGGACATTTTGCGCTAATATTAGCTTTAGTGTTTGCACTACTGCAAGTGGTACTACCTACTCTGGGTTTGATTAAGGGAAATTTTGCTTTAATTCAATTATCTAGACCAATGTTATGGATGCAGTTTTTTTGGCTCTTGGTGTCTTTTGCAATTCTGATGAATGCTTTTGTAATAGATGATTTTTCCGTTAAATACGTTGCTAGTAATTCAAATACTGATCTGCCTAGTATCTTTAAAATGTCAGCTGTATGGGGTGCGCATGAGGGGTCATTGTTACTTTGGGCATTGATATTGGCCGGCTGGAGTGTGGCAGTATCCATATTTTCCAAGCGTATTCCTAATGGAGTTCTTAATCATATTTTGATTGTTCTAGGTTTAATTAGTATTGGGTTTTTACTATTTTTACTAATAACCTCTAATCCTTTTGAACGCCTAGATATTGTACCTTTACAGGGTAGAGAGCTTAACCCGTTATTGCAAGATGTTGGTTTGATTATTCATCCGCCAATGCTATATATGGGTTATGTGGGTCTAGCGATTCCATTTGCGTTTGTATTATCATCACTTATTCGTGGACAGCTAGACTCTACTTGGTTGCGTTGGTCGCGTCCATGGACATTAATTGCTTGGGCATTTTTAACTTTTGGCATTACTTTAGGCTCTTGGTGGGCGTACTACGAGTTAGGTTGGGGCGGTTGGTGGTTCTGGGATCCAGTTGAAAATGCATCATTCATGCCGTGGCTGGTGGCCACTGCATTGGTGCATTCTTTAAGTGTTAGTGAAAAGCGTGGTGCATTTAAGCATTGGACAGTACTATTGGCCATTTCTGGTTTTTCTTTAAGTCTATTAGGTACTTTTTTAGTGAGATCAGGTATTTTGACATCAGTACATTCTTTTGCTGCCGATCCTGCTAGAGGTGTGTTTATTTTAGGATTTTTGATTTTAGTGATTGGTGGATCGTTGGTATTATATGCATGGCGTGCACCGCTCATGCGCAGTAACAATACCTTTTCTTGGCTTTCAAAGGAAAGCGGTTTATTAATTAATAATATCTTGTTAGTTGCAGCCATGTTCAGTGTATTTTTAGGCACTTTGTATCCATTATTATTAGACTCTCTAGGACTGGGAAAGATTTCAGTAGGTGCGCCGTATTTTGATGCGGTTTTTGTACCGATTATGATTCCAGCGGTGATTGCAATGGTAGTTGCACCATTCTTACGCTGGAAAAAAGATAGCTTGTCTCGAGTTATCCCTCTTGTAAAAAGTATTTGGCTAGGTGTTGCCACTCTGTTTGTAGCTAGTTTTTTTATTACTGATAATAAGTTTGTTTTGTTTGCGGTGTTTTTATTTACTTGGATTGTACTGCACTCATTATCGCTTTTGGTAAATCGTATGCGTCAAAATGGAAGTCTAGGTTTGGCTTTTATCGGCATGATTTTAGCTCATATTGGTATTGCGGTATTTTTACTGGGTGCAACAGTTACGACGCAATTGGGCATAGAAAAAGACATTAAGATGGAAATCGATAAACCGGTAACTATTGAAGGCTATAAATTTATATTTAAAGGTGTTGATAGCTTTAAGCATCAAAATTATCAGGGTCATAAAGGGCGAGTTGAGGTTTATTATGATGATGATCTGATTGCTAATTTGAATCCAGAAAAGCGCCAATATGTGACTGGAATGCCGATGACAGAAGCTGCAATTGATCCATCATTGACACGTGATATTTATATTGCTCTTGGTGAGTCTTTAGAGGGTAACGCTTGGAGTCTAAGAATTTATTACAAACCATTGATAAGGTGGATTTGGCTAGGTGGCCTGCTAATTTCATTAGGTGCTTTATTGGCAGCATTTGATAGAAGATATCGCGCTGTACAGCGCTTGAGGGTTAAGTCATGAGTATAAGTATGGTTATGTGGTTTGGTTTAATGTTGACTGTATCGACAGCTTGGGTTGTTTGGTATTTAAAGCGACCATTGAATGATAATGGTTTAGATTTACAGCATTCAAATATTGAGCTGGGCAGGCAGAAAAAAGCAGAACTTCAAAATGACTTAGACCAGGGGTTGATTGATAAAGAACAGTTTGATCAAGCTCAAGAGGAGATATCGAATACATTAGCTTTAGAGCTTGAACAAGCCAATATAACCACTGCTAATGACACGCGTATTAGTTCATGGATTTGGTTGGTGATAGTATTGTTATTGCCGGTTTTATCAATTTACATGTATCAGCAATTAACCACTTTTTCGCCAGTTTCCAAGGCTGCTAAAATTGATCTTCCGCCACTAAGCTTAGAACAGAGTGTGGTTAAAATCAAGCAGCATTTGATAGATAATCCAGAAGATGTTGAAGCGTTAGCAGTGCTTGGTATGAGTTATTATGAATTAGGCCAAACTAAAAAGTCACTTCAAACTTACGAAAAGGCCTATCAACTAGATCCTAAAAATCCTAGACTATTAGTTGAATATGCATCAACTATCGTTAGTGCAAATAAAGATCAATTTACCGATCAATCAGTAGTGTTGATTAAACAAGCTTTGGAAATTGAACCCAACTCCCCTGATGCGCTTTATTTGGCAGGTATGTTTGCTGTTAGCGCACAAGACTTTGTACTGGCTAAAGGCCTCTGGAATAAAGCGTTAAATGCATTGCCAGAAGGTAGTCAGGACAGACAAGCACTGATCAGTATTCTAGATGAGTTAAAGCGCGTTGAAAGTGGTCAGGTTGACCACACTATTACAATAAATGTGAGTATTTCAAATGAGATTTTAGCTGCTCGATCAGCGGATGACTATTTAATGGTTTATGTTAAAGCTGCAAAAGGCAGACCAATGCCAATTGCTATTCAAAAACTTAAACTAAAAGATTTTAATGGACAGATAGTGTTGAGCGATATGAATTCTGTTATGCCAACTAAGCTATTGTCACAGCATGGTGATGTTCTGGTTGTTGCGCGTTTGAGTAAGACGGGCAGTGCCATGAGTCAAAAAGATGATTTGCAAGTTGTGAGTGGCGTTGTATCTGTTACAGATAATCCAGAAATCACCCTAAATCTGAACTAACTTTATGAGTAGAACAATAGAGTTAGCCCAAGCCTTAATTAGTATTGATTCGGTTACACCTGATGATAAAGGTTGTCAGCTGATAATGACCGAGCACTTAAAGCAAGTTGATTTTAAAATTAGCAATCTTAAATTTGGAGAGGTTGATAATTTTTGGGCTGAACATGGTACTGGTTCGCCAGTATTTGTTTTTGCTGGACACACGGATGTTGTACCTGTAGGTGATGCTACCAAATGGAGCTTAGACCCTTTTTCGGCACAAGTAAAAGACGGCATGTTGCATGGTCGTGGTGCAGCTGATATGAAAGGCTCTTTGGCAGCTATGCTTAGCGCTAGTGAAAGATTTGTGCAAGATTATCCAAATCATAAAGGCACCATTGGTTATTTGATCACTTCAGACGAGGAGGGTCCTGCTATTGATGGTACTGTTAAGGTTTGCGAGTATCTTAATGATATTGGTCAAAATGTAGATTATTGTTTGGTGGGTGAGCCATCAGCAACAAATGTACTAGGCGATGTGATTAAGAATGGACGTCGAGGTTCATTAAACGGCACATTAACGTTGATTGGTAAACAAGGGCATATTGCTTATCCTCATTTGGCTAATAATCCTATTCATCTAGCGGTGCCAGCATTGTCTGACTTATGCAATGAATTGTGGGACAAAGGTAATGATTATTTTCCTGCAACCAGTTTTCAAGTATCTAATATTCATTCAGGCACAGGTGTTACTAATGTTATTCCTGGAGAAATTGAAGTCGTTTTTAATTTTCGCTATTCTACTGAATCTACTCATGAAGGATTGCAAGCAAGAGTTTGTGCTATTTTAGATAAGCATCAATTAAAATATAAAGTTGACTGGAATCATTCTGGCTATCCATTTTTAACACCCAAAGGTGAATTGGTTAGTGGATGTGCTGATGCCATTAAAAAAGTAACGGGTGTAGATACGCAGCTATCTACTTCTGGCGGCACCTCAGATGGACGCTTTATTGCGCCAATTTTAAATGCTCAGGTAGTCGAATTGGGCCCTTTAAATGCAACCATTCATCAGGTTGATGAGTGTGTATCTGTTGAAGATTTGGATAATTTAAGTGAAATTTATTATCAAATTTTGAAAAATATCTTAACTTGATTTATGCATTTTAATGTCATTACTTTGTTTCCTGACATGTTTAGTGCCATCAAAAATGAAGGTGTAGTTGCTCGCGGTATTAAAAAATCATTACTCTCTATTAATACTTGGCAGCTTAGAGATTTCTCTAACAATAAGTATAAAAATATTGATGATAAATCCTATGGTGGTGGCGCTGGCATGGTGATGCAAGTGCAGCCAATTCGAGATTGTATTGCTCAAATTAAGCAAAAATTGCCAAATACAACGGTTATTTATTTGTCGCCACAAGGTAAAAAATTAACACAACCTCTTGCTCGAGAGCTTTCAACACTAGATTCGATAACACTACTTTGTGGTCGCTATGAAGGAATTGATGAGAGGGTTATTGAAAATGACATTGATATGGAGCTTTCTATTGGTGATTATGTCATTAGTGGTGGTGAGCTGGCAGCCATGGTTGCAATTGATGCCATCAGTCGACAATTGCCTGATGTACTGGGCAATGCTGATTCCCTGAATGATTCTTTTTCTCAGGATCTATTGGACTATCCTCACTACACAAGGCCAGAAGAAATTGACGGGCAAAAAGTCCCCGCTGT
>ENA-UZWY01002117-UZWY01002117.1-metagenome-genome-assembly--contig:-Day-2--50m-contig-2117_pt1 | contig 13362 bp, 10 predicted proteins | sample MGYA00260341_ERZ794901 | MGnify/ENA metagenome assembly ERZ794901 | reverse complement strand
TCCATTTTATGATCCAACAAAAAGTAGAGTTAGAGCATAAACTATTTTTAATTATGAAAAATTTATCAAATTTTAGAAAGGTATTTAATATTGAAAACCTTAAATGGGAATTATTAGAAGACGAATCAATTAATCAACAAGGTAATATTTATTGGTTTAATTTAAGTTATGATGATCAAAAAGGTGAAGGTTCATATCTTTATAAGATGGAGCCTAAAACTACCTCGAAAGCTCATGAGCACACTGGCCCTGAGGAATTTTTTATTCTTGAGGGAGATTTAACTGACCCGGATGGATATGCCTATAAGAAAGGTGATTTTGTTCAATTATCTCGAGGTTCATCACATTCCAGTACTACTAAAACTGGTTGTACTGCTGTTGTTACTCATAGAGGAAAATTTATTTACTCTGACTAGTAAATTTATTTTGATTTCATAAAAGTTTGCATTGAGTCATCCATTGCTTCTGCCCATGCAGTATGATGAATTGGTGCTTTAGTTCCAGTAACAGGAGATGAATAAGAGTTATTTCTATAAGTCATAATATCTTCCTCCTTATGGTGTTCCCAAACTTTAAAGTGCTTACGAATTAATTCAAAATCAATAGTTGGATAATCTGAAGCTAAATGAAGATCTTTAGTGTATTCTGTCTGAAAATCAATCATCTGAATAGGATCTTCTAATGCCTCTTCTTCAGAAACCCATTTTTTAATATCTTTATCAATTTCTTCATCATTAGGTATTTTTATTTTATCCATAATAACATCTCTTACAAACCATGCTTGACAGTCAAACATATTAAAGGTGTGGAATTGATCCTGCATTCCAAGATACATCAATTGGTGATTATCTTGCCATACAACACCTTTGTAAAGCTTAGGGGGGTATAATCTGTTTCCTGTTTTTAATTTTAAATTTTCTTCAAGAAATGGAAAATGATGCAGATATCCAGTACATAAAATAATTGCATCTGCATTTTGTGAATGCCCATCTTTAAATATTGCTTTATTTCCATCTAGTTTATCCAAATAGTGAACCTCTTTCATTCCTTCAGGCCACTTAAAACCCATTGGATTATGTCGATAACCAATTGTTACAGAATTAGCTCCATACTTATAACATTGAAGAGCTATATCTTCAGCTGAATAACTGCTTCCTAATACTACTACATCTTTATTTCTAAATTCTTCGGCATCTCTAAAATCATGACCATGTAAAATTCTACCTGGAAAAGATTTCATACCATCGTACTCAGGGATGTAAGGTACTGAAAAGTGACCTGATGCGACAATAAGATAATCGAAGTTATTTGTGCTAACAGTATTATCTTTTTTATTTAATGTAGAAATTTCAAACTGGCTTCCATTAAATGTTGTTTGTTTAACAGTTGTATTAAATTTTATATACTTTTTAATATTTGCTTTTTTTGCTCTTCCTAGAATATAATCATACAACACTTCTCTTGGAGGGAAAGATGGAATTGGTTGTTTAAAATGTTCATCAAAAGAATAGTCAGCAAATTCTAAACATTCTTTTGGACCATTAGACCATAAATATCGATACATACTATTTGGAACAGGGTCTCCATATTGATCAGAGCCAGTCCTCCAGGTATAATTCCAAAGACCACCCCAATCATCTTGGCTTTCAAAACACACTACTTCTGGTATTTTTTCACCTTTTTTTTCAATAGATTCAAAAGCTCTTAACTGAGCCAATCCACAAGGCCCAGCACCAATTATTGCTACTTTAGTCATAAATTCCTCAATTTTTTAAATAATAACAAGGTTAATCATTAAATATATAAATTTTCAAATCAAAATTATGTTTCAAAATAAGAAATCATCACATTGCTTTATTAATCAGATTATTTAGTCTAAGTGGGATATATATATAACAAAACCCTAGGGAGGAAATATGTTTAAAACTTTAACTAAAGTGGCTGTAGTTTTAGCGCTATTTGTATTTAGTGGCGTAGCTAAAGCAGCAGACCCAATTAGAATTCCAGTATTAAACTGGTCAAGCCAAATAGTTATGGCACATATACAGAAGCAAATATATGAAGAAATGGGACACACAGTAGAATTAGTTCCAGCTGAATCAGCATCACGATATGAAGCTGTTAGAATTGGTGATCTTCATGTAGCTCATGAAACTTGGGAATCAACAATGGGTGTTCCATTTTATGAAGCAATGGATAAAGGTGGTTTAATTGATGCAGGAAGTCATGACTTAATAACTTTTGAGGAAATGGGAGTTCCAAATTGGGTAATTGAAGAAGGGTTATGTCCTGGTCTTCCAAATTGGGAAGCATTAAAGTCACCTGAATGCGCTGCAAATTTTGCTACCGCTGATTCAGACGGAAAAGGTCGTTGGTTAGAAGGACCTTATGAATGGCACACAGAGGTAATGCCTAACAGACTTAAGGGTTTAGGTCTTGATGATTTGTGGACAGTAAAATTTGCTGGCGCTGGTACTGCACTATGGGCTGAATTAGAAGCTGCTAAAAAAGAAGGTCGTGGAACAATTATCTTTAACTGGTCTCCAAACTTTACTGATGTAGCAGGATTTACATTTATTGATTTTCCTCCTTACTATGAAGGTTGTAGAATTGAAAATGGTGGAACTGTAGAAACTACAGGCTGTGGTTCTCCAAAAGGGTTCCTTAAAAAAGCAGCTCATATTAAATTTCCACTATCTCACCCAGATGCGTATAAATTTTATACAAAAATGTCTTTTGTAGCAACTCAAATTGCTGAAATGGCTATTTTAGTCGACACCGATGGTCTGTCTGAGGAGGACGCTGCGACTGCATTTATTGCTAAATATAGAGATCAAATAGATATTTGGAAAAAGTAAAATTGTAGCATAAATGTTATTTTAACAAAAAACCCCCCTAATTCAGGGGGGTTTTTTATTTAATAATTTTATTATCTATTTATTAGCTTAATGTTTAATATTAATTATCGTAGAAAAAAAATAAAGTATGAGTGACTCCCCTGTAATAAAAAGTGAATCTATTTATAAAATTTTTGGTAATAATGCAGAAAAACTTTTAGAAAAATATCAAGGTAAGGTTGATGCTCAAAAATTTCAAGATGCAGGATGTATAGTTGGTGTAAACAATGCTTCCTTTGAAGTTTATAAAGGAGAAATGCTAGTTGTAATGGGTTTATCTGGCTCTGGTAAATCTACTCTACTTAGATGCATCTCAAGATTAACAGAAGCGACATCAGGTAAAATATTTATTGATGGTGAAGATTTACTATCTATGAATAATAAGCAGTTAATAGAGTTAAGAAGAAATAAAATGGGAATGGTATTTCAGAGTTTTGCCTTACTGCCTCATAAAACAGTTCTTGAGAATATAGCCTTTCCACTACAAGTAAAAGGTATCAAAACTAATGAGTGCATAAAAAAAGCTATGGAGATGGTTGATCTCGTTGGTCTCAAAGGAAGGGAAAATTACTTTCCAAGAGAATTATCTGGGGGGCAACAGCAACGTGTAGGAATTGCAAGGTCTCTTTCAGTTGAGCCAGACATTTGGTTTTTGGATGAGCCTTTTTCAGCACTTGATCCTTTAATAAGAAAAGAAATGCAGAACGAGTTTTTAAGGCTGCAAGGCATGCTTAATAAAACAATAATGTTTGTTACTCATGATTTTGATGAAGCTCTTCGTTTAGCTGATCGCATAGCAATAATGAAAGATGGGATAATAGAACAATTAGATACTCCTGATAATATTGTATTAAACCCCGCTACTGAATATGTAAAAAAATTTACTCAAGATGTGCCAAGAGAAAAAGTTTTGAAAATTGAATCCATAATGGACTCTCCCAGTGAAAATAGTTCTTCAATCAAAATATCAAAAAATGAGATTATTGAAACCGTAGCAGAATTGATTTTAAATAGTAAAGATATACTAACGGTTATTGATCCAAGTAATAATGAAATTGTTGGGTCTCTAGACCCGTCAAAAGTTGTAAAAGTTCTATTTGGTTCAACTAAAAAAAATACATAAAATGATCAATAATTTAAAAAAATCCAAACCAATGCAGTTTGGTTTTTTGATTTTAATTTTTTTATTTTCTTACTTTATAATACCACAATCTGAAAATAGTTATTTTTGGAGATTGCCACCATTATTAAAAGATCTTCCTCTGTGGATTAATACTTTTCTTGATAATTTAATGTTCAAATGGTTCACTGTAGATGTGTGGGACCCACTTTGGAATGATTATGAAGAAAAAACTATTTTTAGAATCATCACCAGGGCGATATCCAGTTCTATTTTGTTTTTAATTATTTTTATTAGAGAAATTTTCCTTGGAGGGGCACAAACTTTAGGATTGCTGTTTAGTGATACATGGATAAATTCAAATAAATGGTTTTCTTGGCCTGCATTGCCTTGGACTGCTGTTGTAGCTGGAGCTTCAATTTTAGGATATCAACTTCAAGGTATCCGCCTAGCCTTACTTGCTGGCATAGGTTTTGCATATCTCTCTATTTTTGGGCAATGGGAACCATCTATGCAAACCCTATCTTTTGTTCTTGTATCTGCACCAATTTGTTTCATTTTAGGATTAGGTTTTGGAATATGGGGATATCTTAATAGGACTGTAGAGGAAGCCCTGCAACCAATTTTAAATTTTATGCAAACCCTTCCTCATTTTTCATATTTAGTTCCAATAATGGTTCTTTTTGGAGTTGGAGATCATGCTGGAGCTATTGCTACTATTATTTTTGCAACTCCTCCAATGATAAGACTAACAATACTTGGATTAAAAAAAATATCTCCAGATATTGTTGATTCAGGTTTAATGAGTGGATGTAGTAAATTTCAGTTATTATTTAAAGTTCTGATTCCAACGGCAAGAAAAGATATTCTAATAGGTGTTAATCAAGTTATTATGCAGTGTCTTGCAATGACTACCATTGCAGCCTTCATTGGCGCCCAAGGACTAGGTTTTAATTTAAAAGTTGCCTTAAATTCACTGAAAATTGGTAAGGCTGCAGAAATTGGATTATGTGTAGTATTAATAGCTGTAATCTTAGATAAATATTCTTTAGCCTGGGCTAATAAACAAAAAAATTATTTTGCTAACTTAAATTTTTTTCAAAAAAATAAATTTTATATAGCATTTATAATTTTAACTCTTTTAGGAAGCATTTTATCTTATTTTGGGTCTATTTATTTTAAAGATAATATTAATTATTTATATTATATTCCTTTTAATAAAGGTTTTACAATTTCACCCTTCTTAGATGCTGGTGTCGATTGGATTTGGGAAACTTTCTTTTTTTATTTAAATGCGTTTAATGTTTGGTTAATAACTTCAGTTCTTGTGCCGATGAAAAATTCCTATTTAGGTATGCCTGTTATTTCAACCTTTATCATTGTAATGGGTACTGGATTTATCATAGGAGGCATAAGATCAGCTATAGTGGTTGGAAGTCTAGTGTTATTTATTGCCCTTTCAGAATATTGGGATAGAGCTTTAATCACAGCTTATATGGCAACTTTTGCAGTCTTAATATCTGCCTTTTTAGGAATAGTTGTTGGATCTCTTTGTGCTCAAAATAATTTTACTAGCAAAACTATACTTTCAATTTGTGATTTTTTTCAAACATTTCCATCTTTTATTTATTTAATTCCCGTAATTCTGCTTTTTGGAATTACAGATACTTCTGTTATGATAGCAGCAATTGTCTATGCAACAGTTCCAGCGACTAGATATACAGTAGAAGGTCTTAATAGCGTTCCACTATCATTGCATGAAGCAGGTACTATGTCGGGTGTATCTAGATTACAAAGATGGACTAATATTGAATTGCCTCTTGCTTTTCCTCACATAATGTTAGGAATAAATCAAACTGTTATATTTGCTCTCTTTATGGTTATTCTCGGTGCATTGATCGGAACTGAAGATTTGGGTCAAATAATAATGGGTGCATTATCAAAAAAAGGTGGAGCTGGTATTGGTTTCACTTTAGGTATATTTGTATCATTCATGTGTTTAGCAGTAGATAATCTAATCCGAACTTGGGCAGATGAAAGAAAAAAATTACTTGGAATAGTATAATATCACTCCCCGAGTAGACTATCATCCAAAATATTAGTTTCGTAAGCAGAATAAGAATGCCATCCATTAACTGTTTGATCAAAATCAATTACACTGCCTGTCATTAAGCCAGACTCTTCAGAACAAATAAATGCTAAACCTTTAGCGACATCCAGTGGTTTAGTTAACCTTTTAAAAGGTACTTTTTTTTCTTCTTTTTGAAGCCAATCATTGTTTTTTTTATGAACTCTTATTTGAATATCATGCTCTGCTGGTGTATCAGTCCAGCCAATATTTAGTGCATTTACTCTTATTTGATATCCAGCAACTGAATTTGCAATATTTTTAGTCATTATAGCTAAAGCAGCCTTTGATCCACTATAAGCAAGAATGAATGGCATGCCGCTATACATTGCCATAGATAATACATTAGCAATTGTGCCCTTGTGCTTGTCTCTAATCATAATTTTTATTGCCTCTTGAATAAGAATAAACGGCGCCCTTGTATTTACGTTGAAATTATTTTCATAATTTTCCAAAGTGGCACTTAATATTGTTCCTCTTTCAGTATAGCCAGCTACATTGACCAAGGAGTGGACTGTTCCAAATTCTTGATCAGTAAGTGCCACAATTTTTTTACAATCTTCTACTTTTGATAAATCTGCTTTTACATAAAGACATTTCGATCCAAGTTCTTCAATTTCTTTCTTTATTTGATTACCTTTATTTTCTTGGCGACCACAGATAGTGATTGCTTTAGCTCCTCTTGCTGCAAAAAGTTTAGCTGTCTCCGCGCCACTCCCCTGCGTGCTACCAGTTACAATAATAACTTTGCCATCAAATTGCTTTGAATTATTTGAAACATATTTATTCATAATGATCCTTTTTGTTTATGAAAAGTCAATTGATACAACTTTTTTATTCTGATGAGATTCATAAGCAGCATTTGCTAAAATAAGTGCATTTCTTCCATCTTCAAATGTAACTTTTGACTTAGTATTAGAATTCACTGAAAGAATAAATTGATTTAGTTGATCTTTATAAGCCTGCTCATACCTCTCTATAAAAAAATTATAAATTGGATCTTTGCTCGAAGTACTATGTTCTGTGTATTTTTCAACTGAGGTTGGGGTTTGATTATTAGAAATCATCATACCTTTACTTCCAAATATTTCTACACGCTGATCGTATCCGTAAACAGCCCTTCGTGAATTATTGATATGAATTAAAACACCTGATTTAGATTTAAGAATAAACATGGCCGTATCAAAATCATTTGCTTTTTTTGCATTTTCATCAAATAAATTATCTCCAAATGCAGAGATTTCAATAATTGGATCCTCTCCTAAGATAAATCTTGAAAGATCAAAATCATGAATTGTTGTATCTCGAAAGAAACCTCCAGCTGCATTTAAATAATCAAGACCTGGAGGGGCTGGATCTCGACTTGTAATTATAATTTTTTCTAAAGTTCCAATTTCGCCATTCACATATGCTTGCTGAACTTTAGCATGACTATTATCAAAACGTCTATTGAAGCCTATTTGAATTAAATTTGATGATCCAGCTATTTTATCTCTACATTCATTTACTTTATTAATGTCCAAATCTATTGGTTTTTCACACAAAACTGGCTTATTTGCCTCATTGGCCATTATTAAAAATTCAGTATGCGTTGGTGTTGCTGATGCAATTAAAATAGCATCTACATCTTTATGATTTACAGCTTCTTTAGGAGAATTTGCAACTTCAGCATTATTATCCTTAGCGACTTGCAAGGCAAATTCATTATTTACATCATAAACATATTGTAAATTTGCCTCAGAATGATCAGAGATAATTTTAGCATGCATTTTACCAATTCTACCAGCTCCAAGTAATGCAAAATTAATCATCTTTTTATATAGAACAGATCAAATAATCAAAATCAAGGAATATATTAAATTTTAACCCATTTTGAATTTAAATTAGAGGATTTTTTTGCAGCAAAAATAAATTTAATTCCCTTAACTCCATCATCAACTATTGGATGAAGTGATTTAGATTTATTTTTATTTTTTGCACTTTGAATGGAATCAGCAAATTCAGTATAGATGTTTGCAAATGCCTCAAAGAAACCCTCAGGGTGTCCCGCTGCCACTCTTGATGATTGAATTGATAAGTTAGATACTGCATTACTTGCTCGTGTTATAATTTTTGTTGATTTATCTAATTCAGTGAATTTTAATATGTTAGGGTCATCTTGTAACCATTCTACTGCACCTTTTGTTCCGTATACTCTTATCTTAAGACCATTTTCTCCACCAGTAGCAGCAGATGAAACCCATATTGAACCTCTAGCCTGATTATTCATTCTAACTATCATGAATGCATTATCATCAACTGATAATTCATCAGATAATGAATTCACTTCAGCAGATACTTCTTTTACTTCTAGATCGGTTACATATCTCATTAAATGATAAGCGTGAGTCCCAATCTCTGCTAAAATCATTGATGGTCCACACATGTTTTTATCTAATCTCCACTTAAGAGTATTTTTTTCATCCTTTTTTTTAACAGCTACTGTGTAACCTTGAGGATATTCCACATTTATTACTTTTATTTTTCCAATTTTATTCTTTGCAACCAATTCTTTTGCTTCACGCAACATTGGGTACGCCGAATAATTATGTGTGAGTGCAAAAATAATTTTAGTTTTTTTTACTAGTTTTTCTAAAGCTACAGCATCTTCGAGCTTTGCTGTTAAAGGTTTATCACAAATAATATGAATGTTTTTTTTTGCAAATTCTTTTGCTATTTTATAATGATCACCAGAAGGAGTCATTATTCCAATGGCTTCTATACCATCAGATCTTTCTGATTCTTTTTTCGCCATGATTTGAAAATCATGATAGCAACGACTTTCACTCAAGCCAAGTGATTTTCCAAATTCTATTGATTTTTTTTTATCTTTAGAAAAAACACCTGCAACAAAATCAAATCTATTATCAAATCTTGCCGCCAATCTATGGGTATACCCAATAAAAGAATTTGGTCCGCCTCCTATAAAACCTATTTTAATTTTATTTTTATTATTTAGCTGATCGTTTCTTAATAAATTAAGTTTACCAAAAGCTATTTTAGTTTTTTTTTTCATTAATTTACAATTCCGCCATCAATTACATAGTTTTGAGCGGTACATCCTGAGCTTTGTTCAGAAGAAAAAAATAATACAGGTTTTGATATATCTTCAGGCATCAGCATTCTTTTTATACACTGTCTCTCAAGCTGATTTTTTTTGATTTCGTCAGTTAACCATAATTTTTTTTGTCTTTCAGTTATAATCCAGCCAGGGACAACACAATTAACTCTTATATTATAAACACCAAGATCTCTTGCTAGTGTTCTTGTCAATCCCATGATTGCAGATTTTGCCGTTGTGTACCCTGGCATACCACCCTGAGCAATCATCCATGAAAAACTTCCAATATTAACTATCGCTCCCTGTCCTAATTTTTCCATATCTTTATAAACTTTTTGTGCAGCAAAAAAATAATGTCTTAAATTAATATTCATTCTATCATCCCAAAATTCTGGTGTTACTGAATCTATATCGTGTCTCTCATCATTAGCTGCATTGTTAACAAGAACTGAAATGAGTCCTAATTTTTCTCTAACTAAAGAAATAGAATCTTGAAGTTTTTTTATGTCTTTAAGATCACATTTTATAAAAAGTGGATCTTTATTATATTTTTGATTTATTTTTTTTACTAGAGCTTTACCAGCATTTTCATCAATATCTAAAAAAGCAACTTTTGAATTCTGAGTGATAAATTGCTCAACAATACTCTCTCCGATACCTTGTGCACCGCCAGTTATAATAACTGTTTTATTATTTAATGAAGGATAATTAGCAGTCTCAGCCATAAAATACTTTAATTGTTTCTAATTATTGTTTATTTTAATAGTTATCACAATGTTTAATATAATCAAATTAAATGCTAAAGACAATATTGCTGTAGCACCAATGAATATTCCCTTAGGCTCTAAGATAAACTCAAGTTTAAGTGCGCAAAATGAAATTCCATTTGGTCACAAGATTAGCCTTGTTGATATCAATAAAGATGAGTTAATTTATAAATATGGACAAATCATAGGTATTGCAACTAATGATATTAAAAAAGGATCACATGTACATTCTCATAATATTATGTTTCATGAATTTGAACGAAGTTATAAATTCAATAAAAATAAAGAATTAAATAAACAATTAAAAAAGGATAAATATTTTTACGGTTATAAAAGAGCGAATGGAACTGTTGGAACAAGAAATTATATTGGTTTAATAAGTACTGTTAATTGTTCTGCTACAGTAGTAAAAAAAATAGCTAATAAAATAAACCTTTATTTAAATAAAAATAAATTTACAAATATTGATGGTGCAGTTTGTCTAAAACATTCGTCAGGTTGTGGAATGAATACTTCAGGAAAAGGCATGGAAGTATTTAATAGAACAATTGAAGGCTTTAAATCACATCAAAATTTTGGAAAAGTATTTGTTATTGGTCTTGGGTGTGAATGTGCACAAATTTCTCTTTATAACAATATGAATTTAAATCACGATATAGAATATTTAAATATCCAAGATGAAGGTGGGACTAATCAAATTATTAATAAAATTTATAATAAAGTGATTGATGAACTTCCTAAAATTAATTCTAAAGAGAGAACTAAATCAGAATTATCTGAACTTACCTTAGCATTACAATGTGGAGGTTCTGATTCATATTCAGGAATAACAGCAAATCCAGCTCTCGGTTTTGCCTCAGATTTATTAGTACAATATGGTGGCAGTACAATCTTGTCTGAAACACCGGAAATATATGGAGCAGAACATCTTTTAATTGATAGAGCTTTAAAAGAGTCAGATATAAAAAAACTAATTAATCAAATAAAATGGTGGAAAAATTATACACAAATTAATGGTGGTAGCTTAGATAATAATCCTAGCCCAGGTAATAAAAAAGGTGGCCTAACAACAATACTTGAAAAGTCTCTTGGGGCAGTTGCGAAAAGTGGTAATTCAACAATGATTAATGTTTTAGATTATGCTGAAAAGATATCTGAAAAAGGTTTTCATTTTATGGATTCACCAGGCTATGATCCTGTTTCTGTAACTGGTCAAGTTGCTTCTGGATCAAATTTAATTTGCTTTACGACAGGTAGAGGATCGTGTTTTGGTTTTAAACCTACCCCTAGTCTAAAAATTTCAAGTAACACTAATATGTACAATAATTTAGAAGAAGATATGGATATTAATGCTGGCACAATTATGGATGGAATTCATTCTATTGAAGAAATTGGAACTAAGATTTTTAATGAATTGATTGAAGTGGCATCTGGGAAAAAAACAAAAAGTGAGATTAATGAATATGGAGATGATGAATTCAATCCTTGGGTAATTGGAGCAACAATGTAAATTAATGATTATAAATTAGTTTATCTTAGAGCGCCAATCAATAAGTTTTTTATCTTTTAAATGTTGCCAAAAATTAGAAGGAAGTTTTCTATTATAATCTTCAATATTTTCAATAACTTGATTAGAACTATTCATTCCAAGTATACAAGATGAAACAATATTATTAAAATAAGGAAATTGAATTGCTGCTTTTTTTAACGTAGCATCAAAATTTTCGCATACATTTTTTATATTATTTGCTTTATTTAACCAAAATTCCGCACTTTCATGATCTTTGGGTTTTCTTACAAGACTTTTTGTAAGGCTGTCAAACCAGTTAGAGTCAAGTTTAGCATAATCGAAATATGATTCTGGTGATGGGTTAATTAAAATTCCACTATTGAAAACTCCTCCCAAAATAAGAGAGATATTATTACTTTCACATATGGGCATTAAAGCATCTAAACTAGTTTGATCAAGTAATGTATATCTTCCAGCTAATAAAAAACAATCGAAACAACCTTCTTTAGCAAGCTCTACTAACATTTCGTTTTGATTTAACCCACATCCTAAAGCAGTGACTAAACCTTCATTCTTTAATTTTATCATGGCTTTAATTGCACCAGACCTTGCTTGCTCAAAATGATCAGGATGATTATCAGGATCATGAAGGTTCAAAATATCAATTTTATTTAATTGTAATCGATTAAGACTATCTTCAAAAGACTTCATTACTCCATCATAAGAAAAATCGAATTTAAAATCTTTATCATTGGGTGAGCCAATAAATTTTTCAGCAGCCTTAGATTTATTTGTATCTATAATAATTCTTCCAACTTTGGATGATAAAACAAAATCTTCTCTTTTTTTATCTTTTAAAAAATTACCAACACGAAGCTCAGCCATACCGGAGCCGTAGAGTGGAGCTGTATCGAAATATCTAATCCCATTATTCCATGCAGTTTCTAAAGTTTCTAAAGCCTTTTTTTCGTCAACAGCTATTGGCCAACCACCCAACGGAGCGGTTCCCATTCCAATTTCTGTTACAAAAAGATCTAAATTTCCAATTTTTTTTTTTTTAATCATTAGAAAATTTTTATAACTTGCCTTCATAAGAATTTATATACAAATCTAAAAAATCTGAAGTTTTTAATTGTACTGGGTTACCTTCTGTAGATGGATCGTCTTTTGCCATAATACTCATTTCTGTGAACTTTGAGTTATCTTTTATTAATTCTTTAAGAGTATGGGGAATTGACAATTGCTCTCTTAAACCTATTATCCAATTCATAAAACCATCAAATGTTTGATCATCTAAATTTAAATATCGGGATAAAGAAATTATTTTTTCTTCAATAGCATTCCTGTTTTTTTTAAGAACATAAGGCATGAATACAGCATTAGTAAGACCATGATGTGTATTATATATTGCACCAACTGGATGACTTAAAGAATGGATTGCACCCAACCCTTTTTGAAAAGCAATTGAGCCCATAGAAGAAGCAGTTAGCATATTACCTCTTGCTTCCAAATTTGATCCATCTTCAAATGCTTTAATTAAATTATGCTTAACTAAATTCATACCTTCAAGTGCAATTCCTTGTGAAAGAGGATGATAGAAATCTGAACAATATGCTTCCAAGCAATGTGCTAGAGCATCCATACCTGTGTAAGCAGTTAAAGATTTTGGAAGAGGTACAGTTAACTCTGGATCAAGGATAACAATTGAAGGGAGCATCTTTGGATGAAAAATAATTTTTTTTTCATGTGTTTCTTCATTTGTATAAACCCCAGCTCTACCAGTCTCTGATCCAGTTCCAGCTGTAGTAGGAACAGCAATTATCGGTTTAATAACCTCACT
>ENA-UZWY01008451-UZWY01008451.1-metagenome-genome-assembly--contig:-Day-2--50m-contig-8451_pt1 | contig 13403 bp, 10 predicted proteins | sample MGYA00260341_ERZ794901 | MGnify/ENA metagenome assembly ERZ794901 | reverse complement strand
GAATGGTCTAAAAAAGTACTCATTATCATGATGCTCCTGCCGCTGGTGTTGTCCCAGGTAGAGGCGCAAGAATATGAAGCCGGAATTGACTATGAGGTTTTACCTCAAGCAATTAGAACAGCCAACCCCAATAAAATTGAGGTTAATGAAGTATTTCATTACCTCTGTATTCATTGCTATAACTTTGAGGGAACCATTCATCCTTGGGCAGACAAGTTACCCTCAGATGTTGATTTTCAGCGCACCCCTGCAATTTGGCAAACTGCACTAGAGCCGTTCGCCAGAGCCTACTACACGGCTAAAGCATTAAAAGTCTCAGATCAAACCCATGTTCCTCTGTTCGAGGCTATTCACGTTAAAAAACAACAGATAAGGTCTGAAGAAGATTTAACTAACTTTTTTGTCAAGCAAGGCGTAGATGCTGCTAAGTTTAGAAAGGTTTACAATTCTTTTGGCGTCAACAGCATGGTCAATCAAGCTAAGGCTCGCGCCAAAGGATATCGCACTCAGGGTACACCGGAGATCATTGTTAATGGCAAATATAGAGTGACTACGCGCATGTCAAAAGGCTTTGATGGGATGTTAAAGGTTGCAAGTTTTTTAATCGAAAAAGAGCGTCAAGCAGCACTTTGATCTAACTCCTAGGTTAATCAAAACATAGACCGCTATGGTTACGCACCAGTGGCCTTACAGCGAGACCTTTGGTCAATATAACTTTCGTTTATGGGTGCTAAGTTAAAACAAGTTTCCTTAATACGACCTAAATAGTAGAATACGCGACACCTCGCCAATCCTCCGATTATTGAATAACGATGGAAATTATCTTGAAACCGACTTTGAAACCGGCTAACCCAAACTTTTCTTCAGGGCCCTGTACAAAGCGCCCTGGCTATAGTGTCGAAAATCTCGATGTGACGACCTTAGGTCGATCTCATCGGTCTGCCATTGGTAAGTCAGCATTGAGCCGTGTCTGTACAGAAACTGCTGACATTTTGGGTTTGCCTGAAGGGTATCGAGTAGGTGTAGTACCAGCATCTGATACTGGTGCAGTGGAAATGATTATGTGGTCTGTACTTGGTGCGCGCCCAGTTGATGTTTGTGCATGGGAGTCCTTTGGAAGTGGCTGGCTGACGGATATCACCAAGCAGTTAAAGCTAGATAACGTAACGACCCATGTTGCTGATTATGGGCTTCTTCCCGATCTTACTAAAACTAATCCTGATCATGATATTGTTTTTACTTGGAACGGAACGACGTCCGGCGTAAAAGTACCTAACGCAGACTGGATCAGCGATGATCGCAGCGGGCTGACTATTTGCGATGCAACATCGGCTGTTTTTGCCATGCCACTACCTTGGGAAAAGCTAGATGTGGTTACCTACAGTTGGCAGAAGGTACTCGGTGGAGAAGGAGCTCATGGCATGTTAATTCTGAGTCCGCGGGCGGTTGAAAGACTTGAAAGTTACATGCCCCCTTGGCCGATGCCAAAAATATTTCGCATGACAAAAGCAGGAAAGCTCATTGAAGGTATTTTTAGGGGGGAGACAATTAATACTCCCTCGATGCTTTGTGTTGCCGACTATTTGGATAGTCTTAGCTGGATCAAATCCCTTGGCGGACATCAAGCAGCGGTGGCTAAATCTGAGGCTAATTTAGATGTTATTAGGGCCTTTGTTGAACAGCACGACTGGGTGCACTTTTTAGCAAAAAATCCACAACAAATATCTAATACTAGCGTTTGCCTGACCCTAGATTTAGATCCAGATCAGGTGAAAAAAATTGTTAAAGTCCTTGACGAAGAGGCTGTTGCTTTTGACATTGGAGCCTATCGGGATGCTCCTGCAGGGTTGAGAATTTGGTGTGGAGCAACAGTGGAAGCTTCCGATGTAGAGGCGCTGATGCCCTGGCTTCATTGGGCATATCAGCAAGTTAGCCAATGAGCCTTAGCGAAACTAGTACACTAATTAAATTGATAATAATGAGACTAAACCATGTTTAACATTCGCACTTACAATGCCTTGTCTGCTAAAGGACTAGAACGTTTCTCTAATGACAAATATATCGTTGGTGAAGCTTGTGAGGCGCCCGAGGGTTTTATGCTCAGGAGTCAAAAGCTTCATACTGAGGCTGTTCCAGATAGTTTGTTGGCAGTTGCACGAGCTGGTGCGGGGGTTAACAATATCCCTGTAGAACAATATACAGAGCAAGGTATTGTTGTTTTTAATACTCCAGGTGCAAATGCAAATGCAGTGAAAGAATTAATCGTTGCGGGATTGCTTTTAGGTTCGCGAGATATCTATGGTGGTATGAGTTATGTCCAAGAATTAGATCATATGGATGACTCTGGCGAAATGGGGAAACTCTTAGAGAAAGAAAAGAAGCGTTTTGCAGGTTCGGAAGTCACAGGTAAGACCTTAGGTGTTGTTGGCTTGGGAGCTATCGGTTCTATCATTGCTAACTTAGCCTTAGATCTGGGCATGGATGTCATTGGGTATGATCCCGCGATTTCGGTTGAAGCTGCATGGCAGTTGTCCAGTCGGGTAGAGCGTATGGAGAGTTTGGAAAAGTTGTTAGCCAGTGCAGATTTTGTCACCTTACACGTGCCAGCGATTCCAGCGACTAAACATTTAATCAATCACGAAACGCTCAGTGGAATGAAAAGCACGGCTAAGATTCTCAATTTTGCTCGAGAAGAAATTGTGAATACAGATGACATGGTAGACGCCTTAGAGACAGGCAGCATCGCTGGATATATCAGTGACTTCCCAACGCCTGCCCTGCTTGGACGGAAAAACGTATTATTGATGCCTCATATCGGCGCAAGTACAGCAGAAGCAGAAGAAAATTGTGCAGTTATGGCGGCTGATCAGTTAAAAGATTTTCTTGAAAATGGCAATATTCATAATTCAGTGAATTATCCGCCGACTAAAATGAGCCGTAACGGTGGCTCTAGAATTACCTTTAGTAATAACAATGTGCCCAAAGTCTTGGGTAGTGTCTTATCAATACTAGCAGACTCCGAGATTAACGTTGTTGATATGGTGAATAAAAGCCGAGGCGAGATTGCTTATAACATTATTGATGTTGAGGGTGATATTAGCACTCAACTTAAAGAGAAAATTGCCCAAGTTGATGGGGTAATGAGAGTAAGGTTATTGTAGGCTTGATCATCATTCGAATAGTTTAGCACGGACTGTTTTTCGGTAAGACAGGGGGCTGTTGCCAGACCATTGTCGAAATCTTGAGGAGAACCAACTTGCCTCGGGATAGCCACTATAGCTGGCCACATCGACAATTGATAAGTCTGTATTTTTAAGTAAATCACACGCGAATGTCATTCTTGTTTCAGTTAGATAGTTGTTGGGAGTACTGCCAACGGCATTCTTAAATCGACGGTTGAATGTGCGGGTGGTCAACCCAAATTGCTTTGCTAAACTTGGAATAGCTATGGGCTTATTCAAATTATCCTGAATCCAGATCTGACTTTGTACGATGGCTTCGTCACTGTGTGGTTTTTGTTTCATATCGCTAAAATCAACGGGATTAGCAATATTTCGAATTTCGTGGAAAAAGTTTCGCTGAGCTTGTCGAGAAATAACGCGTCCAAAATATCTCTCTACCTGATGCATCATTAACTCAGCCATTGCATTGATGCTAGCAGCACAATAGATATTACTATCTTGGGTTGTAAAATTTTCCCGATTTAGATGAACGGCTGGGTAGTCCTTCTGTAGAGCATCAAAGTAGTGCCAGTGAGTTGTTGCTAGTTTATTATCTAATAGACCAGCTTCGGCGACGAAACAGACGCCGGTGCCCACTGCAGTGATAGCGCTATTTTGCTGATGTTGTTGTTGGAGCCAAGGTATATATTGATGATGCTTTCGAACTACAGGTCTTGGGTTTCTCCAAAGTGCAGGGACATGAATTAAATCACTGGGAAAGACATTGTTAAGATTATGGGTTGGTGTTAATTCGAATCCAGATGAGGTTTGAACGGGAAGGCCATCTGCGCTAACTCTTCGAATTATCACTTCTTGTGTGGAATTGCGGTTTGCTTTTGCCATCGCTTGGGCAAAATTAAAAATTTCAGCTGCTAGGGTGCTGCTGGAAACAAGCATGTTGTCGCAAAGTAGCAATGTGAGATTGAACGCCATAATAGGGCAAATTTAACATATAATGGCTAATTAATTAAATATAATGGCTAACCAGCAAAAGAAATTAAGTAATATTACTTTTAGACTAGTCCTTTTAAAATACTAGAGACTTAACGTATGACTGATGCACTGCCGGTAATTGTTGGTTTTGGGGGGTTTAACGCCGCGGGGCGCAGTTCTTCCCATCAAGCATTTAGGCGAATGGTTTTAGAGTCTTTACCCGTGGATCAACAGCAACAAACTATCGTTAGCTTAGCGTGCTTGATGGGGTTGGTAACAGCGGGGAGTGAAGGATATACAGATTCTGGCGGTGAGATTCTTGACGCAGCATTAGTGGCTGATAACTATAAGAAAGCCGTTATTGATGGCACCTTAGTACGCAAAATTGAACATTTTGACGCTGATAATTTGCTTGGCCATCGAAAAACAGATTTTTTAGATCACCAGGCTGTATTTGTAATGCTTAAACGTGATGTGCCCAAACAACTTCCTGAGGGTTGGAGTATTCGGGAGCTCAGTGATGGCAAAATTGAGGTAACCACTGCAGGTACAGCAGAGTTTTTGGTTTCTTCACACTACGAACTTGCTGCTAAGGCGGCGGGACAGCTGCCACGAGGACTCAAACTGTCAGACCACTACAATTCTCGGTTTCATCCACGAGGGTTACAAATGGCATTGCTTGGTGCCAGTGATGCAATTCATTCTATGGGTATTCCTTGGGACTCAGTGGCAGACAAGGTTAGTCCTGATCAAGTCGGTGTCTATTCTTCAAGCGTCTTTGGTCAAATCGATGAAGAGGGTATGGCGGGTTTATTTCAGGCTCGGCTGAAAGGAGAACGAACAACAGCAAAACAGGCTGCTCTGGGTTTAAATTCTATGCCAGCTGATTTTGTCAATGCGTACATTCTCGGAAGTGTTGGCCATACTGAAGCTACAACAGGAGCCTGCGCTAGCTTTCTTTATACTTTGCATGGAGCTGTTCGAGATATTCGCAGTGGACGACGACGTATTGCGATAGTTGGTAATGCAGAAGCGCCAATAACACCAGAGATGTCAGAAGGGTTCTCCAATATGAGTGCTCTTGGAAGCGACGATAATCTTTGCAAAATTGATAAGTCAGAAACCCCGGATTGGCGGCGGGCTAGCCGGCCCTTTGGTGAAAACTGTGGATTTACTCTGTCCGAGGCCACTCAATATATTGTGTTAATGGATGACCAGTTAGCAATAGAGTTGGGTGCTGACATTCACGGGGCCGTGCCAGAGGTATTCATTAATGCCGACGGGATTAAAAAATCTATTTCAGCGCCCGGCGTAGGTAATTACATTTCGTTTGCCAAGGCGGTTGCCGCTGCAGTAAATATTGTCGGTAAAGAAACGGTACAGAAGCATAGTTTTGTCCATGCTCATGGGTCTAGCACGCCAGCTAATCGGGTGACAGAGTCTGAATTGATTAGTCGCGTGGCGAAGGCGTTTGATATTACTCAATGGCCCGTCACAGCAGTGAAAGCCTACGTGGGCCATACCATAGCAGCGGCAAGTGGTGATCAGTTGATTTCTTCACTGGGGACCTTTAAGTATGGCTTGATCCCTGGGATAAAAACGGTTTCAGAGATTGCTGAGGATGTGCAACAGGACCAGCTTACTTTCGCTCTCAAAGATATCGATGTTAGTGCAGAACCAATGCAAGTAGCCTTTATTAATTCGAAAGGGTTTGGCGGTAATAATGCGACAGCGGTTGTCCTGTCGGCAGATAAAACCAACGCTATGTTAGCGCGCCGCTATGAATCTACTTTTTCTGAGTATCTAACTCGACGTGAGCGCACTCGTCAATGCGCTAATGATTATGCTGAGCAGGCCGATAGAGGAAGTTTAAACGTTATCTATCGATTTGGTGAAAACTTGATTGATGAGAAATCAGTATCTATTACAAATCAGGGTATTAATATCCCAGGATTTAGTCGTGAGATCGAATTTAATGTTGAGAGTTCTTGGCAGGATATGCAGTGAAGCGCTTGAGCCGAGCGATGATATCTGAGTCAATTTTACGCCCCTGATTAATAAGTGCCTCGGGGTCTGGAATTGCCCCTTGCATAATATTTAATGGTTGGTTATTGCCGCTTCTAATAACAAGTGTACCGCCATGCACAGCAATAACCGAACCTGACGTTGGATCCAGTATAGGCCCGCCGGAAGCCCCCCTCCCAGCATCACAGTTGTGCAAGAGCAAAAGGTTGTTGGCAAATTTCTCTGAAGAAAACTCTCGACAGTCATCACTGACACTAATGTTGTCTTGGGTTTGATTATAGCCAATTAACTGCAGCTCATTATCGGCGTCTTCCTTTGCCTCCAGCATTAAGCCAGAGCCCCTTAACTTTTTCTTTAGAGCAATAAAAACAATGTCTTGGGTGGCTTGTTGGATCTTGTCACTTGATTGAGGTTCAAAATTATGGGCAGAGATCTTAACAAAGTCGATAGAGCCCAAGCGCTTTCCCTGTGGTCGATAAACGCATGTTTCAAATAGAATCCCTGTGTTTTTGTGATAGATCACATGGGCCGCTGTTAGGATAATTGAGGTAGCATTTGGTTGTGCGATAGAGGGTATAGAAACGTGAGTTGCAGTGCCTCGGAGAGCACCATCACAATATATAGTGCCTACCGATTGTAATATTTTTCTGGGCGCTAATTGACGCTGATCTTCAATGCCGTTCTGTGCATCACCGTCCCCAAAAATAGCACCAAAGGCGCTGACACTAAACACTAGGGCTAAGCATATCGCGCTGTTTAAGCGCAATCTAATGAAACCTCCTTCATGGCGCACACATCTTTTACTTGTTAGCATCATTGATCTGATCAGCCCATGTCTCCCCACAGAGATTGCATAATGCTAATAGCCGCTAGTGGAGCTGTTTCAGTTCGTAACACTCTTGGACCTAACATCAGCGGGTTGTAGCCTTGGTTTTCAGCCAAGTTAATTTCATGATCAGATAGGCCACCCTCTGGACCTACCAGTAGAATGACTCCTTGATTAGGTTTGTCCATCGCGCACAACTTTTGATCTGTGCGATGGTGCAAAACTATCTTTAAGCCCTCTAAGTTATGTTCAAGCCAAGATGAGAGAGTAGAACAGCCATGAACAGTTGGAACAATATTACGATGAGATTGTTCGCAGGCACTGATGGCAATTTGTTGCCAATGGTTTTGTTTTTTCTCTAATCTAGGGCCGGATAACTTCACCTCTGTACGCTCTGTGAAGACAGGTGTGATCTCACTAACACCGAGCTCTGTGGCTTTTTGTATCACCCAATCCATTCGCTCTCCGCGAGAAATGCCAATCACTAAATGCACTTTGAGAGGAGATTCTCGATCTTCATACTTAGATTGGAGAACAGAAACAGTCGCTTGGTTTTTAGTCAGGTGGACCAGCTCCCCTTGAAATTCACCACCCTGCCCGTTAAATAAGACGACCGATTGGCCTTCTGACATGCGTAGGACTGATCCGAGGTAACGACTAGTGTCTTTACCCAAGTGAACAAGAGTATTAATTTTTAAAGGCTGTGCAGTAAAGAGTCGCGGTACGCGCATGCTGAGTAATCCTTAATCTAGATGCCAAGGTTACGATAAAAATAAGAATAAATCTGCCCTTTAATCTAAACATAAAAAACCCCTAGTCCCAAAATTGAAACCAGGGGTTCGAGAGTGTCACTACAAAAACTAGTACTTGTAGCTATCTCCTTTAAACGGACCCTCAACAGGTACGTTGATGTAATCAGCTTGCTCTTGGGTGAGTTTAGTCATCACACCGCCGAAACCATTCACCATGTGTCGAGCCACTTCTTCATCAAGATGTTTAGGAAGAACCTCAACTCGCAACATTTCAGCTTGGGTCGTTGCGTCTTGCGCCGCAAATTGACGCCCATACAGATCAATTTGAGCCAACACTTGGTTAGCAAATGAACCGTCCATAATACGACTTGGGTGCCCAGTAGCATTACCAAGATTTACTAGCCGTCCTTCAGCGAGCAAAAGAAGATGGTCGTTGGCTGCTTTGTCACGATAAATTTTGTGAACCTGAGGCTTGATCTCTTCCCACTGCCAGTTCTCACGCATAAATGCCGTGTCGATTTCATTATCAAAGTGACCGATATTACAGACGACACAACCACTTTTTAGTGCGCTCAAAACGTCTGAACCACATACGTTGTAGTTACCAGTGCTGGTAACCAACATGTCAGTATTTGCGAGCAGTTCGGTATTTACGCCTTTAGAGACTTCCCCATCATTGTAAGTTGATACAATTTCAAAACCGTCTAAACAGGCCTGCATAGCACAAATCGGATCAACCTCTGTCACTTTAACAATCATGCCTTCTTGGCGCAGAGATTGAGCAGAACCTTTACCCACATCGCCATACCCGACGACTACAGCTTTTTTACCCGAAAGTAGATGGTCAGTGGCGCGTTTAATCGCGTCATTTAGGCTGTGACGACAGCCATATTTGTTGTCGCACTTTGACTTAGTAACGGAGTCATTAACATTGATGGCAGGTACTTTGAGTTCTCCTGACTCAAGCATCTCATAGAGGCGATGCACGCCAGTGGTAGTTTCTTCTGTAACACCATGGACAGAATTTAGTACTTCTGGATATTTTTGGTGTAACAGTGATGTCAAGTCGCCACCATCATCAAGAACCATGTTGGCATCCCAGGGTACGCCATTTTTCAAAACCTGTTGTTCTAGGCACCACTCATACTCTTCTTCTGTTTCGCCTTTCCAAGCAAAAACAGGTGTTCCATTAGCGGCAACAGCCGCTGCTGCATGGTCTTGAGTTGAGAAAATATTACAGGAGGTCCATCGCACCTCGGCACCTAAGGCTGTTAGCGTTTCAATGAGAACAGCGGTCTGAATGGTCATGTGAATACAACCCAGAATTCGCGCTCCAGCTAGGGGTTGTTCGGCACGATATTTTTCCCGTAGTGCCATTAGTGCTGGCATTTCAGATTCAGCGATAGAGATTTCCTTCTTACCCCAATCGGCAAGAGAGATATCGGCAACTTTGTAGTCGTCGAATGCAGTCATTGTGTAGTTCCTTATATAATATTAAAGCTAATAAACATTGTTTGTTGTTACAGTGCTTTTTTTAGAAGCGCTACTTTGTCGGTGTTCTCCCAAGTAAAGTTTTCCTCTTCGCGACCAAAATGGCCGTAGGCAGCGGTATCTCGATAAATGGGCCGACGTAGATCCAACATCTGAATAAGACCGCTTGGACGAAGGTCAAAGTGCTCGCGAACTAAATTGGAGATTTCATCCTCTGAAAGCTTTCCTGTTCCGTAGGTATCCAAGCTAATAGAGGTAGGCTCAGAAACGCCTATGGCGTAGGAAATTTGAATCTCACAGCGATCAGCAAGGCCAGCTGCAACAATGTTCTTTGCCACGTAACGACCGGCATAGGCCGCAGAGCGATCAACCTTGGTGGGATCTTTCCCAGAAAAAGCACCGCCGCCGTGATGAGCCATGCCACCATAGGTATCGACGATAATTTTGCGGCCGGTTAGGCCACAGTCACCCACTGGACCACCGATAATAAATTGACCGGTGGGGTTTATGTGATATTGAGTTCCTTCATGTAGCCACTCTTCAGGCAAAATAGGAGCGATAATTTCAGATCGAACCGCCTCTTGTAAATCGCCCAAAGAGATATCAGGAGAATGTTGGGTAGAAAGCACAACGGCATCAATAGCGACAGGTTTGCCTTGATCATAACGGAGAGTCACCTGACTCTTAGCATCGGGGCGTAGCCAAGGAAGAGTGCCATTTTTCCGCACTTCCGCTTGTCGCTTCACCAACAGATGAGAGTAGTAGATAGGTGCCGGCATTAGGACAGCGGTTTCGTTGGTGGCATATCCAAACATTAAGCCTTGGTCTCCTGCACCAATATCTTTATTCTCGCCAGCATCAACACCTTGAGCTATGTCATTAGACTGTTTGCCAATGGCATTTAACACTGCACAGGTATTTCCATCGAAGCCGACCTCAGAATTGTCGTAACCAATATCGGTAATAACGTTGCGCACGACTTCCTCGAGGTCAACATAGGTATTAGTTCTTACTTCTCCGGCGATGATGGTCATTCCAGTTTTCACCATAGTTTCTACAGCGACCCTAGAGTCGGGATCATCTGAGATGATAGCGTCGACAACTGCGTCAGAAATCTGATCAGCCATTTTGTCAGGGTGTCCTTCAGAAACAGACTCCGATGTGAATACATTATAAGTAGACATAAAATTTCCTTAAATTAACTTTTTTCTAAACTGAATTGGCGTAGTTGGATGCGGAATCCATTACGTTGTGTAAGATAAAGGCTACTGCCTTCTTTGAAGCCAGCGGCTTCAGCCCAACGGGTTAGAGCTTCAGGTTCGAAGCCAAGCCAGATATCACCGCAGGACTCTCTGGCCCATTCCTGATCGTGGGCACATAGATCTGTAATAATCAAAACACCACTTTTAGTGAGCAACTGAGCGCAATCACTAATAATTTCCGCAGGTGTTGGATTGTGGTGTAACACCATATTAAGGGAAACTAAATCATATTTAGTTCCTTGGTTTAAAGCCTGTTGGGTATCGCCAACAACAAAGGCTATATTTTTCAGCCCTTGCGCGGAGGCTCTCGCAATGGACTGCTCTAGCATTTCTTCAGAATTATCTAGGGCAGTCACCTTATCAAAGACAGAGGAAAGAGCTTTTAAGAACTGACCATACCCCGGGCCAATTTCTAGAGCGGACTGCAGGCCCGCGGTATGCCTTGGTAAAAATTCCTCAATACTTTCGCCATAGTCCGACCAACTGGCAATCAAGTCTTGATTTTGTTCGAATCGGTCAGCATTTTGATTAAAAAATGCCACCGAAGCTGCAGACCGATCTGCATTAATGGTAGCTAGGCGATTAGTGTAATCCAAGTCAAGAGCCGCTAAGTCAATGGTCTGGAAAAGACTATCCTGCAGGTTTTGTAAATCAGGATCAGGGTTTAGCTCATTTCGGCGATAGAAAATAGAAGTNNCCCTCCCTGCGGGTTGCGACAAGAGACGCGTTGGCAAGAATTTTCAAATGATGACTCATCGCTGATTGACGGATATCAAAAACACCGCATAATTCTAGAACTCCATAAGCATTTTGTTGCAATACTTTTAATATCTGCATGCGCAACGGATCTCCTGCAGCTTTGCATAAAGCAGTAACTGCGCTGGTGTCCGTAGCAGACCGGGACTCTTTTTCGAATTGAGCGTTTGAAATCATGGCGGCATGGTATCACGTAGGCTTTNNTATCAAAATATTTTTATATAACAAAAAGAACATAAGATTTTTCTTGGTTCTTTAAATATCCTGCATGCCAATAACGAATATCGGTTTACTGATAAGGCTGTGTGAGAGACAATAACGGAATCTAATTTCCCCTTTAGGAGTAAAAATTCATGGCCTCACGCAGAGACCTCGCTAATGCTATCCGTGCACTCAGTATGGACGCTGTACAACAAGCTAACAGTGGCCACCCAGGAGCTCCAATGGGAATGGCAGATATCGCCGAAGTGCTTTGGAATGATTACCTTGTGCATAATCCAGCAGATCCTGATTGGGTTAATCGGGACCGCTTCGTTCTGTCAAATGGTCATGGTTCGATGCTTTTGTATTCCTTATTGCATCTAACAGGTTATGAATTACCCATTGAGGAAATCAAAAACTTTCGCCAGTTGCATTCAAAAACCCCAGGTCATCCGGAGTACGGTTATGCGCCGGGCGTAGAGACGACCACAGGGCCCCTCGGGCAAGGCGTCAGCAATGCGATTGGTATGGCTTTAGCAGAGAAGGTTTTGGCTGCTCAGTTTAATCGCCCAGGACACAATATTGTTGATCATCAGACCTACACATTTCTTGGGGATGGTTGCCTGATGGAAGGTATTTCTCATGAGGTGTGCTCCTTGGCTGGAACCTTAGGGCTCGGCAAGTTAATCGCTTTTTATGATGATAACGGTATTTCTATCGACGGTGAGGTTGAAGGTTGGTTTAGCGATGATACTCCGGCTCGCTTTGAGGCTTATGGTTGGCAGGTAGTTCCTGATGTTGATGGCCATGACAGTGCTGCGATTAAGGCGGCTGTCGAGGTAGCTCGAGGTGAGCCCAACAAGCCCACTCTAATCTGTTGCAAGACGATTATTGGATTTGGTTCTCCAAACAAGCAAGGAAAGGAAGATTGTCATGGTGCACCTTTGGGGGCAGATGAAATTGTACTAGCTCGCGAGCAACTGGGCTGGGCCCATGCGCCTTTTGAGATCCCTAGCGACCTCTACGAAGGATGGGATGCTTCCGCGAAAGGAGCTTCCGCCCAATCATCTTGGAACGAGCAACTAGAAGCTTATCGAAAGGAATTCCCTGATCTTGCCGTTGAGTTCGAACGACGCACAAGTGGCCAACTCCCGACTGATTTCGGTGAGAAAGCAGATGCTTACATTGCTGATTGTCAGGCTAAAATGGAAAAAGTAGCCTCTCGAAAAGCATCGCAAAATTGTTTAAATGCCTATGGTCCATTGCTACCTGAACTACTTGGTGGTTCAGCCGATTTGGCAGGCTCTAATTTAACTATCTGGTCTGGATCTAAAGATATCAGCGCGGACAATGCTGATGGTAATTATATTTATTATGGCGTTCGTGAGTTTGGTATGAGCGCAATGATGAATGGTATTGCTCTTCATGGTGGCTTCATTAATTACGGTGCTACTTTTTTAATGTTCATGGAATATGCGCGCAATGCTGTGCGAATGGCCGCTATTATGAAGCAGCAGAGCATATTCGTTTATACCCATGACTCTATTGGTTTAGGTGAAGATGGCCCGACTCACCAGCCGGTTGAGCAACTTAGCGCCTTGCGCTCAACTCCCAACTTAAACACCTGGCGCCCATGCGATACAGTCGAATCGGCCGTATGCTGGAAAAGCGCCATCGAAAATCAAAATGGGCCGAGTGCGCTTGTGTTTAGTCGACAGGGCCTTGCACCAATGCCACGAACTGACGAACAGGTTGCGGCGATTTCCCGTGGTGGCTATGTGTTGAAGGATTCCGCTGATCCACAGGCGATTCTTATTGCTACTGGCTCAGAAGTTGAACTAGCGATGCAGGCCTCTGACACATTGGCGGGGAAAGGTATTAGTACTCGCGTAGTTTCTATGCCCTGCGCTGAAATATTTTCAGCTCAAGGAGTAGA
>ENA-UZWY01021473-UZWY01021473.1-metagenome-genome-assembly--contig:-Day-2--50m-contig-21473_pt1 | contig 13581 bp, 13 predicted proteins | sample MGYA00260341_ERZ794901 | MGnify/ENA metagenome assembly ERZ794901 | reverse complement strand
GCATGAAGCGTTAAGGCTTCACTTTCAACTATTTCAATGAATTTTGAAAGATTACCACTTTTCAAAACTGGTAATAATCGAGTTATATTTTCATTAGCTTGTTCAAATCTCTTAGTGGCAAATGGATGTTGATGCATTAAATTATGTCCAACTGAACTACTTACTTGCTTTTCNNTGAACTTCGCCCTCGTATTTAACACCAAACAAATTAGAGCTGTTTTCAATTTTTGAGTGATCACCCCATACGACTATGTTTCCCTCCAAACTTCTACATGCGGATCCTGAACCTAACCTGGCTACAAAGGAGCTCTTTTGAATCCAATATTGATCTGAATTTTCTTCATTACTTATTTTTTTTTCGAAATCAATCAAACAACAAGCTAGCGCACTCATTCCACTTGCCGAAGAGGCAATACCACTGCTGTGCGGAAATGTATTCGTTGTATTTATTTCAAAATAAAAGTCTTTTAAAAATGGCAGATACAGTTCTACTCTTTTAAAAAATAGTTCAATTTTAGGTTTAAAATTAGGTGCAGGTTTATCATCAAGAAAAACTTCAAAATCAAAGCTTTTTGAGGCTTCTTTTTTTAATTGATATTTTAATACTGTTTTAGTCTTACAATTACTTAATGTAAAGCTTAAGGAACTGTTGGCTGGTAATTGCTCACCATATTTCCCCCAATATTTTATCAGCGCAATGTTACTTGGAGACTCCCAAGTCACATTCCCGTTGGATGGTAAATCGCTATAATTTTTTGGTAAAAAATCAGATTCAATCATAAACTATGTATATAAGTTCAAAGATAAATGTTTTCTTAGTTCTTAAAAGCTAAATCAATATTTTTAGTCTGTAGTTGCAATTGCTTTTGCAGCTATAAATCCTCCTGTCCAAGCATTCTGAAAATTAAAGCCTCCCGTGATAGCATCGATATTTAGTACTTCTCCAGCAAAAAACAATCCTTTATGAATTTTACTTTCGTATCTCTTAAAATTTATTTCTTTTAAATCAATACCCCCGGCAGTTACAAATTCTTCCTTAAAAGTACTTTTACCTTGAACATGAAAAATTGTTTGTGTTAGTTGAGAAGCTAGTTCTAATAATTGATGGTGGTTAGTCTCTGCCCATTTTTGATTTTCATGAATATTTGAAGCCAGCAATAAATTCTGCCAAAGCCTTTTTGGTAATCCTAATTGAGGATTTTTATGTAAAGATTTTTTAACATACTTAAGTTTCAATTCTTTTAATCTTTCAAAAACGGATTCTTTAGTCTCGGGTTTTAACCAATTCACTTTTATTCTAAATTGATAATTCATATCAAACAAATCAACCGCTCCCCAGGCAGATAGTTTTAAAATTGCGGGACCACTAAGTCCCCAGTGAGTAATTAATAATGGCCCTTCAGATTTTAATTTAGTGGTTCCGTCTTTTAACAATACACTTACCGCAGCCATAGTAGAAATTCCCGGTAATTCTTTAATACGACTATCGTTAATATTAAAGGTAAATAAAGAAGGAACTGGAGGCACAATAGAATGCCCTAAATTGTTTAAAAGATTCCATATCTTCGGATTGCTCCCGGAGGCTATTATTACCTTTTTACTTGTAAATGATTTTTTGTCTGTTGAAACCAACCAATTGTTTTTTTCAATTTTTATAAGCTTAACCGGATGTTGTTTTAAAACTTCAACATGCAGTCTTTCTGCCTCCTTTATAAAACAATTGATAATGGTTTGAGAAGAATTACTTTCGGGAAAGATTCTTCCATCTTCTTCTATCTTGAGAGGTATTCCTTTTTTTTCAAACCACTGCATGGTATCGCCTGTCATAAAGGTATGAAAAGGCCCTAGTAATTCTTTTTCACCTCTTGGATAATTTAAACTGAGTTGATTTGGAATAAATTCTGCATGAGTTACATTACAACGACCACCGCCAGAGATCCGAACCTTGGTTAATACCTCGCTACCTCGTTCAAGAATTGTAATTTTTAAACCAGGATTATTTTCAGCTATGTTAATTGCAGAAAAAAAGCCTGCAGCTCCTCCTCCAATTATTATGACATCTGACTTATAGATTGGGTAGTGTTTTTGATTTCAAAATTATTTTAAATTTAAATTGTAAAAATAAGTTTTTAAAATTTATTAATTGAAGTTCAATTTAACGGAGTTAAACTTAGTTAAAGCTCTGTTATTTATATCTAAAATCATAAATTTATCTAATAAAATTGTTAGCTTTGAGTAACTAATCCATAATTAAAATATGATGACAGTAAACATTCAGTACGTTAAAATGCTCTCGAGTGATACCATGACCGAATATGTAAAAAAGAAATTAGCTAAATTAGAAACCAATTTTGATTGGGTAATTAATGCTAATGTTTTTTTTAAGTCGGAAAATGACCCTAAGGGTGAAGGACATATTTGTGAAATCGAGTTGAGCTTGCCAGGTCCAAAAATATTTGCTTCCTCAAATGAAATAAATTTTGAGCTAGCTGCAAAAAATTCAATAAAGGACCTTGCGAAGCAACTAGAAAAAAGAAAAGCATCATTTAACAAACATTAAATGAATTATTGAAATAAATAATTTTAAAAAAAATCCATTCATTAAAAGTGAATGGATTTTTTTATTACTTTTAAATTCACAACTTACTTTATGTTACTATTTTAATTCCTGAAGAAGTGCCAATTCTAGTAACTCCAAGAGAAATATAATTTAAGGCGGTTTCTTTATCGCTTATTCCTCCTGAGGCCTTAATGCTTAATTGTCCCTTCAGCACCTCTTTTATTAATTTAACATCTGCTATAGTTGCACCGTTTGTACCAAAACCCGTAGATGTTTTAACAAAATCCGCTCCCGCTTTCATCGCTATTTTACAAACTACTCTTTTCTCTTCATCAGTTAGATAACAAGTTTCAATAATAACTTTTAAAACCCTATCTCCTAGCTCATTTTTAACAGCTATTATTTCGTTTTCTACGTATTTAAAATCTTTTGATTTTAACATTCCTATATTAATAACCATATCAATTTCGTCTGCACCGTCATTAATATAAGTTTTTGTTTCTAAAACTTTAATTGATGGAGCCGTTGCGCCTAAAGGAAATCCTACAACCGCAGCAATTTTTACATTCGAATTTATAAGTTCTCTCTTAGCCAATTTTACAAAAGATCCATTGACGCAAACAGCAAAAAAATTATATTTTTTTGCTTCATCGCATAATTGAATAATATTTTCTGTTGTTGCTGAGGGTTTAAGTAGCGTATGATCAATATAATTTTCAAGTGGCATCATCTGTCTTTTTTAAACAAATTTAAAAAAGGTTTTCTGAGAATAAGCTGATATTAATCATTTTCGATTAACATTTCATTATTACTTAAAAAACAAATTATATTATTTAACTTATTTTTTTTTGAAATGTGTATATTAAACCCTGATAATTTTAGTTTAAATTGACTATGAATAATTCTATTCCTTCGACAGGTATAAAAGGACTTAAAGAAAATTGGAGAAGTGATCTAACTGCGGCAGTTAGTGTTGCTTTAGTAGCCTTGCCCCTTGCTTTAGGTATCGCTGTTGCCTCTGGAGTAACTCCAATGTCTGGTTTGCTATCTGCAATTATTGCGGGTATTGTGACTACTTTTTTTAGAGGTAGTAACTTAGCGATTAATGGTCCAGCAGCAGGACTTATTGCAGCGATTTTAGGTGGTTTGGCTGTTTTAGATAATAATATTAATTATGTCCTAGCGGCTGTAGTTATCTCTGGAGCACTACAAATTTTATTAGGATTGTTGAAGATGGGACGATTTGCAAAACTTTTACCATCCTCTGTATTGAACGGAATTTTAGCAGCAATAGGAGTCATTATTTTTGCAAAACAAATTCATTTTGCTTTGGGAACAAAGTCCGACGCAAAAAATATAGTGGGAATACTAGCTGATGCCATCTATAAAATTCCAGAAATTAATCCTTTTGTTTTCACCATTGCTTTACTGGGCATCTTAGTATTGATTTTTTATAAAAAGATTAATAATAAATTTATTAAAGCCATACCTGCTCCAATGTGGGTTTTAGTTCTTGCATTTCCGATAGTTTATGGGTTTAATTTTTTTGACGCTCATGAAATTAATTTCTTCGGTAGTACATTTATGGTAAGTCCAGATTTATTAATCAATATTCCTGAAAATCCTTTAGACAGCATCATACATCCTGATTTTAGCAGAATTGGAACCATGCCTTTTTGGCTCACAGTAATGTCTATTACCACAATCGCAACAGTCATTACGATGGCCAGTGCTCGAGCTGTAGATAAATTAGATCCTTACAAAAGAACTACCAATCTTAATAAAGATTTAGTTGGTGTAGGCTTGAGTACGATGGTCTCGGGAGCCTTGGGTGGTTTACCTATTGTAAATGTAATTGTAAGAAGTACCGTGAATGTAAATAGTAATGCAAAAACAAAATGGTCTAACCTTTACCACGGCCTTTTTTTACTTTTATTTGTAGCATTTATGGCTCCTGTATTAAAAAGTATTCCTCTGGCTGCTTTGGCTGCTATATTGGTTCACACTGGATTTAAATTAGCATCTCCTAAAGTCTTTAAAAATACCTACGATCAAGGAGTTGAACAATTACTATTTCTTTCTTGTACCTTAATAATCACCCTATTTACTTCTTTGTTGTATGGAATTATTGGAGGAATCTTAGTTACTTTAGTCCTACATATGCTACTGGCTAAAGTGGGTATTTCTTCTTTTTTTAAAATGATTTATAAATCGGGGTCGAAAGTTATTCCCCTTGAAAACGGCACTTTTGATGTTAAAATAAAAGGTATAGCAAACTTTTTATATGCCTTAGAGTTAGACAAATTATTAAATGATATCCCCAGAAAAGCAACGGTACGAATTGACTTATCGCAAACAAGATTAGTAGATTTATCAATTATGGAAAATTTAATTGAGTACAAACGCACCTATGATAATGAAGGTGGAAATGTAAAACTAATTGGACTTGATAATCATGTGGCATCAACTAGTCATAACAGAGCATTAAAAATTATCACAGGTCGACTTAAAAAACGAATTACCAAAAGACAAATTCGATTACAAAAAATGGCGATTAACAATGGTTGGTCATTCGAAAGAGAAGTAGATTGGAATACCTCCTATTTAAGAAATTTTCACTTTTTTGATTCTCGTCCAATAGAAATGAAAAGTAATTCTTTACAAGGATTAGATACTAACAATAATGCGCATTGGGAAATAGCAGATATCGTTTTTGACGAAGGAGCTCTTTTAGCTCTAGAGGTTTATCAAACGACGGTTCAGGTGGTAAAACTTCCATCTTCCATTCCAAAATTTATCATAGATAAGGAAGGACTTTTCGATAAAATGTTTGACAGGGTAAAAGTTTTTTCAGGTTCAAATCCAGATATAGACTTTAAAAAGTTTCCTAAATTTTCTAGAAAATTTTTATTGAGTGGGGAGAATGAGGAAGAAATTAAGTCTTTTTTCACAAAGGAATTGATAGAGTTTTTAGAACAAAATGAAATCCATCATATCGAAAGTAATGGAGAAGCACTCATGATATTTAAATACCTCCATATTGCAAAAACGGATGAAGTAACCAATATGCTTAATTTTGCTCTTGACTTACTAAGCCATATGAATTTAAAAAAATAAAAGAGCCTCTCAGTTTGAGAAGCTCTTTTGGTGCGGGCGGGGAGACTCGAACTCCCACGCCGTGAAGCACTAGATCCTAAGTCTAGCATGTCTACCAATTCCATCACGCCCGCAAAGGGAGTGCAAATATAAACAAGATTTATAATTTACAAAGAAACTACCTTATAAAAATACAGCTTTTTATTACCTTAGCGGTCCTTCAAAAAAGAAATAAATGAAAAGTGCTAAATCCTATATTTCAGAAAATAAACAACGTTTTATTGATGAACTAATTGAGTTATTAAAAATACCCTCAATTAGTGCAAATTCTAAATATAAAGCAGATGTTATTCATACTGCTGACGCCGTAAAAAACAGCCTCCAAAAGGCGGGATGTGATCAAGTTGAGATATGTGAAACTCCTGGTTTTCCTATCGTATACGGCGAGAAGATAATCGATTCTAATTTACCAACTATATTGATTTACGGACATTATGATGTACAGCCACCAGATCCAGTAAATCTGTGGGATAGCCCTCCTTTTGAACCCATTATTAAAACAACAGCATTACATCCTGAAGGAGCTATTTTTGCCAGAGGATCTTGCGATGACAAAGGGCAGATGTACATGCATGTTAAAGCGTTAGAATATATGACCTCTACAGGGCAGTTGCCTTGTAATGTGAAATTTATGATTGAAGGTGAGGAAGAAATTGGAAGTGAAAGTTTAGGTTGGTTTGTTGAAAGAAATCACAAAAAACTTGAAAATGATATTATCTTAATTAGTGACACCGGTATGATTGCCCCTGACGTCCCTTCCATCACGACAGGCTTAAGAGGATTAAGTTATGTTGAGGTTGAAGTTACAGGGCCTAACAGAGATTTACACAGTGGCTTGTACGGTGGTGCAGTCGCCAACCCTATCAATATTTTAACCCAAATGATTGCCTCCTTACACGATGAAAACAATCATATAACCATCCCTGGTTTTTATGATCATGTAGAAGAGCTGTCAGAGTTAGAAAGAGCTAAAATGGGAGAGGCACCGTTCAGTTTAGAAGCCTATAAAAAAGCATTGGATATCAATGATATACACGGAGAAAAGGGGTATACCACCAACGAACGTAATTCAATAAGACCTACGCTAGATGTAAACGGTATATGGGGAGGTTATATTGGAGAAGGAGCAAAAACCGTGATAGCCAGTAAAGCATATGCAAAAATATCGATGCGTTTGGTCCCAAATCAAAATTGGGAAGCTATTACAGAATTATTTAAAAATCATTTCGAACGTATAGCGCCAAAATCAGTTTCTGTAAAAGTAAATCCACATCATGGAGGTCAAGCCTATGTAACTCCGATAGATTGTTTAGGATATAAGGCAGCAGAAAAGGCTTATGAGGCAACTTTTGGAAAAACTCCAATACCACAACGAAGTGGCGGAAGTATCCCTATTGTTGCTTTATTTGAAAAAGAATTAAAAAGTAAAACCATTTTAATGGGCTTTGGTTTAGATAGTGATGCCATACATTCTCCAAACGAACATTTTGGAATTTGGAATTACTTAAAGGGAATCGAAACTATCCCACAATTTTATCACTATTTTACGATGATGAGCAAATAACAAAAAAAACTCTCAAATAATTGAGAGTTTTTTTTTAATATCAATAAAAAAATTTACCATCGGAAAGTAGAGATATAATCATTTAGTTCTTCCACAGAACTAGAAAAATCAAGCGCCTGACTTACCTTGAAGTAATTTCCAATATCATAAGTATAACCATAAGCAAATTTCGCTAAATCTAGTTTACTGCTATCAAAACTAATTAAACTTACTAGATCTCTAACTTGATCAGAAAACATACAGTTTGATTGAATAATCTGTTTTGCTATACTCACTTTAGCGTCATCAAAGCTTTTTGATTTTATAGTTTTTAGAGCCTCTGCAAAATTTGCATCGTCAATGGGCCAATCACAACCAATATTTCCATTGTAACCTTCCATTACATATACATTATTGCTACTACCTACTGTTGTGGTTGTCGTTGAAGTAGTTTCTTGATAAACATTTCCGTTTCCTGCTCCTAAATTTACAGACACGTTAAGACCAACATTTTGATTGTTTACATTAATATTCATCCCGGGAGTAACTCCAGTACTTATAGTTGTTGTTGTTGTTTCAGTGATAACCGGCTTTGTCGAGTAGGGTACTATCATAACATCAGGTCTAGATGATATTGGGGGAGCTTGATCAATTGGTACCATACTAAAAACTCGAACCTTTAGTCCTTTTTTAGTATTTTTCACTTGGTATGAAATCTCGGATGATTCATCAGGCATGTATAAATTTTTCGAAACCGCAGACATATTTTCTGAAAACTCCATACGCATTTTCAATATTGGTTGTATAAAACCTTCTATTCTAATATTGGTTGTAGGAACTGAATGTTGTTGAATTCCATTAATAAAAAGAGTAAAAGGGGGACTTTCTTGAGTAAAAAATTCAAGGTTGTAAATGTTCTGTCCAATAGTAAATGTGGTACAAAACAAAAATAATATTAGAGTGGTTTTTTTCATGTTTTTTTTGTAAAACTAATTAAAATATAGTTTTGTACTATTATAATATTATAGTTTTTTTACAAATTTAGTAATAATCACAATCTGGGTAGGCCCCACTTTTCCTTCTATAAATTCAGGATTTTCTCGGTCCAAAGAAATTCGTCTCACGGCAGTACCTTGCTTAGCAACTAGACTGGAACCCTTTACTTTTAGATCTTTTATCAAAACAACAGAATCACCTGATTTTAAAACCACACCATTAACATCTCTATGAATAACAGCATCCGTTTTATCTTCAGCGTCTCCTGCTGCTGCTGCCCAATCAAGTTGTTGATCGTCTAAATACATCATATCTATTAGATCCTGAGACCAACCATAAGATTTCAGTCGGTGTAACATTCGCCAAGACATTATTTGTACTGGTGGGCTAGGACTCCACATGCTATCATTTAAACAGCGCCAATGATTTTCGTCTCTATTTTCTTCCTCGTCAAATTGAGATAAACAAGTTTGACAAGCCAAAACAGCTGTATCAATATCTTCGATATAATCTGGAGTTTTTGGAACTAAATAAACATTCAGAAACTCGTTATGTCCACAAAATTCACATTTATCTTCCGCTCTTTTTTTTACTTCTCTTTCGATACCCATATTTTTTTTATTATCAGAGAAACGTATTCTATCGCTCTTCTTTTTGAATTATTAAGCAAATATATAAACATTGTTAAATACTGAGTAATCTAAAAAAAATAAAACTTTAAGGACATTAATGAAATTATATTTTTTATTAAAAGATAATTTTATCTTTTTTTTGTTTTATGACAAAAGTCATAAATACGTCTTTGACTAGTAGCTACTTTTGTAGAATTAAATTAACAAAAAATAACCGTCATGAATAATTTTATTAAATTTTTACTTTTAATCATTTTTTCTTTCACAATTGGTAGTTGTGGTAGTGAAGAAAAAAAAGAAAAAAAGAAAAAAATACAAATTACTAATACCAAAAAGAAAACGATAAAAAAAGAAAAAAGTCAAAATGAAGAGACCGTATTTGATTTGGCTAACAAAGGGATTGGACCCATTAAATCATTGAATTTTCCAACTGAAATTGACAAATCAATTGCAGATAAAGGTGCTGCCGTTTTTAAGGCAAAATGTACTGCTTGTCATAAAATAGGAAAGAAATTTATAGGTCCTGCACCCAACGGTATTTTTCAAAGAAGGTCTCCTGAATGGGTTATGAATATGATATTGAATCCAGAAGAAATGGTACAAAAAGATCCCGTAGCAAGAGCCTTACTTATCAAGTTTAACGGCTCTCCTATGGCAAATCAAAACCTTACTGAAGAAGAAGCAAGATCAGTTGTTGAATATTTCAGAACGTTAGCCCCATAACGAATTAAATAACAAATAAAACAATAGATTATGAAAACATTAATTAAAACTCTGTTTGCATTTATTTGCATCGTGTTCATTTCAAGTTGTGATTCTAGTGAAAAACAGAAAACAAACACCAACTTAAAAAAAGAGATTACAAAAACATCAAAGAAGCAAGGTCAAGCTTTTCTAAGAGACGATGAAGGGACTCCAAATGTATTACAAATTGCTATTGGTTCTCCAGATCATAAAACACTTGTAGCTGCAGTTCAAGCTGCAGAATTAGAAAATGCGCTGGTGAACGCTGGCCCTCTAATGGTATTTGCTCCCACGGACACCGCTTTTGGATTATTACCAGAGGGAACCGTAGAAGATTTAGTAAAACCAGAAAATAAAAATGTATTGGCTAATATTTTAAAATATCACGTAACACCGGGTAATTATAGTAAAGAGTTTTTAAAAAAATTCAAAAAATTAGGACAGGCAAATAACCAAGATGTTTTAGTCGAAGTTAAAGGAGACGATGTTTATGTTGGAGGAGCAAAGATTATTGGAAGTGTAAAAGCTGGAAACGGAATTGTACATGTAATAGATAAGGTAATGCTACCTCCTACCAAAAAATAATTAATATTAATAAAAACTATATAATGAAAAAAACAATTAACTTATTGGTGACATTAGTTATTATAGCTGGTTTATCTAGCTGTAACAATAGTGAATCTTCAAGTAACAATCAAGGAGCACTTACTGGAAATGCTGCTGAAAAAGTATATGTAGCTCCAGGAGAATTAGACGAATACTACGCTTTTATTTCGGGTGGTTTTAGCGGACAGTTATCTGTTTATGGTCTTCCATCTGGGCGTTTATTTAAAGTTATCCCTGTTTTCTCACAAGATGCTGAAAAAGCATGGGGTTATAACGAGGAAACAAAACCGATGTTAAATACCTCTCATGGTTTTATCCCTTGGGATGATTCGCACCATCCAGACATTTCTCAAACTAATGGAGAATTAGATGGTCGTTGGGTATTTATTAATGGAAATAATACCCCTAGAATTGCAAAAATTGATCTAACTACTTTTGAAACTACAGAAATTATAGAAGTACCTAATAGTGCTGGTAATCATAGTTCTTCTTTTGTTACAGAAAATACGGAGTATGTTGTTGCAGGGACTCGTTTTTCTGTTCCAGTACCCCAAAAAGATATGTCTATAAATGAATACAAAGGAAACTTCAAGGGGGCCTTATCTTTTATAAGCGTGGATCCAGAAGATGGTGAAATGGATATAAAATTTCAACTCATTATGCCTGGTTTTAATTATGATTTATCACATCCAGGTCGAGGAAAATCTCATGGTTGGTTTTTCTTTACTACCTATAACACCGAAGAAGCTCATACTTTAATGGAAGTAAATTCATCTCAAAACGATAAGGATTTTATTGCGGCAATAAATTGGAAGAAAATTGAAGAATATGTAAACAATGGTGGTGGTACAAAAATGCCTACAAATTATGCTCATAATATATACGATGAAAAGACACATACAGCTACCTCTACTATGAAAAAAGAGGTGTTGGTTGTAAATCCTTCAGAAGTACCAGGAGCCGTGTATTTATTACCAACTCCCAAGTCTCCTCATGGTTGTGATGTAGATCCTTCTGGAGAATATATCGTCGGTAACGGTAAGCTTTCTGCTAATTTAACTATTCATTCATTTACTAAAATGATCGATGCAATTGAGAGTGAAAAATTTGCAGGAGAAGCATACGGCATTCCAATACTTAATTTTGAAGATGTTCTTGCGGGTGTTGTCGAACAACCTGGTTTAGGGCCATTACATACTGAGTTTGATGGTGAAGGAAATGCTTACACTACCTTTTTTATATCTTCAGAAGTTGTGAAATGGAAACTTGGAACTTGGGAAGTTATAGACAGAAAACCAACATATTATTCTGTAGGTCACCTTATGATTCCTGGAGGGAATTCAAGAAATCCTTTTGGAAAATATGTAGTTGCAATGAACAAAATCACAAAAGATCGCTATTTGCCTACAGGGCCAGAGGTAACTCAATCTGCGCAACTATACGATATAACAGGCGACAAAATGGAGTTACTATTAGATTTTCCAACAATAGGAGAGCCTCATTATGCTGCCGGAATTAGAGCAGATATTGTAGCTAAAAATTCTAAAAAATTATTCAAATTAGAAGAAAACAATCACCCTTATGCCGCCAAAAACGATGATGATACAAAAGTGGTAAGAAATGGCAAGGAAGTACATATTTATATGACGATGATTCGTAGTCATTTTTCACCAGATAATATTGAGGGTGTCAAGGTTGGAGACAAGGTTTATTTTCACGTTACTAACTTAGAACAAGATTATGATGTCCCTCACGGAGTTAGTATGATTGGAGCAAACACCTCAGAATTATTAATTATGCCTGGACAAACGGAAACCTTTGTATGGGAACCTAAACAAGTAGGTGTTTGGCCTTTTTACTGTACCGATTTCTGTTCTGCATTACATCAAGAGATGCAAGGATATGTGAGAGTATCACCAGCAACATCCAAATTAGATCTTAGTTGGTCTTTAGGTGAATAAAAATGTTTTTTATTTTTTAGTAGTGGGAATATTTATTGATTAGTGATTAGCTTTATTTCCATAAAGGCGAAAGTTTTTAATTTCTTTCGCCTTTTAAATCAATTGTATTTCTAAACTGAAGGTACTAAAATTTTATATGGTATTATAATTTTGGATAAACAGCCAATTTAAAAAACCAGCACTTCAAAATATCTATAATTTAAATTTTAAAAAATGAAAAAATCAAGATTAATAATGATTTTTGGAGCATTACTCCCACTCTTATTATTTGTATTTCCTCTCTGGAACATTACATTAGAAGCACCCCAATACCCGACCCCTTTAGGAATGAATATTCACATTAATGATTTTTCAGACATGCATCCGCATGACATTAAAAATATTAATTTAATGAATCATTATGTAGGGATGCAATACATCCCCGATGCTATTCCTGAGTTTAAAATTTTCCCAGTTGGCATCATCATCACCTCTATCTTAGGATTACTTATAGGTGTTTTTATGAATTACAAATGGTTTCTAGGATGGTTTATTTTAATGGTTACGATAAGCTCTGCTGGATTGTATGATTTTTACTTGTGGGAACACGATTACGGTCATAATTTAGATCCAAAAGCTATTATGAAATTTACAAATAAAGACGGAAGTGTTATGGGATTTCAACCGCCATTATTTGGCACTAAACATATTTTAAATTTTACAGCACATTCATACCCAAGACTTGGAACCTACTTTTTAGGAACTGGAATTTTATTGGGTTTAATTGCTTTTTATATCGGAAAAAAAGAAATGAAAAATATTTCGTAGCATTAAATTATATGAATAACCCAAAAAATATTAACAGATGAAAATTATAAACATAAATTTTTTATTCGTATTATTTTTAATCTTAAGCTCATGCAATGTGGAGCCTCAAAAAATAGATTATGGTAAAGATAGTTGTCATTTTTGCAGAATGAGTATCGTTGATCAATTACATGCTGCTCAATTGGTAAATACTAAGGGAAAAGCATTTAAATATGATGCCTCCGAATGCTTAATTAATGATTTGGAAACTAGAGAAGCTGATCAAATTGGATTACTATTGGTTTCCGACTATAACAATCCCGGGGTATTAATAGATGCAAAAAAAGCGCATTATATTATTTCAAAAAATATTCCAAGCCCTATGGGAGCCTATCTTTCATCCGTTTCAAGCAAAGAGAAAGCTTTAGACTTGAAAAAAAATAAAGGAGGAGAAATTTATACTTGGAATGAAATAATTAACCATTTCAAAAACAAATAATTTTACTTTATCTTAAAAGCTATAAATAAATAATATTTGAAAATATTAGAAAAAATAATATTGACTTTAGTTCTTTGCCTATCCTTTAGTTCTCTTTC
>ENA-UZWY01004471-UZWY01004471.1-metagenome-genome-assembly--contig:-Day-2--50m-contig-4471_pt1 | contig 13668 bp, 24 predicted proteins | sample MGYA00260341_ERZ794901 | MGnify/ENA metagenome assembly ERZ794901 | reverse complement strand
GACCATATAGTAAATGATAGTGTAAAATTTATACCTAAACCTAACACAGAAATATATAATGTAGAATGAAAATATTTTATGACCATGTTATTTCTAAGCAAGCTGATACAGACTTTAATTATACTCTTATTTCTGCTTGGGTTGATAGTGGCGAAGAGGATGAGGCTTTAGCTACGGGTTGGTTACCTACATATTTTTATACCAACGATTGCGAATTTGTGAACGAAAGCGAAGCAAATAATAAACAAATTTGGTGTCAATTAAGAAGCACACGTATCGAGTGCGAAAAGTTTCGCGCAAAAAGTAAGCATTTAAAAGCATTAAAATTAAATAATTTTTCTTACAAATATATTACTATAGACGATTTAAATTTACAATCAAATAAAGATCAAATAAAAGACCGCTTATATTATCTATACGACAAATATGTAACACACAAAAATTACAAAGATATATTAGATAAAGAGAATTTTCTTAAATATGTAATCGATGATAGTAGTCATTTTATTTTGTTTTATTTAAATGATGAAATAGTTGCTTGTACTGCGATGCAACAATTTGGTAGTGCATTAGTTTCGGGATTATTTTTCTGGGACTACTCTGATCCACAATTATCACTCGGCAATTTATCCAACCATTTAGAAGTCGAGCTTTGTAAACGATTTAACTTCAAATACTTATATATCGGCGTATATAGCGAAATACCTTCTCAATACAAATCATACATCAAAGGGGTACAAGTTTGGACAGGAAGAAAATGGATGTCAAATAAGCGACAATTAATTGATATAGCAAAGAGTGATTCCCATAGTAATACGTTAGAAGATTTTGTTGATTACAATAAATTTCAAAAATTATTAGAGTTTTAAAGTATAATAATTAATTTAATTAACATAAAACAAATTTCCATAATTGCTTCTCTCTCTAAGAAGAATAAAAATAAAGAGATCGCCCAATACCAATCTCTCTCCACTTAATTTTGATTTAAAATAACAACCATTAACGAACCCGCAAGAGCCAAATAAAGGAGTAAATCCCATAGTTCCATTATAATGTTCATTTTTTTTCTAGTTTTTCGTATAGTTTAATTATGTCCTGCCTTCGATCTTCGAGATTTTTTGATGTTTGATTCCATCTTTCAGTATCGCGCGCTTCATTTTCGGCTAATTTAATTTGCATACTTCTCAAACCATCACCTATTTTTCCAATTTTTGCACTCTCTTTTTTCAAATAGAATGCGACTATTGAAACCATTGCTCCAATAATCATCAGGACAATTTCTTTAATTTCCATCGTCATTTTTTTTAGATTTCTTCAAATAAATGGAAACTTTTTGTTCATCAGTTAATTGTTCGTACATATCTAAAGCCCATATCTCTGCATACATTTTTTGCTTGACAGGGAACTCTTTATATAGCATAAAAGAAGAGAAGAATTCCCTCAAATATGCTAATACAACTCGCCTTACTTCTGCTCGCTTCATGTAGTCTTTTACACTTTTTTTTAATTTCTCCTTGACACTTATCCATAAATCTGCAATATTATGAGCATGAAAGTTACAAAAACTGAATGTTGGGAAACAAAGTATAATGGATAAAGAAAACAAGAAAACAAGAAAGCAAAAAAATCCATCTAAATTTGTTAAAGATAATTTAGACTTATTTAAAGAAATTTTAGATCCCAATAGTGGATGGATGTCTAAAGTTAAAAATTCTGATGGTAAGCAGCGCTACTTCGTTAAGCGAGGTGATCAGATGGTCTGTCAGTTAAACAAGTTCTTCATGAATCTGCTTGAAGCTAAGGTGGAATTAAATCCATCAGTTGAAGAGAAGAATGTGCGACGTAGCATGGATATCAATGCCCTGATTACCTTTTTTGAAAAAGGACGGGCTAATCGCCCAGGCGCAGGAAGAAAAAATAAAGATGAGTCTCAAGATAGTAAAAAAGATATTTTTAGCGATACTTATATTTGGTCAGATCAACAAGGTAAGGTTATTAAAGGTTCTTTGATGAAAGACCAATTCAACCCCGATCATGAGCTTACAAAAGATTGTTATGTTACTCTTGGTGAAGTTATTTACCCTATTCAATCTTTATCTAAAGAGAATCAAGCTGATCTTTTGAATATTCTTTCATAAAATTCTTGACTTTTCTGAAAACTCTCATTATTGTATCAACCATAAACTTAAATATTAATTATTATGAGCATAGAAAAATTATCTAAAAAACTATTCCAACAAACGCTTAAATGCACAAACGAAGATGAGCTTCACAATCTCATTGTGAAACTTGGTTTAAACAAACAAAAGGGCACTATTGATGGGTTGAAGTTTGAGTGGAAATATTTTGGTGGCAATGAAGGCAATATTGCAAATGTTACATCTACTAATCAAGTTGCAGTTCTCGCTTTAGTTGAAAAATTAATTAATTCTCAAGACGCTATTCTTTTAAAGTTTTGTCGAGAACAAGGTATTGATCCTACTAGCAAAAAAGCTCCACAAAATGTATTTAAGGCTATTGAAAAATTTTTAGGTGTGAAAGATGGAGACTTTAAAAATGTTAATAAAGATTATATTTCAAAATTAAAAGACATTTTATTAGTCATGGAGAGTTCAAGTCAATGCGAAGAGCCAACCCTATCTTTACTAGATAAAGGTTGTGGCATTTCTCATGCAGATATGGAATCTACAATTTTAAGTGACTCTACAAGCAATAAGAGTAACATTCCTTTCTTGACAGGTAAATACTCAAGAGGTGGACTTGCTATGCTTAATTTTTTAGGGAATAGAGGTATGCAAACCATATTATCGAAACCTGCCCCATCCTGCACTAATGTCAATGATCCACTAACTGAAAATTGGTCTTTTACTTTAACTCAAAAATTATTACCTTCTGAGCTTGTTAATTATGAATTTGGCGAGCAATTTAAATTTGCTTCGGTTATCTATTTAACTATAGAAAACATTGTGCCACACTTTGCTTCTTCTAGTATTAAGGTGAGCATGGGAAAAATTAGCAATACCGAACTCAATTCAACTCAATTAAAACATGATTTCTCAACCATGAAATATGGTACTTGGTTGCGTATGTTTGACTTTAATATAAATGACAAAATAACGCAAGTTTCTAAAATTATCAATGTTAAAGATATTATGAAACTTAATAATGTCGTTAAAATTTGTTTACCACAAGTAGCTTATCCAATTAATGCGGTTCAACCCATTAACACAGTTGATAACCCTTATATTCGGAATGCTTGCGGTTTAATGTATGCCTTGCTTGATGATAAAACTAAAGCGAAAAATCGTAAATATTTTTGTGAGCCAATTTCTTTTAACACTCCAAGTAAATACGGAGATATTACTACTCATGTTTTTCTTTTTGATGGGACAGACGATTCCAAAAGATTCTTAGAAGGTAGTAGAGGTGCTTTTTGGCAAATAGATAATCAATGGCAACATATCGAATCAATAGCCTCAGTTGAATCTACTTGGGGCATGGGAGTTGCTAAAGATCATGTAATTATTATTAATGATCTAAATAAAACTAATGACGATTTTAAATCTCTTATTTCTTCCGTAGATAGAGAGAAATTAAGGGGATCAAAAGAATTTAACCCTATTAAAGATCAAGTTATTCGCACAGTTAATGATTTGAAGGAAGTTGCAGAATTAAAAGATTTAATACACAATTCAGCACTTAGCAAGATGAAAGCTAAAAATGGCACATCAGCTATCTCTAAACTTTTCTCTAAAGTATCTCGACCAACTAGAGCGTCAAGAAACTCCAAGAATCATAAGGGTATTTGTTCTGATGGTGATGATTTAGTTAGTGGTTGTGGTCAAAAGTCTAAACTTAAAGATAAAATATCTAAAATTGAATTAATTGACGAAAAATTTAAATTCATCCACTCCGAAGAGAGTTCTTGTGTTGTGAAACGTAAAGAAGTTGATGTAAACAGTGATGGTTTTCGTTTGCAATTCAATACAGATGCTAGAAAAAAATTCTTTGACAAATTTTCTATTGCGTGTCATGCCACTATGTCTCATTTAAATTCGGAGGATGTACTTGATGCTCAAATTTCATCAATTGAGCCTAATGATTATGGCGTTTTAACTGCAACTATTCTACGTCGTCCCGACTTTAATGATACTGAAGGGTTCAATACGCATATTCATTTCTTCCCTAAAGATAGAAATGTCTGCGATCATGAGACTTTTTCTTTTGATGTCGAGTGTCATAATACTAAGAGAGTTAAATCTTCTAGTTCCATGCCTAAAAACCCATCCAAAACCAAGAAAAGCTCTCAATCTAGCGATTTTGAAATACCATTTGATGCTATTCGTAAAAATGCTACGAGCAACTATAAAGTTCATTATAATCCAAACAAAGAAGACAATAATATTGATATGTCAGAAAATGATCTTATTGGTTTTACAATGAATAATAATTCAAGGTATTGGGTGATTAATACAGACAATATTGACTTCAAAAAATGTATCAATAAAATAATCAAAGATGAAAAGCTCAACAAAAAAGATTCTTATGAATTCATTCAATCAGAATACAAAGACTATTTTTATAATATGATTTTAAGTATCGAAAAAACTTTGCAAAACAAAGAGGACAATAACGAGTCTTTGGTTATTGACACTTCTTCATTAACTTATACCGCTGAAACTCTTGGTACTTGTTTTGTTGTGATTTTTCGTGAAATTCTAAAATCTCAATTAAAAAATTCAAAAGTGTTGACAAGAACTTAATTTTTTGGCAATATATTATTATGACTACTACAACACTAGGCTTAACTTGCATTAGCGAGCAACTCAAAGACGAAAACAAGAAAGAATATTCCTTTCGCACAATGACGCGAAAAAGGTTTAATGACTTGTGTAATAAGGAAGGTAGAGATGAAGCAATTAAAGAGTTATCTGATAGAATTTTGCATAATGTTGTTGTTACTGAATCTATTGTTCGTCATTGTGCTAAGTCAAATATCGGGCATTATCGTGTTAGCTCTGCTCTTTTTCCTCTCGTTACCGATGAAACTTTGGGTATTGATCTTGACGAGTTGCCCGATATTGAGCAAATCCAAGAAGAATTAAAAAAAGTAGGCGATACTGCTAGAGAACATGATGTTAGTATGGGTTCGCATCCCGATCAGTTTAATGTGTTAGCTTCCTTAAATCAAGATGCGGTTCGTAGAACTATTGGTGAATTAAATATGCAAGCTAGTGTGTTAGACATGATGGGTTTACCTAAAGATCATACTGCCCCAATGAATATTCATATCAATTATAGTCCAAAAGAGGATGAAAGTTTGGAAATTGTTGCTACTAGATTCTTTCATAATCTTTTCATTTGCAATGCAGGAGTCTATAATCGCCTCACCATCGAAAACGAAGATAAAGGTTTCTTCAATGTAGATAATTGCATTAAATTTAGCGAGTATTTGTTTGCGGTTCATGGTATAAATATTCCTGTCTGCTATGACAATCTTCATGATTTTTGCAACCCATCCGAAGATCGTAGTGTCGCATTCCAAGCAGAGCGTTGTGCGTACACATGGATAGCTCAAGGTGATAGTGAAGGATATTTTATCGCCCCTGTCTTTCATTGGTCAGAAGGTCGCCCCGAAAAACCTCGCGCTCATGCAGACTATTTTGCTCTTGGAAACTTTCCACCTCGTATTGCTATTGAAACAGATAAACCTGCCAAGTGGGAATGTGAAGTAAAAGGTAAAGACAAAGCTATTGCATTATTACGAAAAAATATGTTTGACAAATCTGAATGTTTAGTTTAAGTTGTTTACATGAAACATCTTTTTAAAGTCGGAGATCACATCAAAGAAAAATCACTTCGCCTAAAAAAGCGAATTGGTGAGATTCTCAATATTAGAGAGGATAGTAAAACTAATCCTACATTTGAATGTATGCTTGTTCATCATAAGACGCTAGAACCTATTGAAGATGCTTTCGGTGGACATAAAATTTTCAATGTGAAAAAAGATAAGTGCAAATACTACATTCCTCGCAATAAATTATTCGCAAAGAAACCTTTTGATATTAGTTCTTACATTTCTTACAAAAATAAATACGGCAGAATTATTTGTTATTTAAATAGAGAAGATGGATTGTATCCACATTCTTATGATATGCGTCGACATAATGGGAAAGATTTACTAGAATGTATCGAGGTCAAACCTGTTGGTTTAGCTAGAGTCACAAATGATTCGGGTGAGCCAAAAATTTTTGTCGCTGATCCATATCATTGTAAGGTTGTAGATGTTATCATTGACGAAGAAGATGGAAAAACTAAATTAAAAGTTGACAAATCATAATACTTGGTTTAACGTGTGGATATGATCGCTACTGAAAATATAGAAATAATTGATGGCAACTTACTCAAGATGCACTTTCATGGGTTTGATTACATTGCTCATTCTTGTAATACTCATAATGTTATGGGTGCAGGTATTGCGCGAGACATTAAACACACTTACCCCGAAGCATACTCGGCTGATTGCCATGCAATGATGGAAGATAAAAATGTATTAGGTAACTTTAGTTTCGCATGGACTGATGCTACCCAAACGAAAGGCGTATATAATATGTATACGCAAGATAAAATTGGGGGCAAACGAGCAGTTAATTACGAGGCATTCTATGTTGCTCTAGAAAATGTCGCAGATCATATTGAATGGCAAAGTAAGCACGATGACGAAGAGAAGGTTCTAGGGTTACCCTACGGCATCTCTTGCGGTCTTGCGGGGGGAAGTAAAAGTATTATTAATACAATGATCCACGACATTTTAGTTGACAGATCATTTAAAACATATATAGTTAAATACCATGAATAAATTAGAAAAAGCAATGAGTATGATGTTTAATATACAATCTGACATTGATACTATTATCTATGCAATTGGTGATGCTCCTCGTAAATATACTGAGGATGAATTACTTAATATGTTGATGGGAATGAGTCAATTACATCAAACTCGCTATGATAACCTATGGGTGGAGTACGAGAGCTTCAAGCGAGAACATCGAGCCTTTGATGAAGACGATATGTTCTATCAAAATCATTCAAATAACGAAAAGAAAGGAAAATAAATATGCAAGTATGTACAGAGCTAGAGCAAAAATATAAAGATCAAATACTAGAAAAGTTTTTAGATCACGCCAAAAAAGTCGAGGCAGATCACGATGTTAAAACTGATGGTGATAATACTGATTATTGGAATGCTTTAAAATTAGATGATGGTAATTTTGTTGATTATAATTTCCACATGATGTCAGAATGGGATGATCTTGACCGAAGTTGGACTTGCGAAGTTTATTCTGTCGATCCGCCCACAGAATCGAATAAATACCATTCTATAAATACCGACAATACTTTGTTGTTGGCTTTTTATTACCCCGCAACTAGAGAATCAGAAGTATATATTTAATTATGAAAGAAAATCATATAAATGAAATAGAAATAGAAATAGAAGATTAATTATGGAAGAAGAAAAAAGTTGTTTATTGATCCCAATGTGGATTTTTGGTTTAGGTTTGTTAATTTTAAATCTAATTAGTTCATAGTTATGGCATGGTTCATTAAATATTTAATTATCACTTCTTTAGTTATTTGGTTTCTAATTTTAGTAAGTTGTAAACATACAGGAACAACTTCTTTTTACGAAGAGCCATTCATACATTCATGCCCCGAAAATGGTCATGGTGATTGCCCAATCTGTTGCTACCCATATATAAATGAAAATAATGATGAAAAAACTTTGGTATTGGATTAATGACCGATTTCTTGATACTCTTACTTATAATAAGTATTTGTTGGTTGAGTATTTTATTCTTTTGGTGTTGACAGGATTCATTGTTTATTCTATGTTTTAAATTTTTTTCTTCGCTTTCTCCAAAAAATGAGCTATACTAATTAAATATGAATACAAAAACAAATATAAATACTAAATGTCGCGTCAATACTTTTTTGACTTGCGATGCAGTCCACATTGATCCCGCTACAGGAAAACATTCCATACTAGGGACTTTTTCCAGTCTACGAGCTAAAGAGTTTCCCGTTCGTCACCCTAAAATGGTTTGGTTCTTAACTCTCTCAGAATTAACTAAAGGCAAACATCATCTTAAAATGTCTATCTCAGACCCAACGGGAGAATTAGAAGCTAGAGTGATTATTGATCGACATTTTAATGTCCCCGATCCAATAACTAAAGTTAATCTTATTAATGATGTTCATCGTTTAAAATTCTTGGAAGCTAAAAATTATTCTATTGTTATTGAAGTTGATGATGAAATTGTTTTTGTCGATAGTTTTTCTGTTAGAGATGAGTTTAAAGAGGCTGAATCAAAACTCCAACAATTACTACAAGATTACGATAACGATTGCGATGACGAAGAATATGACGATGACGAAGGATATGGTTATCCACATGATGATTCTGTTTTTTAATTAACTCAAAACCCAAAAAAATAATGAATAAATATACAAAATACACAAAACCACTATATGTATCAAATAAAGAAGTTCAAGTTAAATTTAATGTCACCTCTAAGACTATTAGAAGATGGGCAAAAGAAAATAATTGGACAACTTTAAAAATCAACCCTAGAGTGATTCGCTATAAAGTTGAAGATATAGAAACAATGGTAGGTTGTGAGATTTTTTAATTGACATAAACCAAATTTTTAGTTTATACTCCAACCATGAATACAAAAGTACAAAGTTGGCTCACAATTAGACAAGAAGATGATGAAGATGTTTGGTCTACACCAATCATGTGGTTGGATGACGAATCAGAATACAATCTCTTTCCATCTGATGATCTAAATATTGATTGGGTAGAAGAAATGGATAAAGAAGGCGCTCCGATATTAGAAAGTGATTCTCTTGGGCGCGATATTTGTATCGAGGTTACTTGCCCATCGAAAAACATTGACAAGCGTCGTGCGGTAGGTTATAATATTGACTTTGAATGGAATTAAATTTTGAGTGTATGACTGCAAAAATTGAAATAAAAGAACAAGAGTTTACCCTTTTTGTTGATAAGGGTATGAGTCGTGCAAAAATGGCAAATCATTTCGGTGTTTCCTTGCCAACTATTGATCGACGCATGGTAGAGTTTGGGCTTCTCAGTAAGTTTTGGGTTGGCGACAAACCAAAAGCTCAAGACATCTTAGAACAAATACATCTCAATAAAGCATCTAAAGAGCTTGCCGAGCATTTTAAAATGACTGAAACATCATTGAAGAGACATTGTAAAGATTTAAAACTACCCTATTTAAATCGCACGGAATGGAAAAAATCTCTTTGGGAAAAAGGTTTAGCTTATTGTAGTTATTTGGAACAAATTCTACCTATTGATCAGTTCCATATGCGTTCCGATAGAAAAAACCAACCATATTCTGTTTCTAAAAAAGGTAATATTTTAAAGAGGCAAACATTTAAGAAACAAATCGTTGATATGTTTGGCGGTAAATGTGACGATTGTGGTTATAATGAATGTATCGAGGCATTAGTTTTCCATCATATTGATCCAAGTAAAAAAGATATTGCTATATCGAAACTTTATACCTTGAATGAAAGAACAATAAATGAGCTTGCAAAATGTCGCTTGATGTGTTTTAATTGTCATGCTGAATTACATTTTAAACTTAAATTAGAAAATAAATAAATTAGAATTTTGAAACTATCACTTACATTACATAATAAAACTTATAGCGTTGAATCGGAGGAGTCTTTTGATGGTTCAAATGTTTATGATCTCGCAGAACAATTCAAAGGGTTACTCGTCAGCGCGGGATTTCATCCATCTAATGTTGATAGTATTTTTAATTTAGATTATCAATGGTTTACCGATGAAGAAAACCAAGGAAATATGCAAGGTCATGATGTTTTTGGTAGGGGTTGTGATGAAGATGACCCATTTAAAGTATCTGATGCTTATTCAAAAAAAAAGAGCCGAAATAGAAAGAAAAAATAAAATCGAAAACTTTCAAAATAATATGTATAAAAATACATGAGATTACTTTTCAGCAGAATACTTTTTTATATTGGTAATACAATTAGTAATTTATTGTATTTTGAATGGATGGGAATAGTTTTGTATCCTATTTATAAAAAAATAATGATTTGGAGTTCTGAACTTGACAAAGACGGCGTAATATGGAAGAATATTGAAGAATGAGCGATTCATATATATATCTCATTAGAGAAGGCAAAAAAATACAAAAAAATTATTTTAAAATAGGTATGTCTTCTTTATATAAAAACAAAAGTGATAGATTATCTTCCCTTCAAATAGGAAATCCACGAGAATTATTTCTTATTAAAAAAATTGAAAACAAGCACAACTACAAACTTGAGACTTATTTTCATCAAAATTTACAAAACTATCATTATAGAGGTGAATGGTTTTATTTGAATCAAGATATTTTATTTAATGAATGTGATAAGATCATTCAACAATTTAATTCTCTATCAGATTTAGATATTGATAATTGTAAGGGACGTGTAGGAGCATTTGCCAAGGATGTCTGCCCAAAGGATGCTTCCCAAAAAGGATTAATTAAAAGATTGGCGATGACACATGAATGGGCTGAACAAATTGAATTGAGAAATGAAATTATCCAATCAGTAAAGATGCTAAAAGTTCCGAACTTACGAAATGTTGCTCAAGTTTTAAACGGCAGAAAAATTTTGAGTAGGAGAGGTTTACCCTGGAGTCATGGAACATTAAATTCTCAATTGAAAGTTCTTGGTTGGAATTGGAAGGAAATGAAAAAAATCAAATGAACGGAAAATGGGATCACTCAACCAAACCATCTACTTATAAATTACTTGACAAAGATGGAAAAGTTTTTTATATTGGTAATACAATTAGTAATTTATTGTATTTTGAATGGATGGGAATAGTTTTGTATCCTATTTATAAAAAAATAATGATTTGGAGTTCTGAACTTGACAAAGACGGCGTAATATGGAAGAATATAAATAATGACAAATAAAGTTGAATTATTGGGTTACTATGGTAGTGATGAAGTTATTGCTTGCTCCGCGTGGACAAGTACAAGTAGAAACTTAACTGAAGAAAAAAAAGCACGTATCCCAAAGTTGATTGATATGCTTTGGAGTAATGGGCATGAAACTCCTTTTGAAAAAGGTATGGTTCATTTTCTAGTTGATACAGAAATCGCAAGTCATATACATTTATTAAAACATAGAATATCATCTATTAATGCTGAATCTGCTAGATATAAAGAATTAAAAGAAGATAAAATATTCATACCCGATGATTTCCCTAATCAATGGAAACAAAAACTTTTTACATTTAGCCAAGAAGCAAACAAGATGTATCATCTCTGCTTAGAAGATTTAGAACCTAGTTTGGGTAGAAAGCGAGCGAAAGAATCGGCTAGATTTTTCAAGACTTATAATTCTCAAATACAAGCAGATGTAACTTTTAACATGAGAAGTTTTGCTAACTTTTTAAAACTTCGCAATAGCGAACACGCACAGAAAGAAATAAGAGAAATAGCCTTGACAATGTTTGATTTAGTATCTAATATTGAAGGTAAACCATTTAAATATACATTGCAAGCATTTCAAGTATGAACGAACAAATGTCAGAACAACTCAACTTTCAAAAAGGCTACGACAAAGGTTTTTCTGATGCTCAAGAGTTCTTAGCTCAAAAATTTGATAAAGCTTACAAAAAAGGTTTTGAAGATGGTTTAATAAAATTCAAAGAAGATTTAAAATCACAAGAAAAGAAAAGTAAAAAAAAGAAAAAATGAACACAAATACTGAAGACAAAAGCGTTTGGGATTTGTACCAAGAAAACTTTCTTGTTGACTTTTGGGATTTTCCATCTATATTTAATGATAATGATAATGAAACTGAAGATAAAAAAGATGGCTATGAAGTTAGCCCCGAACTATTAAAAGGACTATGACAATTAATAATAATGAAAAATTTTGGGAGCTAAATTATAATTCTCCCGATCACAATAATGAGTATAAGTTTTATCAGAACTTTGCCACATTCTCAAAAACTTTTACTTTTGATGATTTATCTAATAGCTTAGAAGAGGAGAGCGTTACATCTAATGTTTTAAATAAAGTTGATTCAACAAATGTATTCCAAAGTGTATTTCAAGCTAGGAGTGTAAATTATGCTGACAATTTATCTATTCTTCATGGTGAAATTGACACTATTTTTAATTCCGAACAAATTGTTTCTGATAGTGATTTGTTTTTTTCCTTAACTTCAAATAGTGCTTCTTTAGAGCATACAGAGGATTACGATTGTTTTTACTTAAACTTACTTGGTTCTTTTTATTTAATTATGAATAATACGACTCAAATAGTTGGTATTGGTGATGCCTTTTACATCCCCCAAGGTGCAAGTTATCACGTTATAGGGTCTACTCCATTTATAATTTTTTCTTTTGGTTTACGTGGGGATGTTTCTAGATACTACCCTTGGGATAATGAAACCACATCAACAACTCCCCCCGAAACTTCTTAAAACATCATAAAATAATATTATGATTGACTATTTATTTAATTTAGGTTTAAGATGGGATGGATTGATTGCGGTGATAGTTTTAATTTTGTTTCTTGTAATTAGTATTTTTAATCTTTGGAATAATAATAGATAACTTTGAAAATTTACAAAACAAAAACTCAAAAACTTGATGCTGATAAATATGCTAATTGGTATTTTTGTGATCGAAGTTCTTTATTGCACAAAAAAGGTTTAAAAAGAAAAGACAAAAAACCACTACAATTTTTTTCTAGAGATATTGCTCGCAACAAATATGAACAATTACCTAATGGTAGATATCATGAATATAATTTGACTTCGGTTAGTTACTTCAATGGTAAACCTTGTAAATATTACTATACCTTAGATGCGAACAAATCAAAAATTTTCGTAGGATTTGAGTTGTATGAAAATATTTTGCCTAATTTCATAAATACAGATAAATTATATTTTGATGTAAAAGGCGGAAAATTAACTTATCTTAAAAAGCCCAAGAAAAAAAGTGAAAAGGCACACAAGCAACACATAAATAAGGCAATCGGTTCATCGCCAAACGCTCATCGAGGTCAATTTGCTGAAAAATATGTTCAATTTATTCAAGGTCATAAAAGAATGGGTAATATAAGTCAAGAAGTTTATGGTTATGCAATGATGATTCTTAGCAAATGTTCTGATCTTCATCTTGTCACACCTCACAAATTTAAAACTTTATTATATGATATATATGCTCAAGACTCAAAGGCAAATAAATCAACTGCTGAGAAAACATTCATACAATATGTAAAGAAAGCTTATAAAAAAACAGGAAAAGAAAGTATTTATAAATAAATGAAAAGCAAATTTAAACAAATTAAAAAATTGTTTTTTGGCATTGGAGTATTTTTTGTCTTGCTATCTTTACAAATATGGTACATACTTACAGGTAATGAATAATGTAGAACCCAAACCACTCAAATATAACGATCTTCCAAGCTTTTTTAAACAAAAACTTTGGAACAATAAATCCTTGACATTTACAATTAGTCGAGATAAGATTGAAGATAATCATGTAGAAATCAAATTCACACAAAATGAAAAAAATAATATTAAAAGTCCTAGCTG
>ENA-UZWY01005456-UZWY01005456.1-metagenome-genome-assembly--contig:-Day-2--50m-contig-5456_pt1 | contig 13689 bp, 13 predicted proteins | sample MGYA00260341_ERZ794901 | MGnify/ENA metagenome assembly ERZ794901 | reverse complement strand
CGTATAATGTCCACATCCAGTATTCTTTTCTTCTAGCCCTTCCACTAAAATCTATGTATTTATTAGTAAGTATGTCTAAATAATATTTTTTCATCGTTGTTAGGTTTTGTTTACAAAGATATTAATTTTAACAAACATTCAAATAAGAATGTTAATTATCTCTATCTTCAAACTTTTCCTCTTTGGATTTATTAATTCTATTAACTATTGCATAAACAATTAGAATTGCACAAATTCCGTAAAATATGACTAATTCCATTATTTAATTTTTACACTAGTTCCATATGCTAGTACTTCAGCGGCACCCTGAGATATTACAGATGTCATAAACCTTACGTTTACAATAGCATCAGCTCCTACTCTATTTGCATCTTCTATCATTCTTGAGAGCGCTTGTTCTCTTGATTGAGCCTGAAGTTTAGTATATTCTTCAATTTCACCACCAACTAGATTTTTTATTCCAGCAAATATATCTCTAGCAACATTTCGAGCTCTTACAGTTGATCCTCTGGCAATGCCTAAAGATTCTGTTATTTCTTTATTTGGTATTGTTTCGGTTGTAGTTATTATCATGATATTTTTATTTAAAGTTAAGAAATTTATAAATTAGTTACCATATAAGAGGTTTAATATCGTTTTTCAACAAAAAGTAATTGCATTTGCTAAAATGTTTATTTCCAAACCAGTATCCTCTGTTAGCACTTAACGGAGACGGGTGTCCTGTTTTTAAAATTAAATGGTTGTTTTCAGAAATTAGTTTTTCTTTCTTTTTTGCATAACCTCCCCACAACATAAATACAATATTTCTTTTCTGCTCAGAAATCATTTTAATTACCTGATCTGTAAAAATTTCCCATCCAATTTTTGAGTGACTTCCAGGTTTTCCACTTTCAACAGAAAGTATAGAATTTAGTAATAAAACTCCTTGATTAGCCCAATCTACAAGATCACCATTAGTTCTTATGGGTGATTTTAAATCATTATTTAATTCAATAAAAATATTTTTTAAAGAAGGTGGTAATTTTTGATTATTATTTACAGAAAATGATAATCCGTTTGCCTGGTTAATTCCATGGTATGGATCTTGTCCAATGATTACGACTTTTAATTTTTCAAAGGAACAATGATTAAATGCAGAAAAAATATTATTCTTTAAAGGAAAACACGTGTTGTTGCGATAATTATTTTGTGTAATTTTTAATAATGAAATGAAATAATCTTTTTTTAATTCTTTTTCTAAAATTTTGTTCCAAGATTTATTGATATTTGTCTTCAATTAAATTCATTATTTTTACTTTTTTTAATATACAATTACTTTGGCAATTCCCAAGAAAACTTTAGAAGACTTAGAATTTGATATTGTTGTCGAAAACGTACTAACCTATTGCGTTACAAGTCATGGAAAAGAAAAATTAAATTCTTTAAAACCCTCTATAGAATTTGATCAAATCAATTTTTCATTAGACTTAGTTTCAGAGTATTTATCCTCCTTAGATAATGACAATAATTTTCCAAATCATTTTTTTGAATCTATTTCTAAGGAAATTAAAATAATTCAAATACTTAATAGTCAACTCGAAATTGACTCATTTAGAAAAATAAAGACAGTTGTTGAGTTAACTATATTACACATTAAGTTTCTTAAAAAATTTAAATCCTATTATGTTAATATATATGAGCTAACTAAAGATTTGGATGTTGTAAAAGAAATAGTTCAAGAAATAAACTCAGTAATTGACAAATACGGATTTATAAAAGATAATGCTACCAATGATTTATTAAATATTAGAAATAATATAAATTCAACTAAATCTAAGATTAGACAATCTTTTTCCAGTGCTTTAAATTCTAATAATTCATCAGGTTATTTAGATGAGATTAAAGAATCATTAATTGACAACAGAAGAGTATTAGCAGTTAAAGCGATGTATAGAAGGAAAGTTAAGGGTCAGATGATGGGAAGCTCCAAGACAGGAAGTATTGTTTACATAGAACCTCAAGAAACTTTAATCCAAAGCAGAAAACTTCAAGATTTTTTATATGATGAAAATGAAGAAATTAAGAAAATTCTTAAGAACTTAACATCCTTTTTACAGCCTTACTGTACCACTCTTACTAACTATCAAAATTATTTGACTGATATTGACGTTATATATGCTAAAGCTAAATACGCAAAAGAAATAAATGCAATTAAACCTAATATATCATCTGAAAGAATTACTAAGATAAAAGATGCTTTTCATCCTCTTTTATACTCTTCAAACACTAAATTAAATTTAAAGACTTACCCACAATCAATTAGTCTTGATAGTAAAAAAAGAATAATTGTTGTTTCTGGACCAAATGCTGGCGGTAAAAGTATTACACTTAAAACTATTGGTTTATTACAATTAATGCTTCAATCAGGAATTTTAATTCCCGTTCATCATTCAACTCAAATGTGTGTGTTTGATAATGTCATTTCTGATATAGGCGACAATCAGTCGATAGAAAACCAGTTGAGTACTTACAGTTACAGACTAAAAAACATGAATAGTTTTTTAAAGAAGTGCAATTCGAAAACTTTGTTTTTAATTGATGAATTTGGAACTGGATCTGACCCTGAACTTGGAGGTGCACTTGCGGAAATATTTTTAGAAGTGTTTTATGAAAGAAAGAGTTTTGGGATAATTACAACGCATTATTCTAATTTAAAGCTATTAGCAAACGAATTGCCTTACATGTCTAATGCAAACATGCAATTCAACGATAAAACTCTTGAACCCACCTTTAATTTAGTTCTTGGTCAGGCTGGAAGTTCTTTTACTTTTGAAGTAGCACAAAAGAATGGAATTCCTTATAGTATTATTAATAGAGCAAAAAAGAAGATCGAAAGAGGAAAAGTAAGATTTGATGCAACTATAGCCAAATTACAAAAACAAAGAGTTCAATTAGACAAAACAGCCAGTTCTCTCAAAGACGAAGAAGATAAGTTTAAAAAAGAAAACGAAAAACTTAATTTAACTAACGATAAAATTAAATCTAAACTTATAAATTATCAGGAGCTTTTTGATTCAAATCAAAGAATGATTACTGTTGGTAATAAGTTAAATGATATTTCTGAAAGATATTTTAACAATGGTAAAAAAAGAATACTTATTTCAGAATTATTAAACTTAGTTGACACATTAAATTCTAAAAGAAAAAAAACCAACTTTTCGAAAGCAAAACTTGAAAAAAAGAAAATAAAAAAAACTAAAGAAGTTTTAGATAAAGAACTTCATTCAATCAGAAAAGAAAAGAAAAAAAACAAACTAAAACCTATTAAAAAACAATTCAATGTTGTTTTTAAAGTTGGTGATAAAGTGAAAATTGAAGGAAGTTCAACTGTAGGAGTTATTGATAATATTGAAAAAAATAACGCAATAATTAATTACGATACATTTACAACAAAAACTAACATAAGTAAATTAGAATTTGTAAAATGAAAGAAGAAATTGTTAAAATAGTTTACTTTGATGGCATATGTGGAATGTGCGACTGGTTTGTCAATTTACTTGTTAAAATAGATTATAATAAGAATTTAAAATTTTCATCTTTACAAGGTGAATCGGGTCAAGTTTTACTTTCAAATTTAAAGATGGATTTAAATGAATTTAATACTGTTTTATTTAAAATTAACGATCAGGTTTACACAAAGTCTACAGCTGTTTTTAAAATAATTGAAAGTGTTGGAGGTTTTTACAAAATATTTTTAGTTTTTAATTTAATTCCAACTAAATTCAATGATTGGTTATATAGTAAGATTGCAAAATACAGATATAAATATTTTGGAAAACTAGATAAGTGTGATATATCTAAGTTTAATGTACCAGGTCAATTTATAGATTAATTTTTATAAGAATTTATAGAATTACTTGTATAGTTTATTTATAAGTAAATAATCAACTATTACTAATGCAGCCATAGCTTCTACAATAGGCACAGCTCTAGGAACTACACAAGGGTCGTGTCTTCCTTTACCTTTCATTTCTACTTCATTATTATTGGAATCTATTGTTTTTTGAGATTTCATAATAGTTGCAACAGGTTTAAATGCAACATTAAAATAGATATCCATTCCATTACTGATTCCACCTTGAATTCCACCAGAATTATTTGTTTCCGTTTTTCCGTCAGAATTAAACGAGTCGTTATGTTGACTTCCTTTTAATTTTGATCCACTAAAACCACTTCCGTATTCAAAGCCTTTAACTGCATTAATAGATAACATGGCTTTTCCAAGTTCAGCGTGTAGTTTATCAAATACAGGTTCACCTAAACCAATTGGACAGTTTTCAATTACACAACTAACCTCTCCTCCAACTGTATCACCTTCTTTTCTAATTTGTTTTATGAAATTTTCCATTTCAACAGCAGTTTTTGGATCTGCACATCTAACAGGATTATTTTCAATAGTAGAAAAATCTAATTTTGAATAGTGAGTATCAACCTTAATGTCTCCGACAGAAGATACGTGAGCAGTTATTTTGATCCCTTCAAGTATTTGTTTGGCAATTGCTCCTGCCACTACTCTGCTTGCTGTCTCTCTAGCAGAACTTCTTCCTCCTCCTCTGTAGTCTCTGTGACCATATTTCTTATCATATACAAAATCTGCATGCGAAGGTCTGTAAGTGTCTTTTATGTGAGAATAATCTTTAGATTTTTGATCTTTATTATGAATTAAAAACCCTATTGGTGTTCCAGTTGTTTTACCTTCAAATATTCCACTGTAAAACTGAACAGAATCTTCTTCTTTTCTTTGAGTAACAATTGAAGATTGACCAGGTTTTCTTCTTTGCATTTCACTCTCAATAAAATCTAAATCAAGTACTATTCCTGAAGGACATCCATCAATTACACCACCAAGTGCTGGTCCATGAGATTCTCCAAATGTTGTTAGTTTGAATATGTTACCAAATGTATTTCCAGCCATTATTAAATTTTAAACAAAAATAGGTTTAAAATTTTTCATAAAAAAGATTAGCTTATAAAAGGTTATTTCCAATTTTTAAGTTTACTAGTTTGTCCAATTCCAGGGTTAAAAAAATTAGTAGGATCTAATTTTTTATAAAATTCAGTAAGAACAGGCATTGCTTTATATTCGTGACCTACATTATGTTCAGCAGGATATTGTGCTCCTCTTCTATCGTATATTTCTAACAATTCTTGTTTTAACTTTTTAGCATCTACCCCTTTTTTTAGAATATAATTATGGTGAAAAACATGGCAAAATAAATGACCGTAATAAAATTTTAGTTCAAGTTTATCATTGATTTCTTTAGGAAGAATTTCGAGCCAGTTTTTTTCATTTCTCGGAAAGGCAATATCTAAAGACATCATTTCTCCAATATTATTTTTATTTAAAGCCTGATATCTTCCAATTGCACTTGCTGAAACATATCTGTGAAGCATTGCTTTTTTTCCTTCATGAGAATTACATATAAAAAAATCACCTTTTTTATCTTTAAAAAAATCTTTAAAATAAACCTCTGCTTCGTTTATTCCATCGTTGGTCATTTCAATTATCCAATGGTGTTCATATTTATCTCTAAAAAGTTCCATTTTTTTAGGTAAATGATTAGGCCAAAAATTACTTAAAAACTGCATTAATTTGTCAGAAAATTTTTCGGGAAGAAATTTAACTTTCTCTGCGATGATATCCACAATTCTTTTGAATTCGAAAAGTGAGGGTAAAAAGTTTGTTCCAAGTCTTTCAATTACTACAAAAGTATCTTTACTGTATTTTTTTGCAGCATCGTAACAATCTCTATGCATATAATCTCCAAGTCTAGGAAGTTCATTAAAATTGATAAGAATATCTTTTCTTATTTTCCAAAAATCATCTTGATTGTTAGAGCCAACATAAAATACTTTACTTTTTTTAGGAGCCTCATAAGTATCTAGACGTAATGCAAATACAGCAATTTTTCCGGCACTTCCAGAAGCAGAATGTAATAATCTTTTGTCTGCATTAAAACGTGCTGGAGTACTTTGATCAACTCCTCTAACTATCTCAGAGTATTTATCATCGGAAGCTAATTTTTTAGAGTTTAAAATATCCGAATTATTATAATTTTTGTTTTCTAAATTAAATAAGATTTCTTCAGGATTAGATCCTAGGTTTATATCTAACTCATTTACTAATTCTAGCTTACCTTCTTTATTGACTTTTGCATACAATGCATATTCAGTGTAGGCTGGACCTCTATGAACTAATGATCCACCAGAATTATTACATACTCCTCCTACTATTGAGGCTCCAATTGATGTAGAACCAATAACAGAATGTGGTTCTTTTCCTAAGGGTTTAAGTTTGTTTTCTAAATCATACAGACTACTTCCAGGAAGAGCAATAATTTGTTTACCATTGCCAATAACTTGAATAGACTTTATTCTTAATGTATTTATAATTACTATTGATCGATCGTAATCCTTTCCAAATGGAGTTGACCCTCCTGTTAAGCCGGTATTAGCGGCCTGCATTATTACAATAACGTTTGAATCAACACAAACCTGTAAAACTTCCCACAATTCTAATAGTGTGCCAGGCTTAACAACAGCTAATGTTTCTCCCTCTCCATATCGCCAACCTTTACTAAACGGTTCTTTGCCCCATTTGCTAGTAATTACATGCTTATCTCTGGTAATTAACTTAAGTTTATTAACAATTTTACTTTTGCTTTCCATTAATATCTATAATATTTAAATATTATATTTGCTAAAGTTAAATTTTATTCAAACTCCAATGAAGAAATATATTTATTTGTTATTAACTTTAATTATCTCATACGGCTGTTCAAACAATACCTTTACTATAAATGCCGAAACTAATCATGATGAAGATTTAGATGTTTTTTTAGTAAAACTAGGAGAAAGTAATTTACCAGTCGTTGTTGATTCAACCAAAGTTTTTGAAGGTAAATTTTCATTTACAGATTCAATTTCTGTTCCTGAAATGCATTACGTAGTTTTTGATAAGCAAAGAGAAAATCTTCCAGTTGTTATTGAACCAGGAACTATAAATGTTAAAATTTATAAAGACAGTTTAAGATCTTCTAGAGTCCTTGGAACTAAATCAAATGATGATTTTAGTACTTACAAGTCAAAAACTAAAGATTTTTATATTGAATTAAATAAAGTTCAATCTGAAATGAGAAATGCCAGTTTTGCAAGAGACACACTTCTTCTTAATGATTTAAATAGTCAATTTGAGTCCTTGAAAGATAAATTAAGAAAATATGAGGAAAGTTTTATTGTAGAAAATAATGATTCCTATTTATCTTCTCTTATTCTTCAAAGAATGCTTATGAATAAAGAGATTGATCTTGAAATAATTGAATCCTATTTTTCACGTTTTACTGATATAATAAAAAACACTAAATCTTCTATTGAAATTAAAAACAAAATAGAAGATATGAAAAAAGATAAAGAAACTCCCTCTGTTGGTAGTTTAGCTCCGGACTTTACAGGACCAGGCTTATTTGCTGAACCTGTGTCTTTAAGTGATGTTAAGTCTAAAGTAATATTATTAGATTTTTGGGCTTCTTGGTGTGCACCTTGCAGAGTTGAAAACCCTAGTTTAGTTAATTTGAAATCTAAGTATTCTGATAAAGAGTTTCAAATTGTAGGGGTTTCACTTGATAGAGATATGGAATCATGGGTTAACGCAATAGAAAATGATAATATTAAGGATTGGGTTCATATTTCAAATTTAAAATTTTGGGGAGAACCAATAGCCAAACAATATAAGGTTACACAAATGCCTACAACTTTTGTTTTAGATGAATCTAAAAATATAATTGGCATTGATGTTAAGGGCAATGATTTGGCTGAAATGATCGCTAAACAATTAAAATAAACTGTTTTTTTTATCGTAATAAAGTATAATAAATGGAGCTAGTAATAAAAGTACTAACCAAGTTTGATTTATTAGAATAGATGGCTGAATTAGAATTGTAATGATCATTCCAGCTATAGCTCCTCCTAGGTGTGATGAATGTCCAATATTCCCAGTGTTTTTTTTCATTCCGTATATTGAATACAAAATATAGCATAAACCAAAAACATATGATGGTAATGGTATTGGAAAAAATATTAAAGCTAGTTTCATATCTGGAAATAATAATATAGAGGAATAAACAATTCCAGTAACTGCTCCACTTGCACCAACAGCAGAGTATAAAACCTGATCTTTATGTTGTTTTAATGTAAAAAAATTACCAAAATAAAGACTTAAAAAATAGATTACTATGTAATAGAACCCTCCAAGTTTCATTAAAATTGCACCAGAAAAAACCCACAAAGTAAATAAGTTAAAAAATAAGTGACTATAATCAGCATGTAAGAATGCCGAAGACCACATCCTGTACTTCTCTCCTTTATTAATTGACTGAATTTGAAATTTATATTTGTTAAAAAAACCTAAATCTTTGAACCCTTTTATAGAAAATACACATGTAATGATAATAATTATAAAAAGCATTTTTCAAAAGTATATAAAAAAAAACCCAGAACAAGTTCCGGGTTAGTTTTTTATAATAATTTAATCATTACCATTTTTTGACTAAAACTCTAGTGAATTTTCTTACTGTTTTGAAAGTGCTCCAATCAACATCCTTATTCATTTTAAGTCTGTCTTTCATGTAATTAGGGTTACTTATTCTGAAATCTCTATCAGATTCTAATAAATCACCATACGAATTGTATCCTGCAACAAAATAATGCGTTCCCTCTGGATGAACTCCACTTCTAATGTTTCCGTGAATTGTCCCTCTATCTTTTCTAGGATATTTTTCATTTAAACTTTTCATAGTGCTTCTCATAATATCTCGACTTGACCAAGATTTAGAATTAACTATTGAAACTACTTGAAAAGGAAACACAGTTTCTGAATTAAAATTTAATACTGTAGTTCCATTTCCTGAACTTCCGCCCTCTTTAAAATAATTATTCATTTTACTAAAAAATAATTGTGTTTCTACATTTGGACCTGAGGACCACATCGTGTTAAAAGCATCAGCATTTCCAGTGAAAATAACTTGGTGTGTTACATCAAATTCAGAGTCTGAAAACATTACACTGTATAAATAAGCTGTAATTCCCTCAGCTTTATTTGTTGAAAATTGTTTGTCTAGTAAAGCAACTACCGCTTCTTCATCAGATCCATCTATTGAAAATGAATAAGCATGCCAATGAGTTCTGTCTTGAGAATAAACACTTAAAACAAAAAATAGTAATAATAATGTTGTTAATTTTTTCATAATAAATTTTTAAATTATATTAAATATATAAAAACATTCTTATATGAATTTAATTATAATCAATTAATTATGATAATAATATGATAGATTTGTAATGATGAATTTAATAACAAAAATTTTTATTTACCCGTTACTTTTATTTATATCGATTCTGCCCTTTAAATTATTGTATTTTATTTCAGATATAATTTTTTATCTATCATATTACGTAATAGGTTTTAGAAGAAAAATTGTAAGAAAAAATCTTGAATTATCAAAAGTTGCAAAATCAAAGAAAGATTTAATTAGAATTGAAAAAGAATTTTACAGACATTTTACTGATGTGTTTTTTGAAATGTTAAAATTTTATTCAATGTCACCTGACGAAATGAAAAAAAGATTTTACATCGAGAATCCTGAGATTTTTTATGAATTTGAGAAAAAGAATAAAAGTGTAATGTTTATGACATCTCATTACGGAGGCTTTGAATGGTTTTTGTCTATTACATATCATGTCCCTCAGCTTCCATTTGCAGTTTACACTCCCCTATCAAATAAAAGTTTAGAAGTACTAATTAAGAAATTTAGATTAAGACACGGCTCAAAATTAATTTCTAGATACGAGGCCGGATCATATATAAAAAAACAACTTAAAGAAAATAAATTGTTTTTATATGGGATGGCAGCTGATCAATCAGCTCAAATTAGGTCTGTAACCTACTGGAAGGAGTTTTTAGGAATTAAGGTTCCTGTTTTCACGGGTTCAGAAAGAATAGCTAAACAACATGATATTCCTGTTGTTTTTGGTAAAGTAGTAAAGGTTAAAAGAGGTCATTATAAGGTAGTTGTAGAATTAATTTCTGAATTTCCAAATGAGTATGAAGACTATCAGATTACTGATATATACTTAAATAAGCTAGAAAAGCAAATAAGAGAAATTCCTGAATATTATTATTGGACACATAACAGGTTTAAACACAAGGATAAAGCGCCAAAAGATTAATTAATTATATTTTTAATTAAAATTTCGATTTCTTTAATTAATTCTGAAGCTTTATCGATACTCTTAGCTTCACTATAAATTCTAATTATTGGTTCTGTATTAGATTTTCTTAATTGTACCCAACTCTCTTTAAAATCAATTCTTACTCCATCCACTAAATCAATTTTTTCATTCTTATATTTTTCGGCAATTTGACTTAAAATATTATCAACATTTAATGAAGGAGAAAGATTTATTTTTTCTTTAACCATAAAGTATTTAGGAAATGTTTCAAGTAACTTACTAGCAATTAATCCTCGCTGAACATACAATGATAAAAACAAACCAATTCCAACAATTGAGTCTCTACCGTAATGACTTTCAGGATATATTACTCCCCCATTTCCTTCTCCTCCTATTACTGCTTTACATTTCTTCATTTTATCTACTACGTTTACTTCACCAACCGCACTGTAATAATGAACTTGATTATGTTTTTTGGTAATATCATTTAGTGCTCGTGATGAAGACAAATTAGACACAGTTGTACCCGGTGTTTTAGAAAGGACGTAGTCAGCACAAGCAACAAGAGTATTTTCTTCTCCAAACAATTCACCATCTTCACATACAAACACTAGTCTGTCAACATCAGGATCTACAGCAATACCTAAATCAGCATTACATTCAATAACCTTTTTTGATAATTCTGTTAGATTCTTTTTTAATGGTTCAGGATTATGTGGAAAATCTCCATTTGGTTCACAATAAAGTTTAATAACTTCAATATTTAATTCTTTTAAAAAATCAGGAACAATTAGTCCTCCTGTAGAATTTACAGCATCTACTACAACTTTAATTTTTTTTGATTTAATTTTTTCTACATTAACTAAACTCAAGTTTAATACAGATTCGATATGTTTTTTCATAGAATCGTCAGACTTAGTAATTTTACCTAGCTCATGAACGTTTGAAAAGATAAATTTTTTTGATTCAGAAATTTTTACAATTTTTTCACCCTCAGAAGAATTTAAAAACTCTCCATTTTCATCTAATAATTTTAAAGCATTCCATTCTGTCGGATTATGACTTGCTGTAATAATTATTCCACCTTCAGCATTATGTTCCTTTACCATTAATTCAACAGTAGGTGTTGTTGATAAATCTAAATCGATTACATTAATCCCAAGTGATATTAAAGAATTTTGAACAAAGTTTTGAATCATTTGACCGGAAATTCTAGCATCTCTTCCGATAACTACAGTTGATTTTTTATTAGGATTTCTATTTAAAATCCATTGTCCATATGCACAACCAAAATTCACAGCATCTATTGGAGTAAGATTGTCTCCAAATTCACCCCCAATTGTACCTCTAATACCTGAAATTGATTTAATTAAAGTCATACATCAAAGATACAACTAGATTAATATTTTATATTAGTTTTATATAAAAACATTTACAACTATGTTCAAAAATTACCTTTTCTATTTGCTAGTTATAATCCTATTAATTTCTTGTGAAAATAAAACATATAAAAACGGAATGGTTGTTTCTGCTAAACATGAAGCTTCAAAAGTAGGTGTAGATATACTTAAAAGAGGTGGAAATGCATTTGATGCTATGATTGCTACAGATTTAGCGCTCGCCGTTGTTTATCCTAATGCAGGTAATCTTGGTGGTGGAGGCTTTATGGTTTACAGATTATCAGACGGTAAAAACGGAACTCTTGATTTTAGAGAAAAAGCGCCTATTAACTCTAAATCAGAGATGTATTTAGATAATAATAATGAAGTGATTAAAGGATTAAGTCAAAACGGGGCTTTAGCTATTGGAGTTCCAGGAACTATTGCAGGATTATTTGAGATTCATGATAAATTTGGAACTCTTCCAATAAAAGAATTGTTTCAACCAGCAATAGATTTAGCTAATAATGGTTACAGACTGACTTCAAAGCAAGTAAAAACAATTAATAATTATAAAGATTTAATATTGAAATTAAATGATTCTATAGAATTGTTTAATAAGACTTTTAAAAAGAATGATTTATTTATAAATAAGCCTTTAGGTAAAACCCTTACTCAATTATCTAATAATGGAGTTGATGAGTTCTACAAAGGAGAAATAGCAAACACACTGTCTTCTTACATAATTAAAAAAGGTGGAATTATTACTAAAGAAGACTTTGCATTATACAAACCTGTTTGGAGAGAATCGTTGGAATTAAAATATAAAAATCTAAATATAATTACAATGGGCCCACCCTCTAGCGGTGGAGTTGTCTTAGGTCAGATTTTACAAATGATAGAAAATTATAATTTATATAAATTAGGTCATAACAGTGAACAGTATATTCAATTATTAGTTGAGGCAGAAAAACTATCTTTTGCAGATAGGAGTAGATATTTAGGTGACCCTGATTTTAATTATATTCCAACAAAGGAATTATTAAATAAAGACTATATAAAATCAAGATTTAACTCATTTAGTTTTGACACCGCTCAGCCATCTGAAAATATTAGTCCTGGTAAATTATTAATTAATGAAACCAATGAAACTACTCATTATTCAATTGTTGATAAATTTGGAAATGCAGTCTCAGTTACTACAACATTAAACGGTAATTATGGATCAAAACTGATATCTCCTGAACTTGGATTTTTTTTAAATAATGAAATGGATGACTTTTCTATTAAACCAGGTTCTCCCAACATGTATGGACTGATAGGTGGAAAAACAAATTCAATTGAACCCGAAAAGCGTATGTTGAGTTCTATGACACCATCAATTATAGAATTAAACGGAAAACTTTCAATGGTTTTAGGAAGCCCAGGAGGACCAACAATTATTACCTCTGTGCTACAAACATTATTAAATTTTTATGAATTTGATTTTAATATGCAAAAATCTGTAGATGCCTCCAGATTTCATCACACTTGGCTTCCTGATAAAATATTTTATGAAAAAAATATATTTACAGAAAAAGTCAAAGTTAATTTAGTTAACAAAGGATACTTATTAAACTCCAATCATTCTACTATTGGTCGTGTTGATGCAATACATATTGATGAAAATAAAATATTTCATGGTGGAGAAGATAAAAGAGGTGACGATAAAAGTATTGGATATTAAATAAAACTTGTTCTTAAAATTATATATATTATCGTAATTTGCAACCTTGATTTTTTAAATGAGTAATAACATTTTAGTCCAAGGCGCAAGAGTACATAACTTAAAGAATATTGATGTAAATATTCCAAGAAATAAATTTGTAGTTATTACAGGTATTTCTGGAAGTGGTAAATCCTCTCTGGCGTTTGACACTATTTATGCTGAAGGACAAAGAAGATATATTGAAACTTTTTCAGCCTATGCAAGACAGTTTATAGGAGGATTAGAAAGACCTGATGTTGATAAAATTGATGGACTTTCTCCAGTAATTGCAATTGA
>ENA-UZWY01002912-UZWY01002912.1-metagenome-genome-assembly--contig:-Day-2--50m-contig-2912_pt2 | contig 13744 bp, 11 predicted proteins | sample MGYA00260341_ERZ794901 | MGnify/ENA metagenome assembly ERZ794901 | reverse complement strand
CGCTACAAAGCATCAATTCAAAGAGCTGAAAACGCCCGGCCGGCATAAAGCTACTCACGGATTCTGCCGCGGCTCTTTCTTCGGCGCTTTCTACGCGACGCGCCAACCCCGTCATCTGAAACTCTCCACTGCTTCCCGAACTATCACTCATACCACAGTGCAAACTAAAGCGGTTACTACTTTCAATATCCTGAATCCGCCTTGAATCGGGGTCAAAAAACACATAGCACTTTCCAGCGCCTATGATCGCAGTGATGGGACGAACCCTTGGCCAAATGCCTTCTGCTAATCCTGCCCCATTTTCCGAGCTATTGGTCGCAAGATAGGCAACCTTCCCATCTATTCTCTTCTTGCCAAAGTCAGCCAACGCCGGCTGCGCCTGTTCAAAATCTTGCCAAGATACAACCACTTGCCTACTCCAGAGATCTGATATTTCAGTTTATTGTCACCAGTGTCTCAAACGCAATACTCTGTCGCTAATCTTTAATGATGCTGCCGCCCTAACCCGTCGAGAATCCCGAATCAACCCGCTTGAGATTGATAAATTGGCGACCGGAATACGCCATTGCTTAGCGCAGTTTTTCAATTGTGGTCATTATTCGGGTTTGGACATCTGACCCATTGACCCGACCACCACAGGAAACTCCAGATCAGCGCCACTATCCAATTCAAATTTGGTTTCAAATGTTGTGCCCTCGGCTAGCGGCTTTGGCAAACGCATTAACATGATATGAAGTCCCCCAGGAGCGAGCTTTCGCACTTCACCGGCTGGAATAGTGAATGGCTCAATATGGCGCATACGCATCATACCGTTATCCAAATAGCTTTCGTGTACCTGTGCCATCATTGCGACGCTGGTTTTTATGCCTTCTATTCGAATGGGGTGATCTGATGTGTTTTCAATCGTCGCGTATACCGCACCCATGCGACCCTCAACAGTTGCCCTGGACCAAGCCTCTGAAATCTGAAGACCCTCGCAGACGCCCGGCAAGGTAACTAAACTCAAAAAAAACGCACACAAAAATTTCATTCAAACTCCGCAAACGGTTGTTAAGGACTAAGCCTCGGGGAAATGGACGATTCTAACATTCTGAAGGTGCCAGTACACCGAATCAAACTGGCTCATTTGTCGATCAGTATTCAAAGCTGACCTTGCCTAGGTGCATTCACCCACCAAACTCAGACATGCAACTTCTTGGTTGCATAGGGTACGCCCAATTCTAAAATTAACAGCGTCGCGTTATCGATGTATTTCGAGCACTCGCCGATAGCAACAGACGCGAAATGCTTGACGCAACGATTGAAGCGCACAATATATGGGACGATCAAACGGCCGTGAGCTTCTGGGAGCAACTAAAGGAAAACAAAAACGCATCTTATTTGAAGCTGGAAAAGATATTTTCATATCCCACTGAGAATTGCATCGTGGTAGACTAGCGCTCGAGCGCGGACACACTGAGCGGTGGTTCGCGATGTGCGAAGTCTGGCTACCGGACTTTATCGATAACAAACAATCGTTACCGCCGGACCCAACCTGACATGATGAAGCTCGGTATCCTTGCCTCACACCGCGGTACTAATTTTCAAGCTATCATCGACGCCTGCGAATCTGGCGAACTAAACGCAACACCGGTCATCGCGATTAGCAACAACAGCAATTCACAAGCTCTCGAAAGAGCCCGCAATGCGGGTATCGCAACAAACCATCTTTCTAGTATCACCCATCCGGATCCGACAGCGCTCGATAACGCTATTCTCGCCTCACTTGAGCACTTTGCGGTGGATATTGTCGTAACAGTCGGCTACATGAAAAAACTGGGTCCCTCAACGCTCGCCGCCTACCGCGGCAATATTTACAACATACATCCATCCCTACTGCCGAAATATGGCGGCACAGGCATGTACGGGCTGAATGTCCATAAAGCCGTGCTTGCTGAAGGCGATGCAGAAACAGGCGTCACAATACACCGATTAGAAGGTCAATATGACACGGGTCCAATCATCGCCCAACACAGAGTTCCGGTAGAAAGCGGCGACTCACCCGAAACCCTCGCAGCCCGCGTGATCAAGGTTGAACATCAGTTTTTGATCGAGACGCTAAACGCTATTATTTCAACAAGCCAGAACCCGGAGAATCGTTAATGACATCTCAACCTAGAGAATTTACCCCCAGAGCACCAATCGCATTGATTACATGCGAGGCTGGTCGGAGCTTTGCGCAAAGCGTCGCTGATTCGATGAACGTGCCACTCGCACCCAGCGTGGAAAGCTGGTTTGCCTGCGGCGAGGGAAAAATGGAGATTCTTGCCAATGTCCGGGGTCATGACGTTTACATCTTCCAATCAACCGTGGGCAATCAAGACGAACGCTCGGTCTACGACAGGTTTGTCATGTTGCTACATGCGGTTGAAGCAGCGGCGCTATCCGATGCGCAATACATCACCGTTGTCACGCCTTATTATCCCGGTGCCCGTCAAGACAAGCGCAAGGGGCGAACCCGAGAGGGTATTAGCGCCGGGCTGTTTGCCCGCATGCTTCAGGTTGCCGGTGCCAATAGGGTGCTCTCAGTCGAAATTCATAACGATTCGATTGCCGGTATGTTTAACCCTTCAATGGCGCATCTGGAAAATGTATTTCTTACTCGTCATCTCGTTGAATGGCTGGTCTCTCAGAATCTGACAGGCGACGTTGTCGTATCTCCCGATGTTGGATATCTAGAGCGCGCCAGAGCCTATGCAGAAGAATTGTCCGCTGATCTCGCAGCCTTGTCGAAAGAACGTGATTATTCCCAACCCAACGTCGTGTTGAGATCCACCTTGATTGGTGAGGTCGAGGGCAAGAACGTGCTGCTGGTAGACGATATCGTCGATGGCGCGGGCTCTGCCGTTGCTGCAATCGAAGAATTAAAAGAAAGAGGTGCCAACAACATCGTACTTGCCTGTATCCACCCACTCATGTCCTCCAATGCTTGGGAGAAACTCAGCGAGGTCAGGGCACGTGCTGAGAAGGAAGGTTGGTCATTCGAATTTGTCGGTTGCAGTACGGTTGAGCATCATGATGCGCCCAAATGGTACCACTCGTTTCGGATAGAGAAGCTCGTAGGCACCATCGTACAAAAAATTAATTCGCGCGGGAGTGTCAGTCAAGTACAAAGGGACAGGGAATAAACGCAGTTTCCCGTCTTTACCTTGACAACTGGGTGGGTTTGCATAATCCTACTTTTATCTAATCGAATTTCAGCACGACGACTAATGGTTATGAGAGCTTTCAACAAAACACTCAATCGAGAGTTCCGCTTCAGCATAATTAGCATTATTCATAATTGAATGGTGGGTTGATGCTCGATAAAAGCAATCAAAACCCGCCAAGAGGCGGGTTTTTTTTTGATTAATCTTAGACAACCCACTCAAAGACCAAACATACATGACAGATAATCAGAACATCAGGGTGAAACAACGTGTCAGAAGAAACTAGCGCTAATCCAGCGGCATTCTCCTTCGTAGAACAGGAGCATGAAATACTCGACCTCTGGAAAACCAAGCAGATTTTTCAGCGTTCGCTCGAGCAAACAGCAAACTCGGAGCCCTACATCTTTTATGACGGCCCTCCCTTTGCAACAGGGTTACCGCACCATGGACATCTCGTCGGGTCGATTCTGAAAGACGCGGTGCCCCGATACTTCACCATGAAGGGGCGATATGTTCAGCGTCGATTTGGCTGGGATTGCCACGGTCTGCCGATAGAGCACGAAATCGACAAATCCCTCGGCATGTCTTCACAGGAGGCGGTAGAAAAATTCGGCGTCAAGGGCTACAACGATGAGTGCCGCGCCATCGTTCAACGATATACCTCGGAGTGGGAAAAAACCATTACCCGCATCGGACGTTGGGTTGATTTCGAGCACGATTATAAAACGATGGACCCTTGGTTTATGGAGTCTGTCTGGTGGGTGCTAAAACAACTCTGGGAAAAAGATCTTGTCTACCGAGGTGTAAAGGTAGTGCCTTTTTCGACCGCGCTCGGCACCGTACTTTCAAATTTTGAAGCCGGATCTAACTATCAAGACGTTCAGGACCCAGCGGTCACCGTATTGTTTAAGTTGACGGATGACGACACTTACATCGCTGCCTGGACAACCACGCCTTGGACCCTGCCTTCAAATCTCGCACTTTGCGTGGGCGACGACATCGACTACGTCAAAGTTCACGATGAGGAACAGGGGGTAGATTTCATCCTCGCTGAGGCGCGCTTGGCAGATGTAGGTAAAGGCAAGAATCTGGTCGTCAAGGAGCATCTCAAAGGATCAACCCTTGTAGGCAAAACCTACGAACCACTTTTCCCCTACTTTGCCGACGCTGCAGATGAGGGCGCATTTCAGATCGTCTCAGACGATTACGTTTCAACCGATAGCGGCACTGGCGTTGTTCACCAGGCGCCCGCATTTGGTGAAGACGATTTTAGAGTTTTAAAAGCGGCTGGCATCACCGCAATGGTTTGTCCGATAGATATGAGTGGGCAGTTTACGGCGGAAGTCAGCGATTTTGCTGGCATGCACGTAAAAGACGCGGACAAACACATCATCAAGATGCTTAAAGATACACAGGCGCTCTATCGGCAAGATGTCATCGTTCACAGCTACCCCTTCTGCCCGAGATCCGACACGCCAATTATCTATCGTACCGTCGACTCCTGGTACGTGAAGGTTGAAAGCATGCGATCTGCGCTGCAAAAGTCCAACAAGGAAATCAATTGGGTTCCGGGACACATCCAAGGCGGACGCATGGGGAAATGGCTTGAGGGTGCTGTTGATTGGGCAATCTCTAGGAATCGCTATTGGGGAACTCCCCTGCCCATTTGGATTAACGACGTAACCGGCGCGCAGCTTTGCATGGGTTCTATTGATGAGCTTGAATCTTACACCGGCGTTCGTATCGATGATCTTCATCGCGAGAACGTCGACGAACTGCACTTCTCTCTCGATGGAGAAGAAGGCGTATATCGTCGAATTGAAGAGGTGCTGGATTGCTGGTTCGAGTCAGGATCGATGCCCTACGCACAACTTCACTATCCTTTTGAAAACGAGACCATGTTCGAACAAGGCTTTCCTGCGGAGTTTATTGCCGAAGGACTTGATCAGACGCGAGGCTGGTTTTATACATTGATCGTTTTGGGTACCGCGCTTTTCGACACCCATCCTTTTAAGAATGTCATCGTTAACGGCATTGTGATGGCCGAAGATGGCAAGAAGATGTCCAAGCGACTGCGTAACTACACACCACCGGATGACCTGATGGAAACTTACGGTGCCGATGCACTGCGTCTCTATTTGATCAACTCTGGTCTGGTCCGCGCAGAGGAACAGCGTTTTTCCGATACGGGCGTGAAAGACATGGTCCGCCGGGTCCTATTACCCTGGCTTAACGCCTATCGTTTCCTTAACACCTACGCAGAAATCGATAACTGGACGATTGATGATACGAAGACCGGTTCAGACAACATCATGGATCAATGGATTCTCTCCAGACTGCAATCTCTGAAAACCAACATCGCAAATGAGATGGAGGGTTATAAGCTCTACAATGTGGTGCCGGCGCTTTTCGAATTCATCGAGGACCTGACCAATTGGTACATCCGCTTGAACCGGGCCAGATTCTGGTCTGAAGACCTGACCGCAGATAAGACCGCTGCCTATCGAACACTGTACTCAGCTGTCTACGAGTTCACACTTGCAATGGCTCCCTTTACCCCGTTTCTGTCAGAGACGATTTTTCAGAAGTTAAAACAATTCAACGGTGCAGAGACTGCGTCAGTACACCTGTGTGCATATCCCGAAGCTAAAAGTGAACTCATCCAGCCGGTTCTCGAACAAGCCGTCACACGGATGCAACACATTATTCTGATGGGGCGTCAAAAGCGTAATCAGGAGAAAGTCAAAACCAAGTTCCCCTTGGCGAAGCTTACTGTCTTACATACTGATCAGGGGTTACTGGAAGAAATCTCCCGTCTGGAGAATTATCTTCAGGGAGAACTCAACGTCAAAACAGTGGAATATTCAACCTCGGAAGCCGATTACATCAAACTTTATGCTAAACCCAATTCCCCGGTACTTGGCAAACGATTGGGTAAAAATTTCAAAGAATACAAAGGCCTGATTGAGGGGCTTGATACTGCATCAATTGATGACTTCCAAGCTAAGGGAGCAATTACGCTGGGTGATGAAACCTTCCAACTGGATGACATTCTGATCTTCCGTGAGGCGATAGAGGGCACAAATGCCGTGTCAGATCGATTCGTATCAATCGACATGAGTTGCGAACTCAACGATGCACTGATCGCGGAGGGACTGGCAAGAGAGGTTGTCAACCGCATTCAGAAGTCACGCAAGGATATCGGTCTTAATGTTGTGGATCGAATCAACATGACCATGTCAGCTTCTACAGGACTAGCACCGGCGATAGTGACTCACCTTGAGTATATCAAGCGCGAAACACTCGCCCTCGAAATTAACCTGGTGGCGGAATCGCAGCCGCTTGGTTTTGAAATTGATGAACATTCCGTATCATTCGAGATCAACAAAGCGTGATTATGCCGAAATGACAAAAGGTAACCACAGTGATGGAAGACATACTCGATAGAAATCTTCGCGAGATGACAGAAGCTGTCCGCCGCAATGAAATCACCTCCGTTAAACTCGTTCAAGGCTTTCTTGACCGAATAGAAAAGGTGAATTCTTCGTTAAACGCTGTGGTATCAATCAATACCGAAATCGCGCTGAAACTGGCGGCCAAAGCGGACAGTGACCTGAAGGAAGGTATTGTTCATGGTCCATTGCACGGTATTCCGATGACGATTAAAGATAGTCTTGATACCAAAGACATGGTGACAACCTGGGGGACCAAAGGACGAGAGACATTTCGCCCGGGGCGGGACGCGACCAGCGTTGCACGGCTACGGGATGCTGGCGCGATATTGCTCGGCAAGACAAATACCCCGGAATTTACTTTGTCGTTCCAGACCGACAACCTCGTCTACGGCAGAACCAACAACCCCTACAACCTGGAGATGACACCNNGGAGGCAGCAGCGGTGGCGCTGCAGCACTGATCGCTGCAAACGCCATTCCTTTCGATATGGGCACTGATACCGGTGGAAGTATTCGTTTACCTGCCCACTTTTGTGGCATCTCAGGTCTCAAACCAACAACTGGCAGAGTACCCTGCACGGGTAATGCACTACCCTCGTCCGGACTCATCGCACCGCTGAGCCAAGTCGGCCCGCTGGCGAGATGCGTCGATGATCTCGATTTTCTGATGACGATTATTCAGGGACCTGATCTCATGGATCCACATACTGTCGATGCAACGGAGCGATCCTCAGATGACATTGACGTCACTACGCTGCGCATCGGGTTTCACACTGATAATGGTATCGCGACACCCGCACTACCTATCCAAGATGCAATCTTGAATGCAATTTCTCTTCTCAAAGCAAATGGATTCAAGGTAGACGAGGCGACACCACCCGGTATCGAAATGGCGTCTCTTATCTACTCTTCTCTTTTTGGAGCAGATGGTGGAGAAACCTTACAGATGCTGCTGGACGATTGCAGAACCCAAGAATATTCACCGCAAATCGCTGATTTGGTGCCGAAACCCGAGCAGCAAAACTATCAGGATGCCGCGATGGTAATCAATCTCTGGGACAATTATCGAAGTTCAATGCTCGGATATTTTGAGCATCACGACGTCCTGATCTGTCCGGTAAATGCGCATACAGCGATACCGCATGGAGAGACAGAAAATATGATGGACTACAGCTATACCTCTGCATTTAACCTGACCGGGTGGCCAGGACTTGTTCTGCGCTGCGGAACCGACGAAAGCGGCTTACCCATTGGTCTCCAGATTCTTGCTAGACCATTCCGGGAAGATCACTGTCTGGCCTTGGGGAAGGCAATTGAGTCATTAATTTCAGAACATGTCGCACAATTTCCACCACCGCAAATTCACTGTTAGCACTAGTTTGAACCCTGCGGGTGTTTTCGCCGTATAAAACCGCGTAAAATATAGAATACTGAGCCCCATTTTTAGCTAATCGCTGCAATCAGGCGCAAAATACTTACAAATCATCCCACTCTACTGGCGTAACGATTAATCCGCCCGTATGCTACGCAGCCTTGGAATTGAAGTATTTGTTGTAAGGACCCACTATGATTCAAGCCGTTTTTAAGCGCCCTGCTCACAAGCAAAGTGCGTTAAACCGACCGTTTTTCTTCGATGCAGCCCACTGGGTCCAAAAAAAAGCCCTCTTGGGACTTATATCGACAGTCGCGATCTTTTTTGCATTGCCCTCCTCCGCAGCAAATCTTGCAGAGATATATGATCTTTCCGTAAACAACGATCCACAGTTGGCAGCGGCCAAAGCTGGATACCTAGCGCAACGGGAGATTAAAAGCCAAGCCAAAGCCGGCTTGCTACCAAGGGTTGTCGTCGGCGGGGCGGCCTCTGACAACAAGCGAAGAACAAAACTAAACGACCAAGCTTACAACGACAATTCGTGGCAAGTCGTGATCAACCAGCCTGTTTTTCGCCTCGACAGATGGTTTTTATTACAACAATCGAAAAACATAGAAGCTCAGGCAAAGGCTCAGTTCACCGCTGAACAACAGCAACTCATTTACCGTGTAGCCGAAAGTTATCTAAATATCTTAGAAGCTCAAGACCGATATGGCGCATCCATTGCGGAAAGAGATGCGGTTCAACGCCAACTTGAACAGGTTCAGCAACGGTTCGACGTGGGTTTGGTGGCGATTACTGATGTGCTTGAGTCTACCGCAGCCTTCGATACATCTACTGTAAGCGTTATCGAAGCCGAAGGCGCCCAAACTATATCATTCGAGTCCTTACTCCGACTTACGGGTCAGTCATTCAGCCAAATCGAAAGTCTTAGCGCCGACTTCCCCGTGGAATATCCGGAGCCAAGAGACGAAGAAGCATGGGTTAACGCCGCGTTGCAACAGAACTTTTCGCTGATTGCCGCAAGAGAAGCCGTCAACTCGGCTAGGAAGCAAATCCAGATTGCGCGCAGTGGTCACATGCCCACCGTTGATGCACAGGCCTATTACGCAGAAAGCCGATCTGGCGGCGGTGGTTTTTTTGGTTCTGCAACAGACATCCGAGCGATGGAGCTTCAATTGAATGTGCCCATCTACTCTGGTGGGCTGACAAAGTCACAGACCCGCCAGGCGGGTTACCAGCTAGAGCAGGCACAAAGGAACTTCGATTTAACTCAAAGAACCGTCGTTGAAAATACCCGCAGCCTTTACAGCGCATTGAATACGGACGTTGCCAGAGTCAAAGCAAGACAGAAGGGCATCGACTCTAGTCAGAGCGCGTTGGATGCCACCCAAACCGGTTATGAAGTCGGCACACGAAATATTGTCGATGTGCTGCTAGCCCAGCAACGTTTATATTTGGCGCAATTCCAGTATGCGAGCGCGAGATATCAGTACATCAAAGATACCCTGCGACTAAAAGAGATTGTTGGCACTTTGAGTCCAGAGGATATCTATGCACTGAACAAGTATATCGAAGGCGAGCAAGGGATAGGTAAACTGCAACCAACCACGCGGTAAGCGTCTGATAGCTATGTTTGCGCCTTGCCAGTAAGCGTAGCGGTCGCGACCATCGTCAGGAACCATTTCTCAAGGAAATGATCTAACAAAAACACGATATTGAATCAGGCTTCGAAGCAAAAAGGGTTGCGCTGTCCTCTAATGAAGAAACTCATCATGAAAGTTAAGGTTTTTGGTTCACTCTCGGCATTACTCCTTATCGCAGTTGCTGTGCTGGCCACCAGCGTTGAAAACGAATCTGACAACCCTGCCATCGTAAGCGATGAATTGATTCAAACCTCGAATACGGGCTTATCTCCTGTTCAGCTAACAAAAGATGAAAACAACAATATACAGGTTTTCAAAAATGTTAGTCCGTCAGTCGTATTCGTCACCAACACCCAGTTAAGGCGTCAGCGGTTTTCCCTGAACGTGATGGAAATTCCTCGGGGCAGTGGTACCGGATTCGTGTGGGATGAATCAGGGCTTATTATAACCAATTATCACGTCATTCATGGAGCGAACAAAATCACGATCACTCTCGAGTCGGGGAATCCTTATCCCGCCGAAGTCGTCGGGTTTGCGCCTGAAAAAGATATCGCAGTGCTCAGAATAAAAGCACCCAATGAGCAACTGCAGCCCATTGTTCTGGGCGACTCAAGCAATCTTTCGGTAGGACGGAAAGTGCTAGCTATTGGAAACCCATTTGCGCTAGACACAACCTTGACTGTTGGCGTTGTCAGCGCACTCGGCCGCGAGATCAAATCAACGGACAACCGCACGATAAAAGACGTGATTCAAACCGATGCTGCGATAAACCCCGGCAACTCTGGTGGCCCTTTACTCAACTCAATGGGTGAGTTGATCGGCGTTAACACAGCCATTTACAGCCCAAGTGGCGCAAGTGCTGGTATCGGCTTTGCAATTCCCATTAACACCATTGCGAAACTGGTGCCTCAGTTGATCGAGCACGGTAGGATAATCAGACCAGTCATCGGGATTGAAACACTAAAAGATTATCAAGCGCGCAGACTGGGTGTTAAAGGCGTCGTCGTGTTTTCCGTGCAAGATGGCCTCGCTGCAGATGCTGCAGGCATGGTCGGCCTCAGATACGACAATCGTGGTCAACTTCACTTGGGTGATGTCGTTATTGCGATCAATGACGCGCCAGTGACCAACGAAGATTCTCTCTTGTCTTATCTGGAGCAATTCAAACCGGGAGACGAAGTTAAGGTAACAACCATTAGAGATGAGAAAATTTACAATTACGAAGTAATATTGACTAAACCCAACTAATAAAAAATACGCCCATGTTCTTAGCATTACTCACTGACGAACAAAAGAAGGTTTTTTTCTGTCTTGCACACGATGTTGTGGTTTCCGATGGTGAACTCAGCGTCGGAGAGCAGGTGATGATGGAAGACATGAGGCGTGAAATGAATCTGAGTCCTGATTTTCAGGCACACTACTTGCCACTTGATGGTGTCGATACGATCTTCGATTCAAAACGATCCCAAGCAACCGTCCTGATATCTCTGATTCGACTCGCCTATGCTGATGGTGCCTTTGAAATTGAAGAGCAGTTCCTCATCAAGTCCCTGTGTACCCTGTTTGACACAACCGATGCAGACCTCTACTTGATGGAAAACTGGGTCAGGAGACTCATCGCGCTAGAACGTGAAGCTAATGGATTCATGTGAAAGGATTATAATATGCAGCCTACTGATTATTATTCCCCCGGTTGCGCCTCGTTTCAGATAGAGCCTTCAGCGGTAGAAGAGCCTCAGCGGTAGAAAAGCCTTCAGCGGCACATGAGCCCTCAGCGATACATAAGCCTTCAGCGGCACATGAGCCCTCAGCGATACATAAGCCTTCAGCGGCACTTCAGCCCACAGAAAAAAATAAATCTTCACCTGAAAATACGGTCGCGATCGATGGTAAAACCACTGAGGTACTTCGTGCCGCTCCGCCGCATGGCTGGCATCAAATCTATCAGTTAAATAACGACGCAGTAAGACTCGCTGATTTCGTACCACAAGGGCAGACAAACCTTGCATGGAAAACAAAACTTTCATTTGAGTCGCACAGTGATCTAGTCGATCTCGACCCAATCGAAATTCTGCTTTCTGAAGCTAAAAAAAACGAAGAAAAGTGCAGCTTTATACAGCACTTCAATTTCTTTTCGGGGTACGAGAACAACTACCCAACGTCTTTAAGGTTAATCATGTGCGGTGAGAACGAGCACCTGAAGAAGGGCGAACTGAGCATGCTTAAAGTGATTAAAGGTGAAGACTTCCTCTACATCATCAGATTCCTGAAACGGATAACGCCGTTTAAGGTTAATCAACCTGATGTTGAACGGTCAGAAATCGCCACCTGGTCAGACTACCTTCGAAAAATCAGCCTGTGCAATACTGCCGATCCTGAACACCCGTGTTAACAACGATTTGTAAGGCCGAACTCACTGAAACGACTTGCTAGCCGGAGAGTTTATTCTCCGGCACCTTACCCAGCAACCCGCGGCATATCGCTGCATTTTCGAAGACATTTGCCTACGCACTCAGACGTAAAGTGCTGCTATTCCGCAGCTATCAAAACCCTCATCATCTTGCACCGTACCGAAACAACAAATTCGTCCGCAATTTGGCGCACTAAAACCCATCAGGCGTCACATCATTCTATGAATCGACTATTTTCTAGCCTGCTCTACAAATTACTTCCGGGGCGTTGTGTTATCTGCAAAGGACATAGTCACCGTCAAATTGATCTATGCCAGGACTGCGAGAACGAGCTTCCCACAAGCCCGTCACCCTGTATGCAATGCGGTATGACGAATCTCACAATATCAACTCAAAATCGAGTCTGCGGCGCCTGCATAGCCCACAAACCCAGCTTTGATCGTACATTCTGTGCCTTCACCTATATTTCGCCCGTCAATCTGCTCATAAAAGAATTCAAAAACGGCCACAATCTGGTTTTTGGAAAAGTCATGTCTCAGGTTCTGGCAAAAAAATATAAGGCAACACTGGTCAACAGACCTACGCCACACCTGTTGCTTCCCGTTCCCCTGCACAAAAACAGACTAAAGCTGCGAGGGTTTAACCAGGCTGCGGAGATAGCTCAGGTTGTCAGTGATGTTTGCCACATCAAGACAAACACCCGCGCTTGCTCCCGAAGCAAGGATACTGCCGATCAAAAAAGTCTTCCGGCTCACCTGCGCAAAGACAATGTTGCGCAGGTGTTCAGGCTCAATCGAAACTTCAATGGCTATCGTATCGCAATTGTCGACGATGTCATTACAACGGGTTCTACTGTGACTGCTCTTGCAGAATTACTAAGACAAAAAGGCGCAAGTTCCATCGAAGTAATCGCACTCGCTCGGACCCCTAGGCGATAACTGAGCCAGCGTCTTCTTGCCTCTATCTGCAATTTACTACCCACTGCGACTGCCAACCGGAGACCCGCTTATGTTAAGGTTTCGTCAAATGACTAACGGTTAAGTGATAAATATGGACTGGGAATACATTGATTTCGTTCGGGAGTTCAATCCTGGGAACTTTCCCCCCGCGAGTTGGGAAAAAAGTTTTCATATTGTGATTTCAGACGGAGAGATTCTGTCAATCGATGGCGCTCCCTGGCGCCCACTCAATCAAGATGAATGGCAATGGCTTGGCATAGAAGGCAAGTCCAGTCACTATCTTGGCGACGTCGCCGGGATTCCTGTTTTTGCTGAAGAAGTACATTCAGAGTCAGATGAACCCGCTGGGCACGCTTTCGATACCCTGTGGTCATTCCTGGGTCAAGTGGATGAACCCGTGTTCTATTTGGTGGGTCGCGCAAAACAAATTGTTGAATGGCACAGAACGCACAGATTCTGTGGCGAATGTGGCCAGGAAACAGTGCTCTCGGACTCTGACAGATCAAGAAAATGTTTGGCCTGTGGACACATGTATTACCCGAAATTGTCGCCTTCGATTATTGTTCTAATCACCAAGGGTGAAGAAGTGCTACTTGCCAAGAATGCCAACACACGAGCCAATTTCTATTCCACCCTCGCAGGTTTTGTGGAGCCAGGAGAATCGATAGAAGAAACAGTTCACCGAGAAGTGATGGAAGAAGTGGGTATCAAGGT
>ENA-UZWY01014188-UZWY01014188.1-metagenome-genome-assembly--contig:-Day-2--50m-contig-14188_pt1 | contig 13750 bp, 10 predicted proteins | sample MGYA00260341_ERZ794901 | MGnify/ENA metagenome assembly ERZ794901 | reverse complement strand
AGCCTTTACTTATCAAAGTGATAGATTAAAAGGGAATGTTGAAAAAATTGCAGCGGAACTAGGCTCAGATCTTTTATTTGAATGCGATGTTGCATCTGACCAAAGCATAGATGATATGTATAAAGGATTATCAAAAAAATGGAAATCATTTGATGGGTTTGTGCATTCTATTGGTTTTGCTCCTGCTAATGAGCTAGAAGGCAATTTTGTAGATGCAGCAACCAGGGAGGGATTTCAAATTGCTCATGATATTAGCTCATATAGTTTTACTGCTATGGCAAAAGGAGCCAAGCCGATGTTAAATGAAAACGCAGCTCTTCTAACATTAACCTATTTAGGGTCGATGCAATCTTTGCCTAATTACAATGTAATGGGCCTTGCGAAAGCAAGTTTAGAAGCTAATACAAGGTTTCTAGCTGCTGCAATGGGACCAGACGGAATTAGGGTTAATGCAATTTCTGCTGGGCCAATAAAAACATTGGCTGCAATGGGAGTTAAAAACTTTAGAAAGATGCTGACTAACTACGCAAATAGAGCGCCCCTAAGAAGAGCTGTAACAACTTTAGAGGTTGGCAATGTAGCTGCGTTTTTATGTTCAGATCTTGCTAGCGGAGTTACCGGTGAAATTACATACGTCGATGGCGGCTTCAATACCGCTGCAATGTCATTAGAAGAATACGCTGATTAGTTCGCTACAAAGTTTTCCAATCTTACTTTTTGACCTTGTTTAAATGAGCGATCAATAAACCCTGAAAATTGTTGACCCAAAGTCTCGTTATAGAAAGCTTTGTATTGCTCCAAAGAATCTCCAAGTTCATCTGTTGATGGAATAACTTCATTAGAAGACTTAGCCCAATAACGATCTCCATTAAAAGCTTCATTATTAACTATCGAGCCAATTGAAGATTCAAAGGTCGCATTAATAATCTCTGATGGCAACAATGATGAGAATCTCTTCACGCCTTTAAAACTTTCCTGTGAAAAGCCTGGTTCGCTTGGAAGAACCTTCTCGCCGGCTATGATGCTTTCTGCATCCACTGAAAACTCCTCAAGAACTTTATTGGCCTTAGCCACTCTTACCTCTTTAATAGCTATCTCTGCAACGTCAACAAATGGAAGCACTGCTGGATCGATAGCCTGCGTCATCATGACAAAGGCATAACTTTCTTCACCTTCAAATATCTCAATTTTATTTGCTAGCATGGCTACGTCGAACAAATCAGACGCATTAAATTCTGTAAAACCATTCAAAGCAACATCATTTATATTTTGCAGTCCAGTAACTCCAACTGAAACATTAATAGAGTCAGCCAGCTCGTTTAATGAAACACCTTCTAAGACCAAAGATTCTAGTTTTAAAAAATCATCCTGCATTAAAGCCAATGCCTCTGCATCAACAAGCTCATCTAAAATGGTCTTTGTCATTTCAGATTTGCTCTTAATTTCAGGTTTAATAACCTCGGTTAATTTTAATATATGAAAAGAATCTTCTAACTCAATCACTGAGCTAATTGCATTTAGCTGCATGGTTGCAATTACATCCTCAAATTCAACTGGAAATGCATCTCCAGACGACATACCGAGATCGCCCGATACATCCTTAGAGGCAAGATCTTCACTGGAGGCAGAAACTGCTTCTTCAAAGGATATTTTATTAGACTCTATGCTTGTTAAAAGAGAATCTATTTTTTCACGAGCCTGACCATCATTATCATAGTTAAATTTTTCAATCATCAAATGCGATATTCTATTTTGCAATTGCCCTTCTGCATTACTGATGTAATCTGCATAGGCTTCGTCTATGTAGCCTTCTGGAACCTGAACTTGTTTTTTGTAAGCATCATATGTAAGCACTAGATAAGAAAAATCTCGCTGTTCCTTCGAGAGAAATAGAAAAGGATTGTTGTTATAAAACTCCTGCCCTTCTTCTAAAGAGGCTTTTTGTGATTCAACCACAATAGCTTTATCTATCTTTATAAAATTAATATCTCTAGATGTTTCAAGCATTGCAGCAAGTGATGCTATGTCATCATCAATAGGAAAGGCAGTGGCACCCATAGCAGAAACTAATTTATCTAAAGAGACGCTTTCTCGAACCAAATTGATATACTCATCAGGAGTCCAGCCGTTAGCTCTGACCGATGACTCAAAAAGAGTTTGATCAAAACCATTGTCCCCTTGAAACATCTCCAAATTAATTATTTCTTGTTTTGCTTTTTTTTCTGAAACTATTAAACCTAATTCTCTTGCATGAGAGAGAAGAGTTTTTTGATTAATAATCTCATTCTTGATTAAGCCTACTGAAACTTCTTCATCCAAGTCATCAAGAGAAAATTCTTCTCCGTACATCGATTGAAGTCTTTGGCCAACTTGACTGGTCGCAAGGTTCACATCCATCTGCGAGACAGGTTCACCATTAACAGTTCCAAAACCCTTGAACGTTGTCCCAAAAGAAGTTGAGCCAAAAAAAACAAAGGGTATTGCAAGCAGAATCGCAATGACTATGACCCTTTTGCCTGACAGGAAGTTTCTGAGTGAATCTAACATGTGTAATGCATCCTTTTAAAAGCTAACAATGATACATAAAAAAAGGGTGCTTATGCACCCTTTTTTTAAAGACCTTTAAATCTAAAGTTAATTAAGAATTTTTAACTTTATCTTTTAAACCTTTACCAGCTTTAAAGCCTGGAACTTTTGATGCTGCAATATGCATTGAAGCACCTGTTTGCGGGTTTCTTCCTTCTCTTGCAGCTCTATGTCTGACAGAAAAAGTTCCAAAACCTACAAGCGAAACTGTGTCTTGCTTTCCTAAAGCGTCGCCAATAGATTCTAATACTGCATCAACAGCTCTTCCTGCTGAAGCTTTAGTCATATCTGCTGATGAAGCCACTGCGTCTACTAAGTCTGATTTATTCATTGAATTCTCCTCTGGTTAATTAATGTACCTAGGTCTATGAAAAGCCATCACAGAAGAAATGTCAAGCTTTAAAACCTATTCTAATGGGCTTTTCTAGAGCTTGATCTTGTGTTAGCTGATTTTGATTTGGGGATATTCTTTGCGCCTGTCTTTTTTCTGATGGGTTTTGGTTCTGATGTAAGGGCTAAACTAATCGCCTCATCGACCCAACGCACTGGAAGAATCTCAAGTGCATGAGTAATTTGTGAAGGTATTTCTCTTAGATCAGCAGCATTATCTTCAGGGATAATGACTCTCTTAATGCCCCCACGTTTAGCTGCTAACAGCTTCTCTTTGAGGCCTCCAATTTTAGTGACTTGACCATGCAAAGTAATCTCTCCGGTCATGGCTGTATCAGAACGCACTGGAATGCCAGTGAAAACTGAAATCAGTGCTGTGCACATTCCCACGCCTGCACTGGGTCCATCTTTAGGAGTTGCACCATCTGGAACATGAATATGGACATCAAACTTTTCATAGAAATTACTAGGAATCCCCAGCTTTTCTGATCGAGATCTCACAACTGTTAATGCTGCCTGAATAGACTCTTGCATGACGTCACCTAGAGACCCTGTTTTGATAACTTGACCCTTTCCTGGAACATAAGATGACTCAATTGTAAGAAGCTCCCCACCAACCTCAGTCCATGCTAGGCCAGAGACTTTTCCAACTATGTCCTCGACATCTGCTTCGCCAAATTTAAACTTTGGAACACCGCAGTATTTTTCTAAATTCTTGGGAGTAATATTGATAGAAGATTTAACTTTTTTAGGATCTGCAAGGACCCTTTCTTTGACGGACTTCCTAAAAATTTTTGCGATTTGTCTTTCGAGCCCTCGGACACCAGCCTCCCTTGTGTAATGTCTTACAATATCTAATATTGATTTATCACTAAGCTTCACTTCTTTTTCATCCAATCCGTTTCTTTCAAGCTGCTTGGGAATGAGGTACTGCTTTGCAATGTTTAATTTTTCATCTTCAATGTAACCAGGCAGTCTGATGATTTCCATTCGGTCCAGCAAAGGGCCTGGAATGTTAAGACTGTTTGCTGTACATACAAACATTACCTCTGATAAATCAAAATCTACCTCTAAGTAATGATCTGAAAAAGTATTGTTTTGCTCTGGATCTAAAACTTCTAATAATGCTGAAGCTGGATCACCTCTGTGGTCCATCCCCATTTTATCGATCTCATCCAATAGAAATAATGGATTTTTTACCTCAACCTTTGAGAGCTTTTGAATAATTTTTCCTGGCATAGAGCCAATATATGTTCTGCGATGCCCTCTTATCTCCGCCTCATCTCTAACGCCACCGAGCGACATGCGAGCAAACTCTCTATTAGTAGCCCTGGCTATTGATTTACCTAGTGATGTTTTACCTACTCCAGGAGGGCCAACCAAACAAAGCACAGGGGCCTTAAGCTTTTTAACTCTTTGCTGAACAGCTAGGTATTCTAAAATTCGCTCTTTCACTTCATCTAAGCCAAAATGATCTTCATCAAGAATCTCAATTGCAGACTTCAAATTTGACTTCACTTTGCTTCTTTTTTTCCAAGGAATCGCAGTCAGCCAGTCCAAGTAAGACCTTACAACCGATGCTTCAGCAGACATTGGAGACATTTGCTTAAATTTAGCAAATTCATTCTTGGCTTTTTTTAGCGCTTCTTTTGACATGCCCGCTTTATCAATGTCATTTTCTAATTGAGATATTTCATCTCCTTCTTCGCTAATATCACCTAGTTCTTTTTGGGCCGCTTTAATTTGCTCATTAAGATAGTATTCTCTCTGAGATTTCTCCATTTGACCTTTTACTCTATTGCGAATTCTTTTATCCACATCCATCACGTCTAACTGAGATTCTATATAGGCAATTAAAATTTCAGCTCGCAACTGGAAATCTGCTGTTTCTAGAATTTCTTGCTTTTGTTTAATCTCCATTGGTAGATGGCCTGCAATTGAGTCAATGATTCTTGAGAGATCATCTAACGCATCAATTGATGCAAGAACTTCTGGGGCAATCTTCTTCGTGATTTTAATAAAGTCATGGAACTTAGCTTTAATAAATTTTGATAGGTTTTCACTGTCTTTGTTATCAATTTTTGAATCAGCTATCAGGCTAACTCTAACTTTGGAGTACTTGGAGTCAGACTCTAGGGACTCCATTTGAGCTCGATGAGAGCCCTCCACTAAAACTTTAACAGTTCCATCGGGAAGTTTGATCAGCTGTAAAATATTTGCAATGGTTGCAACCTTATAAAGATCATCATACAAGGGGGCGTCAAGTGAACCATCTTTTTGAGCGGCTAGAATAATTTTTTTTTCACCAGCCATGGCAGCATTTAATGCACTGATAGATTTGTTTCTTCCAACAAATAAAGTGGAAACCACTCCAGGAAAGACAACAACGTCTCTAAGGGGAATTAGGGGGAGATCATATTTAATAGTAGCCATATAAATATAATGAGGGGGAATTAATTAAATTCAACCAGCAGAGGAAGATTTTTTCTTAGAAGATTTATATACCTTAATTGGATCAGTTGAATGTAATACAGAATTTTCATCAACAATCACTTTTTCTAAATCTAAATTTGGAAGCTCGAACATGGTGTCCATTAAAAGCTCTTCCATAATAGATCTCAAACCTCTCGCCCCAGTTTTTCTTTGAAGAGCTCTCTTGGCAATCTCAACAAGTGCCTCGGTTCTAAAATCTAATTCCACCTCATCAATATCAAATAAATATTTGTATTGGTTAACCAATGCATTTTTTGGTTCTTGAAGAATTCTAACAAGAGCCTCTTCATCTAGTTCATGCAATGTTGAAATAACAGGAAGCCTGCCAACAAATTCAGGGATTAACCCAAACTTAACCAAATCCTCAGGCTCAAGCGTTTCAATAATTGAAGCAACAGATGCCTGGGTATCTTTAACTGCAGCACCAAATCCAATCCCAGACTTATCAGTGCGATGTTTGATAACTTCATCAATTCCAGAGAAAGCTCCACCGCAAATAAATAAAATGTTTGATGTATCAATCTGAATGAACTCTTGTTGAGGATGCTTTCTTCCACCTTGAGGAGGAATAGAAGCAACGGTTCCTTCGATCAGTTTAAGCAAAGCTTGCTGGACACCTTCGCCGGAGACATCTCTGGTGATAGACGGGTTGTCAGATTTTCTGGCTATTTTGTCTATCTCATCAATGTAGACAATACCAAGGGCTGCCTTATCTGGGTCATAGTCACATTTTTGAAGAAGTTTCTGAATGATATTCTCAACATCCTCTCCCACATAGCCGGCTTCAGTTAAAGTTGTTGCGTCAGCAATAGTAAACGGCACATTTAACACTCTTGCTAGAGTTTGGGCTAAAAGTGTTTTGCCGCTTCCAGTAGGACCAAGCAATAAGACATTGCTTTTTTGGAGCTCTATCTCATCTTTCTTTGCGTTTGATCTCAGTCTTTTGTAGTGATTATAGACGGCAACTGAAAGTGTTTTTTTAGCTTTTTCTTGACCTATGACATAGTCATCAAGTTGATTAAAAATTTCTAAAGGGGACGGCAAAACCTCAAGGACTTCTTCGTCATCCGCTTTGACCTCTTCTTCAATAATATCATTGCAAAGGTCTACGCACTCGTCACAAATATAAACACTAGGCCCGGCAATAAGCTTGCGAACATCCTCTTGACCCTTACCACAGAATGTGCAGGAAAGTTTATTGTTTTCTTTATTTTCCATTTGTATTAGGTCTGCTCTCTAGTATTTCATCGATTATGCCATAGCTCTTAGCTTCCTTGGCATTCAGAAAATTATCTCTATCAGTATCCTGCTCAACCTTCTTTAAAGTCTTTCCAGTGTGCTTGGCAAGGATTTCATTGACCTTGTGCTTGACCAAAAGCATCTCTTTGGCATGAATCTCAAAATCTGATGCCTGTCCCTGGAAACCGCCTAAGGGTTGATGAATCATAATTCTAGAATTAGTTAGTGCAAATCTCTTGCCTTTCGCACCTCCAGCTAGAAGAAGCGAGCCCATGCTTGCAGCCTGACCAATACACAAAGTTGATACTTCAGGTGCAATAAACTGCATGGTGTCATAAATTGCTAATCCAGAGGAAATAACACCTCCAGGTGAATTAATATAAATACTGATATCTTTTTCGGGATTCTCAGATTCAAGGAATAGAAGCTGTGCAACAACTAGATTTGAAATGTAATCATCTATTGGGCCAGAAAGAAAAATAATTCTTTCTTTTAGTAATCGTGAATAGATATCAAAAGCACGTTCTCCTCTTGGAGTTTGCTCAACAACCATTGGCACTAAGCCTGAATTTATTTGTTCCATAATTTATTTATTTGCTAACTCAGAAAATTTTATCACCTTTACCTTAGATTTAAGGTCAGATTCTAATTTTTCAATAAGGAGGTTTTCTAAAATGACCATTTTGTATTGATCTAGTTGCTGAGGCTGGCTTTGAATCCAAGTTTTAAATTGCTCAGCATCTTTGTACTTCCCTGCCTCTTCCTCAATAAAGGAGTTTAAATTTTCTTCCTTTACTTCCAGTTCATATTTTTTTAACAAAGCTGAAAAAAGTAGGTCTAATCTCACCCTTTTTTCAGCATTTTCATTAAAGTCTTCCAAGGGATAAAGATCCTCAGGAGCATTTTCTGGCGTTTGCCCCATGCGCATTAATGTATCTTTTCGCATCAACTCTGCTTGTTCGGCCACTGTTGCGTTGGGAACCTTAAAGTCATTGCTTTTTAACAGGGTCTCATAAATAGATTCTTTAGTAAGTGATTTCTCTTGTTGAGCAATCTCTCCTTCCATTCGTTTGTTTATTTCTGTTCGAAAACTTGCTTCGTCAGTCACATCTTCCATAGCAAGAGTTTCAAATAATTCTTTATCTATAGAAGCTTTGTGCATTTCTTGAACCTCATGCACAGTAATGGAAAATTCGGTTTCCTTATTTGCTAGGTCTTTTTTAAAATAGTCTTCTGGAAAATTTGTTTTAAATGAAAAGCTATCACCAGAATTTTTGCCGATTAAATTATCTTCAAACCCTGGAATCATTGATTTAGATCCAAGGATTAATTTAAAATCTTTTGATTCATTGCCTTCAAAGCTCTCACCGTCAATCTTGCCTTCAAAATCAATAACAACTTGGTCTTTATCTGCGGCGGCTCTTTCAACTTTATGCCAATGACAATAACGCTCTAGAATATCTTCAATTGCGAGATCAACATCTGAATCATCTAGTGTAATTTCAGTTTTTTCAAAACTCGTCCAGCGAGAAAGTTTTGCCTTCACTTCTGGGAAAACTTCAAACACTGCTGAGTAAGAAATGGGTTTTGCAGGGTCCTCACTTTCAATGCTTATTGCTGGTGATGATGCTGGCTTAAGTTCTTGAGACTGGAGTTCTTTTGGATAGCTTTCTTGAATCAATTCATTCAATACTTCGTAGTGAATAGAATCGCCATATCGTTGCTTTAGAACATCATCAGGTACATTGCCTTTTCTAAAGCCATCAAGCTTTGCTGTAGATTTGATCTTAGATAGTTTGCCGTTGTACTTTTTATCATAGTCCTCAACTGGAACCGATACAGTCAGTTTGCGCTCTAAGTCTTTAAGTTTTTTTATTTTGCTAGTCATAATATTTAATTGATCTAAATGGGGCGAGCGATGGGGTTCGAACCCACGGCCTCCGGAGCCACAATCCAGCGCTCTAACCAACTGAGCTACGCCCGCCAAGAAACGAGACATTATAGATGCAAAAAGCATATAATAATATTTTTTAAGGGGGTTATTTTGGCAAATCAAGATTTTCTAGGCAGCACGAATAAACTCTTTGACAAAGCTCTTGGTTTCACTGAAATTTCAGAGGATTTAGCAACTAGGATTAGAGTCTGTAATTCAACATACACCATTAATTTTGGGGTGAAATTAAGAGATCAAATTCACACCTTCACAGGATGGCGCTCGGTTCACTCAGAACATTTTGAGCCAGCAAAAGGTGGAATTCGTTATGACATAGATGCATCCCAAGAAGAAGTGGAAGCCCTTGCAGCACTTATGACTTATAAATGTGCAATTATTGAAGTGCCTTATGGCGGATCTAAGGGAGCCTTAAAAATTAATCCTAAAGATTGGACCAAACCAGAAATTGAAAAAATTACCAGAAGGTTTGCGCAAGAATTAATTAAGCGTGATCTTATTCATCCTGCTCAGAATGTACCTGCGCCGGATGTTGGAACTGGGGCCGATGAAATGGCTTGGATCGCTGATGAATATAGAAGGATATACCCAACAGATATTAATGCCTTGGCTTGCGTCACAGGCAAACCCACTCAAAAAGGCGGCCTTGTTGGTAGATCAGAAGCAACTGGCAGGGGTGTTCAGTACATCATTAGAGCATTCTTTCAGCATGAAGAAGATTACATCAAGGCTGGTTTCAAAGGCGGACTTAAAGATAAAAAAATTGCTGTGCAAGGACTTGGAAATGTTGGCTATCATGCTGCTAAATTTCTTCAGGAAGAAGATGAGTGCAGGATCATTTGCGTCATGGAGCACAACGGCGCTATCTTAAATCCTGATGGATTAGATATTGAGGCATTAAAAAAATATCAGCTAGAACACGGAACTTTTGAGGGATGTGAGCAAGGAAAATTTGAAAAAAATAGTTCTGAATTTTTATCGATAGATTGTGATATTTTGATACCAGCAGCAAAAGAAAATGTTATTGATGAATCAAATGCTGCTGCAATTCAAGCAAAACTTATTGTTGAAGCAGCAAATGGCCCAATCACATTTGCAGCAGATGAAATTTTAAACGAGCGCAACATTATGATCATCCCAGATATCATGGCCAATGCTGGAGGGGTTGCTGTTAGCTATTTTGAATGGATCAGAAATTTAAGGCATATTCGTTTTGGTAGACTGGAAAAAAGAAGAAACGCTTATCAGTTTGATACTTTGATTTCTGCCATAGAAACAATGACAGGCAAAGAAATGCCTGAAAAATTTAAAGAGCAATTTATTGAAGGCGCCAATGAAATTGATCTGATTAGATCTGGGCTAGACGACATGATGAGTGAGGCCTATCAAAAAGTACGAAAAAGCCTGATTGAAAATAATATTCCAAACCTTAGGACAGCTGCATACAAAGTTGCTTTAGACAGAATAGCTATCAGCTATGACTCTATAGGTTTATAAAATTTTTATGGAAAAGTAAAACCATTTTGAGCATCTGCGTTCCAAAGCTCAAATTTTTTCATAGCCCGTTTAAATAACTCACTTGTCTCAAAATACTCTAGTAAGCCAATTGTTTGCTTAAAGTTTTGAGCCTGGAACCATGCAGGGTTTGCTATTTTGCACTGTCGAATAAATGGTAAAATAGAAATATCTAGCAAGCTAATTTTTTCTCCAAAAATCCAAGGGTTAGGGTCAATTATTTTTTCAAGAGACAGAAGAATAGTCTTGCATTCATCTTGATGAATCACTTCATTTGCTCCATATCGGGAGGCGTACTTGTATCTGTCTAAATGATGTTTAAATTTAGAATCAAATAGCTGAATTAAATTATTTGATATTAATTGCTCATCATCTGAAGCAGAGTAGACATTGGCTGGGTGAAGCTCCATGGCCCAAGAAATAATTTCCAAGCTTTCATCAAGAACTTTTTCAGTTAGTTGCAACACTGGAACGGTGCCCTTTGAGGAAATTGCAAGCATTTCATTGGGCTTATCTTTTAAAAGAATTTCTCTGAGTTCGACTTGCTTATTGGCCAGTATCAATGCCATTCTTGCGCGCATAGCATATGGGCATCTTCTAAAGCTATACAGGATAGGTAACGTCATCCTTTTTTCGCGGAAGAGGAGATTGATCCAATGTGTTTTTCCCCTCTTTCTTTTGCTAAATCTATTTGCTTTTGTCGATCTGCATATCGCTTTTGCTGCTCAGGCGTTTTACTGTCAAAGCAATTAGGACAACTAATGCCTCGGTTATATTTTGGCGATACTTGATCCTCTTGTGTAATTGGCATTCTGCAACCATGGCACATATCGTATGAACCAACTTCTAAGTTTTGATTCAAAGCAACGCGATCATCAAAAACAAAACACTCGCCCTCCCACATCGAATGCTCCTCATCAATTTTTTCTATGTAATTTAAGATGCCGCCTTGCAAATGAAAGATGTTATTAAATCCTTTAGCTTTCATGAGTGACGATGCTTTTTCACAACGAATTCCGCCTGTGCAAAACATAGCAATTTTTTTATTCTTGTCGATTTGTGAATTTTCTAGCTCTTCAACCCATTGTGGGAATTCTCTAAAATTAGTTGTGCTTGGTTGAATGGAATCTTTGAAAGTGCCTATTGAGTACTCATATGTATTTCTAGTATCCAAAATAAGAACATCATTCTCGGCAATCAAATCATTCCAATCTTCCGGCTGGACATATGTACCTACTGTTTTTTTTGGGTCGGCAAGCTCATTGCCAATGCTTACAATCTCATTTTTTAATTTCACTTTCAGGCGAGGAAAGGGCTCATCCTTGCAGGATGATGTTTTAAAATCTTTGCTAGATAAAAGGTCTCGAATATTTAAAAACTCTTTAAATTTATCAATGCTCTCTGAGGTGCCTGCCACTGTCCCATTAATTCCCTCATGAGCAAGCAAGATGGTTCCTTTAATTTTAAGCTTTGTTAGGTATTGCATAAAAGTTTCCTGCAACTCTGGAAGATTGGAGAGCTGAGTGAACTTATAAAAAGCTGCGACTTTAAAAAAATTATTTTTCATTTATCGTATGCGATATGTATTCAATTTTAAATGTTGCTAAGTTTGCCTATGAAAAAGAAAACGAAAAATAGAATCTTCACTCTCATAATCACAGTGTTCATATTTTACTATATGTTTGGGCCCTACTTGTAATAACTAGTAATTAAGGTTCAGGAAGGTCAAGTAAGTTATTAAATATAAATGGCGCGCCTGAAGAGATTCGAACTCCTGACCCACGGTTTAGAAAACCGTTGCTCTATCCAACTGAGCTACAGGCGCACACTGGTCGGGGTAGTAAGATTCGAACTTACGACCACTCGCTCCCAAAGCGAGTGCGCTACCAGACTGCGCTATACCCCGAGCTGTGTGATCTTAAAGTTTTAAGGTTAAATAATCAATGTCCATTGCATAAATATTTAATGATGGGAAAATGCATTCATGCCATCAAAAATCATAGACGGAAAAGCTCTTGCTCAGTTGGCTGAAACTGATATAAAAAATCAGGTCTCAGAATTACTTAAAAAAGAGATAACCCCTACCCTAGCGACTATTTTAGTAGGCGTTGATCCTGCATCTGCAACATATGTAAAAATGAAACAAAATGCTTGCGCAAGACTTGGAATGAACTCGATTGCAGTTGAGCTTGATAAGAAAACTACGACAGAAGAATTACTGGCAACCATTCAAAAACTTAATGATGATGAAAAAGTGCACGGAATTTTATTGCAGCACCCTGTGCCCTCTCAAATTGATGAACGGGAATGCTTTGATGCGATTGATGTTGGGAAAGATGTTGATGGAGTAACGTGTTTAGGGTTTGGTCAAATGACCATGGGTCAGGAAGCATATGGTTCATGCACCCCAGCTGGAATTATGCGAATGCTAGAACATTATAAAATTGAAATTTCAGGCAAGCATGCAGTCGTGATTGGCCGAAGCCCAATTCTTGGTAAACCGATGGCCATGATGCTATTAAATAAAAATGCAACGGTCACTATTTGTCACTCCCGAACTAAAAATTTAGAAGATCACATCAAAAATGCAGAAATTGTTGTTGGGGCAGTTGGAGTGCCAAGACTGATTCAAAAAGACTGGATTAAAGCTGATGCTGTGGTTATTGATGCTGGTTACCATCCCGCAGAAAAATGTGGGGATATAGATTTACAAGGCATTGAGGGTATTGCTTCAGCGCATACGCCTGTTCCTGGAGGCGTAGGTCCAATGACCATCAATACTCTCCTTTTAAATACGCTCTTGGCTGCCCAGAAAAAAATATAATATGTCCAACCTTCCAGTGATTGTTGGTTATGGTGGAATTAATTCAGCAGGTCGATCAATCTTTGACCTCTCTCATCAAAGGATGCTTTTCGAAAGCATTGACTCTACCAAACAGAAAGAAGTTATCACAAGTCTCGGTCACCTGATGGGGATCAGTGAGCAGCAAAAAATTTTAGACCACACCTTGATTAGAACGATTGATCAAGACTTTTTTGAAAATCATAATTATAGAAACCCTGATCTGCCAACTATGGCTGGAGGACAATTGCCATCTGGATTTGATCCAGCAACTACATATAATTCTCGACAACACCCAAGAAGTCTTGCAATGACAATCTTTGGGTTATCCGATGCTGTTTTAAGTCTGGGCATGCCTTGGGAAGAAATTTTAAAAAGAGTTCCGAGGCAAAAAATTTCATGCGTTTCAGGATGTGCAGTTGCCCAAGCAGATAAGTTTGGAATGGGAGGTATGTTTCAAGCCTCTTTGGCTGGGTCCAGAGTTACAAGCAAACATATGGCAATGTCTCTTGGGGAAGGCAGCGCAGATTTTGCTCATGCTTATGTTTTAGGGAGCATGGGTTCAACTGGAAACTACACTGGTGCCTGCGCAACATTTCAATATAACCTCAAGCTAGGTATCTCTATGATTCAATCAGGCGAAGCGCTCATCAGCATTGTTGGAGCTGCAGAGTCTGGCATTGTTCCAGAAATTTATGAGGCATTTTCAGCAACCAAAGGATTGGCTGAAGATA
>ENA-UZWY01004399-UZWY01004399.1-metagenome-genome-assembly--contig:-Day-2--50m-contig-4399_pt1 | contig 13818 bp, 8 predicted proteins | sample MGYA00260341_ERZ794901 | MGnify/ENA metagenome assembly ERZ794901 | reverse complement strand
GATAGTGGGATGACACGTTACAGATTCATTCGTCACTTGGTGGATTGCGGTTTACCTGAAAATGATATTGCCAGATTGCAATGGATTTGGTTAGTGACAATAGCGATTTCAACTCCTGCTAATTCGATTAAGTCAGACCCGCGTTGTTTGGCTCATGGCCGCCCACCTACATCCAAATCATGGCCGGCTGGAGTAATGACAAAAACCAATGTCAAGGTATTGGATAAAGATGTCAAAAATATGATTTGTGATTCCGCTAAAGATTGTGCGGAAGAAATTAGAGATTTACTTTCAATGCCTATTGGATTGCTAATGCGCCGTTTAGGTCGTGCATCGCATTTGTTGAATCCGGTAATCGATGACCCAGTTCCTACTCCTGGCCAAGAGGCGTTCACGACACGAGTTGGAATATCTCCAACAAATCGTATGCCGAATGGTGGTTCCCGTAGTAGTCCTGAATTAGAAATTCGAACTATGGAAGACCTGTTTATTCTCCATAAAGGAGTCAGGCAAATTCTATCGAGGATGAAAACCCGAGAAGGTTTGCATCATTACGATGACATGCATGAATTGGCTGAGGACTTATTGCTTACTAGATGCCCCACTATTTGCCGACGATGGTATCCTAGGAAAGTGGTTTGGGCTTTGGACGAACTATCTTCGCAACCATGGAAAGATGACCATCTGAACTTAGCACGGCAACACGCTGAAGGTCACCCCAAGGTATTAGCAGATCTTGACCGGCGTGTTGCGATTTTACATGATATTCGTCGTTTATATCGCGCATTTATCATCGATGAATTCCAAGATACGAATCCACAGCATCTACGATTACTCGCTCGTCTTTGGGGTCGAAGACGTTTAGATTCTGGAGAGCCAGAGCCACCGGCAGGAGATTGGGACCCGACAATTTGTATCGTTGGTGATATGAAACAGTCGATTTATCGTTTCCGCCAAGCAGAGGTTAGGGTGATGCGGCGCGTTGTAGAAACAGTACGCAAGATTAACCGGCATGAACTCCAATACGAATCGCGTCTCGATGGCATTCGCCGTTTTGATGCTGGGAGAGACCCTAGGCCAAGTGATGGTGGCGAAGGAGAGGCTGCGACTTTTGTACAAGCAAGCGTACGATCATCGAGCAAAGGATCTGATCAAACTTGGATAAGTTTCAGAAAAGGCGATGATGGTAAGGCGCTTAGTGAAGATGCTGCTTTGAGAAGGGCAGAAGGACATGTGGAAATGGCTACAAACCATCGGACACTTTCAGGATTACTCAATTTAATGAATGGTGTTTTTAGTGACGTCTTTTCTCCTCAGCATCATCTTTTCCCAGGACCATGGCATGCACACCATCAAAACTTGAACTCTGGGAGAGTGAGTGAAAAAATCGGTAAATTGGACTGGTTACTACCATTAAGCGATGGTGGCGAACCACGGCCTAGTAACCCGTTGGATTCTGTCGACCCGTTTATCCACTATGGCTCAACTTCTCGTGAGCGAACTATCGATATGATGGTTAGACGCATCGAGGCTTTGATACGAAAACGTCCCGCAAGAATACTCGACCAAGTTAATGGAAAGAGAATGGATATTGGTGATGAGTCAGGAGATATCAGGCCAAAAGATATCTTGATTTTAGTTCATTCAAGCACCTCTGTACCACAGATAATTGCTGCCTTTGAACAAAGGGGTTTACCTGTAGCAGCAGATAGACAAGGAGCTCTATTACATCGCCCTGTAATACTCTCTTTGATGGCTGTATTACGTGCACTATCCAACCAAGATGATAAGGCTGCAATTTTAGCACTTGCTCGAAGTACAATAGTAGGGTTAGACGATTATGAGGTGACCAAAGTCATTCAGACTAAAAACGACAAAGATGATTGGTATTCACATCTAGTCGAACAGATTCAAATTAAAAGTATCAAATCATTATTGGTGCGCTGTAGAGAACTTTGTAGTGATGGTACACCTTTTACTGCACTTGACACTATTGTTGACTATTCAGACCTATTAATTGCACACTCGCGAACTTCAGATCGTCGTGATGTCGAATCTTGGATGAAGATGGTACGTTCAATCGGAGATGAAGTCGGCAATGATTCTGCCCTAATTATGGAAAGGCTAGAGAGATATCACTCACTTCGCGGTGAAGGGCCAAGCGGTAATGAGGGGACAATATCAGATGCGATTAACATAATGACCATTCATGCAGCAAAAGGACTTGAAGCCCCTGTTGTTGTACTCTTCGACCCGTTTGCAATCGGGCGTTATGATGCACAGATGATGGCACGTGAGAAGGTTCTTGTCACACCTGATCTAGTAGCTGGAAGGTTAGACCCTTGGCCGGGGGCAAAAAAGCCCGATAGTGGGGCTTGGGAGTTGGCTCTTCTGATAGAAGATGGCCAGCAGAGAGCCGAAAGAAGACGTCACCTCTATGTCGCTTTGACTAGAGCGAGAGATAGACTTATTTTGGCAGGTGGGCCAAAGGATGCATCACTCGGAGAAGATGGTCTTATCAGAATACCAATTCATAATGATCGACGTGATTCTCTAGGCGATATGTTTCTTTCAGGCCTAGTGGAGATGCTTGATCCTCCTAAAATTGAAAATGGAACACTTGTCTTAAATCCAGAATTAATAGCCAGAACTCCCATTCCAAATCAGCTAGGATTAGAGGGTATTTCCATATTTCATCAAAGTGATTGCTTCGAGGAGAGCCCAAGACTTTCCCCCTTGGCCCAAGTTGTCAACCGAATCTCGTTGTTTAATGAAACTACTAATGATTTGCAAAGTATGCCCATTCGTAAAATAAATCATGCACTATCACTTTCAGCGCATGACTTAGACCAATACGAACCAGGCGAATATACTGGGACATTTAATCCAAAATTATGGCCGACTCCACAGGAATTTGGAACCTTATATCATAGATTATTTGAGATCGGTTTAGCGAACCCCGCCGATGAAAGTAGTGAATTGGAATCGACATGGTTGCACAAAAATGAAGACTTATTGAGTGATGTGAAAATTATTACTCAGGTTTTGGATGAGGCGAGTATAGTAAGAAGTGACATCAGAAAACGGTGTCGAGAACTTTTGCTTATTCTAGCACAATCTGCCCGCAAAGAAAAATTAGGACTTTTGGCTTCAGGAGTTGCTGTGGACGGGTACTGTGTCGAAGGATTGAGGACTGAATTGCCATTCTACCTAAGGCACGATATAGAACCAAAAGACTGGTTAAGGCAAATTTGGACTCCTTCAGGAGAGATTGCTGTAGCAGAACTAAGTAAGGTAGAAGTTCGTTTCGAAGGTAGAGCGGATTTGGTTCTTGCACTAAAGGACGCGAGTGGAAAGAAATGGCTACAGGTCGTTGATGCTAAAACAACAGGTTGCCTAAGTGAACAGGAGCATAGCGCCCTAAATCAACAACAACGTAGTGAAATTATTGCTGAACATCGCTTACAATTAGCCCTTTACAGTCACGCATTAAAGATCGGTGAAATGCAAAAACCAGAGGCCGAAAGAAGAGAGATTCTTCCCCCTGCAATCCTTTGGGCAGCAACTGGGGAGATGATTGAAATGAGTAATTCTGAGTATGTTTTGGCTAGTTCAGAATTAATTGTTAGAATCGAAGAGTTAGCCAAAGAGTCTGCCGGGGTGAGTTAATCTTACTAAATCTCTATTCGCTATCTCACCTCGCTATTTGGTTAATAGCAGGCCGTTTCTTGCTAAAAAATTGGTACGTTTTTTTGCTCCTCTCGATTAGTTGGGAGTTATTAGAATTGGTCTTGCCGTTTGAATTTGCCATTGAAACATGGGATAATAAATTCGCTGATGTCGTTGTGAATTGTATAGGTTTTTATCTGGGAATAATGCTGCATGATAAATCTCAATCCAACGGCCAGAACTCCGAATTCGGTAAGGTGTAAAATGGATTAACACTTCCAATGTATTGACTACAAAATAAAATGCGGAACAGAAATAATTTTGCCGATGAAAAACCCTTTTTGTGCAGATGGCATCAGATAGATATGGCCGCAGATTCCGAACTAGATGGAGTGCTTTACCCAGAGATCGAAGCGCACGACAATGGTTTCCTAAAAGTCAGTGATTTACACACTATTGCTTGGGAGAGAAGTGGTAACCCCAACGGTCAACCAGTAATCGTGATACACGGTGGTCCCGGGGGCGGTAGCCAACCGGCATATCGAAGATATTTCGACCCTGAGGCATGGGATATTATTCAATTCGATCAGCGCGGTTGCGGCCAATCAACACCACATGCTGAATTAGAAGAGAATAATACACAGGCTTCCGTTTCCGATATCGAAACTTTGCGTCAACACCTCGGCATTACTGATTGGCATGTATTTGGAGGATCATGGGGCTCGACACTATCTCTGATTTATGCAATAGAACATCCATCTAGGGTTAAAAATTTGATCTTACGTGGTATTTTTATGTGCAGGAAGAGCGAGTTACATTGGTTTTATCAGGATGGAGCCAGCCATATATTCCCAGATGCTTTTGAACCATATCGTGAACACATTCCTCCTGAAGAACAACATGATTTGATTGCTGCTTATCACAAGCGCCTAACAAGTGAAGATACAGAGGTTCGGCGCGCTGCTGCAAAGCAGTGGACGTTGTGGGAAATGGCAACCAGTTATCTATTTCCCAAGCAGGATACTATCGAAAAGGCAGATGACCTTGATTTCGCCGTAGCCTTCGCCAGAATAGAATGTCATTATTTCCTCAATGGGATATTTGTTGAAGAGAATTATATCCTCAAAAATGCGGCTACAATCAGTCATATCCCTTGCACTATAGTCCAAGGACGATATGATGTGGTATGCCCGACACGTAGTGCATGGGAATTACACAAGGTCTTACCCCAGAGTATATTGAGAATCATAGCAGATGCGGGGCATTCTATGGGTGAAGTCGGTATTGCGAAAGAGTTGATTATAGCGACTGATGAAGCACGCTCACATTCCTAACTAAACACGATTCACCTGCTATTTCGGGCGTCGGCTTGATATGCAGGGTCATTGTCGCTCACCATGGAGGCTATGCCTCCGGTGAAGAAGATGTCAGAAGAAGGCACCGTTACTCCCGAAGTCAAACTCAAAGAAGTGGAGAGTCGTCTAATTGACGAAACCGATCGCTTACGTAAACTCTACTCGGCTTATGAATCGCAAGAAAAAGAACTGATTGATATCAAGGCTGAGATTGAGGTCTTGGAAAAAGAAATCGTTGAGAGAGAAATTGAGAAAGAGGGGCTTGAGGGCTTACTTTCACAAAAGGACAATAGAATCAGGGACCTTGAATTGAGAGATGCAAGGATTACAAAGCAAATAGAACACCTCGAACCAGAACTCCAGAAAATGGAAGAAAAATTCACTCTTGAAAAGGACAGGTTGGGCAAGGTATTCTCAATCGCAGAAGAACTTGACAATGACTTGAGGTTAGCAGTGGTTGAATTATCTACACGTGATGAATGGTATGTTGAACACATGTCTCTCTTTGAGGAATTAAACAAAGCAATCCAAAATCGCTATGAAATGATTGAAAATGCTATCGAAACAGAGCGTCAAAGTCAACACATGCAACGTGCGATAACCGAACGCATGGACGAGGTTATCGAATCTAGAGCTGCGGAGATGACTCTAGAAGAAGCAGAAACAAGAATTGAATCCGATAAAGAAATATTCGAACCTAGTACTGTGGAAGAAGAGGATGAATCTCCTGCTGAAGAAGTAATTGCTCCTGTCGAAGATAAACCTGCAGCTGACGATGCTGACGACGAAGAAATTGAATGGAATTGGTCTGATAGTGTTCTCGATGGAGTTCTTGAGAAGTATGGAATTACTGACCGTGAAGCTTTCATAGAATTTTCAAAAGCATATGACAAAGATGGTAATTATTACCTGAAGGGTAGCGAACTTGGAGCTGCAGCGGTGGCTTGGGTCAAAGAACACCCGGTAGAATCAAATTCATCTGATTCTGAATGGGCAGATGATAGCGACCCTTGGGCAGAGAAGTGAGGGCGATTTGAATGGGTCTTCTGGCCCGTGGCGGCCATGCACCGGTATTGATTCCTGCAGTAGTTGGTTTTTGTTTCATAACCATTGGCAGTTTAGTTGATCCACTAATGGGTTTAGCACCTGGATGTGGAATTCTCCTGTTGATGATCTCAGCATTCTTTGCCAACTTCTGGCGAGACCCTGATCGTCCTATACCTCGTGATGAAGGAATCATTGTCTCATCAGCAGACGGTCATGTCATGTTCGCCCGACGCGAGAGAGCTAATGGGAGAAGGCCTTCTAAGACTGAAAATAGCGCTATTGAAAGCGATGAACATACAGGAGATTGGTATCCTAAACCGTGTGAAAAACCACTTTCATTTTCAACTGAGCAACGTTTTGAAGCAGTAGAAAAGGGCGATGAGTCTGAAAATGACGTGTGGCGAATTGCTGTCTTCATGTCACCACTAGATGTTCACGTAAATCGCGCCCCAATTGCTGGGACACTTACGCAGATGGAACATCGTGTCGGAAAGGGTCGTAAACGTGGCCCATTCCTTGCAGCATATCGTAAAGAAAGCGAGTATAACGAAAGAGTTCGTTCTCTCTTTGAAGATGAGGAGGGGTTAGTTGTTGAAGTTACGCAAATCTCTGGCGCTTTAGCACGTACGATTATTCCATGGGTCGGAGAAGGTAGTGAAATGAGACGCGGTCAGAGATATGGTATGATTCGTTTAGGAAGTCGTGTTGATATCCGTGTACCAGCAACAAAATTCACTGTAGAAGTTGTTTCTGCTGAAGATGGCGACCCTGCATATCCAAAAGGACAATTTGTCCAAGCAGGGTCAACAATTCTCTTCAAATCAATCTGATTTAATGTGCGACTAGTTGAAACATAAGACGCTCGAGGACGACACATGGCGGGAAGGAGTTTGACTATGATTCCCGGTGACGGGGAGCGTCCAGCTCGTATTCACGATTTGGTCAAGGCACCAGCGAATACCCCTTGGGCAAAAGAGAAGCAACAATCTTGGGATGCTAGGGAATTAGCTACTAGTTACTACACGCCTGAAACACTTGCAGATGGTACGCCGACTACTGCGGTGACAGTGATTATGCGTACCAAGGGATGCCATTGGTGGTGGTCCAGTGGTTGTACATTTTGTGGATATTTTAACGATACACGCGATGACGTGACTAGCGAAGATCTACATGCACAATGGGAGCAGGCAAAAAAGAAATTCTCAAACTTTGCTGACTACGGAATGGTCAAGGTTTACACGTCTGGAAGTCTACTCGAAGATCGAGAAATACCTGTTGACTTCCAAAAAACCGTTCTTCAAGAATGTCATGAATTGGGTAAAGAGTTGGTTTTAGAAAGCCGTACAGAGCAGTTAACCAAAGAGAAATTGGCTTGGGCTGCGTCGATAAATCCGAAATTTTCAGTAGCGATTGGACTTGAAGCATATGATGACGAGGTCTTGCGTTTTCATGTGAATAAAGGATTTTCTATCGCCTCTTGGGACCGGGCTGTAGAGAATTTAGTAGAAGCGGGTTTGCGTGTCAAAACCTATCTGATGTTCAAACCTCCTTTCATGAGCGAAGGCGATTCGCTACATCACACTGCTAAGTGGATAGAAGATGTTGCATCTAGAAGTGATGAAATCTCTGTAAACCCAATGAATATTCAACGTGGAACTATGATTGACAGATTGTATCGAGCAGGGGATTATCGGCCTCCTTGGTTATGGTCATTAGTCGAATTAATCAAGCGAGTTAATCCGTTCATACACCCTAATGGTGGAGTTAATGGTGACCCTGATCAAATCTCTCGCCTGATAATTCATCCGACCGCCGGTGGTAAGGTCAGAGGCGCACATAATTGCGGTTCGTGCGATGCAGAGGTCGTTGCTGCGATTGAACGTTATTCGGTTAGTGGAGATGTTAATGAATTCGCAGGAATCGAATGTGCTTGCCAAAAAATATGGCGGACTGAAATCGAACTCGATAGATCGATTCCGATTCCCTTGGGTATTGGTTTACGTCGTCGAGGAGATAGTATCCAAAATCTTCGTTCACTGTAATCAGTTAACGACTTTGCAATTATAGTGGTCAATGTTTATGACTGCGATGACTGTGCAATAGATGACCCCTATGGGGTCAAGGTGAAATGAATGGCTGGAAATGCACTATTGCCCGATGTGAGTGAAGGGGTTGCAGAACCTGCCGCTTCAAGAGTCGTTATTGCGATTTCAATTGTAGGATTAATCGGTCTTCTTGGAATGTTTAGTACTATTTTCGGATGGGATAGTATACCTGTTTTCAGTGATATTGCACCAATGCTGGACTCACTTGGTGGCTCGGGAATCTGGTATTACCTGCTAGGAATAATGATAATGGTTGGATTGATTATCGCCAATATGATTGGAGAGATCATCTCGAGTTGAGGAGGGATTTTGAATGATTACAGTTATTTTTGCAGCATTAATGTTAGTGGTTTTCCTTGGTGGATTAACCTATTTATTACAGCGTGGATTAGGAGATATGAGTACACCACTCAAGCAAGTTGGCATGTTTATGCTAACCAAAGCCCCAGCGGGCATCATTGATTTATTCAAGAATGGTGATGGGAATGGAGCAAGAACTTGGATTCAATTCGGTTGTTTCTGGTTTATGATTTCAGCCATTGGTGGTTTCCTTGGAGCCTGGCATGATTATGACCCAAATGCATTGGATTCTCTCTCGAGTATCGGTTGGTCGTGGGATGATGGAGAAGCAATGAATCTGTTTAACCTAACCACTCTAACCGCTGCGGTTTTCAGTATTCTACTCGGTGGTGCCCTAGTCGCACATAGTCGTGCAAATGGAGGGCGCCTAGCCAGTGAAGCCAGTGCTTCACTGATTGCTTTTGGTTGGTTTGGCGTCACTTTACTCAGCCTCATATTGCCTGCAATCTTCGATTTAAGCGATTTCCATTACAGCCTAATTGGGATGGTTTATGCTGCAATGGTAAGTTCACTGTTGGTAAATGTCTTACTTACCAATGCCCAAACCGAGTTTCCTACTGGAGTTAGTAGCTGGTTTCTGATAATGGGACTTGCTGCAATGTTCTATGGTCTTGCAGCTAATGCATTAGGAGAGATTACTGAGCAAACTACAGTTGTGTGGATGGCGGATTCTATCGTCAAAGGATGGGTTCCTCTAGCACTGATGTTTTCAGTTGGATATCATGTAATCCCTAGTGTTACAGGCCACCCCATATGGAGTGGAAGTCTAACAAAAGCTAGTATGCTACTATTGTTTGTTACTGTCAGTCCTGTGTTCCTTTCCCAATCCAGCACTGAGCCACTATTGCAATCAGTAGGTGCAATTCTAGTAACCATGGGTATGTTCCCTATCTTGGCATTCAGTGTCAATATGATTTGTACAATGCGTGGTGATGCTAGTTCCGTAGTCAACAGCCCCGGTGCAGTAGCTGCCATCGCTGCAGCGCTACTACTGCCAATCTTTGCAGTTCTTGCTTTCTTTACCGGTCTAAATGTAATGGTCGGAGATGGTTCGCTAACAGATGTCGCTATGACTGTTAACATGGGTTATCTCTACACTATTGGCGGCCTATTTTGCATGGCTGTAATGTTTGAGTTGTATCCGCTAGCATCCGGTAACCGCTTGGTTGGTAACTCTGCTGGGATGGCAACCTGGTTAGTCATATTTGGTGGTCTATTCAGTACAATTGTTTCATTGATGGCAGATTGGAGTTTTATCGAAATTAGCTCATTAGTCGAAGATGCAACTACTGAATCAGTCAGTGGGTTTAACCTCACAGCATCTGTCGGATTTTATTGCATTACGATGGGGATTCTACTCGGAATTAGTACCGTTTCAAGAACTGCTTTCTCTCGCGTACCTAGTGACACAGGAGTAGTAGTGAGTAGCGATGTATCCACCTTCACTCTAGTAGAGGGTAGCACATCGATTAGAAGTCTACTCGGACGCGGAGTTGGACTCGACACCGAGTTGATCATCACTGATTCTGATGAAGAAGAAGGTGGCAGCACCATCATCGAAGTTAATGCAACACTACACAACGATGAAGTCGATGAATTCCCAGAAGTGGAAGAAGATGAGTACCCCGAAGAGTTAGTGGAGTTAACCAAGTGGCTTTGTGAGCGTGGAACCACGGCTAAACAATTTTTCGAGTGGGCTGATGTTGATAACAGTGGCTCATTGGATATGTTTGAGTTGGGTAATGCACTCAAGGTTGGAAAAGTAGCAGATCTCCCTCCATGGGATATGGAGAAATTGGTTAAAGAGATGGACATCAATAAAGATGGCAGTATCGATTTACCAGAGTTAGATATACTTTTGATAATGATTAGAAAGAAGCATAACATCGAGTTTGTCGAATTTGTACCTGAAGTCGAGGAAGAGACCTCAGAAAGTGATGATAGCGAAGATGAATCCTCAGAAGGGGATGCTGCTGAAGAGGATGAAGGAGATACTGATTCCTCAGAAGATGAATCCTCAGAAGACGATGATACTGAAGAGGATGACGGAGATACTGATTCCTCAGAAGGTGATGACGATAATGGCGATTCTACCGAAGATGTGACAATTCCGGATAAATCTGATTTGAATAAGATGAAGAAATCTGAGATTATCAAGTTGGCTAAATCCTTAGATTTGGATAGTAAGGGCTCCAAAAAAGAATTGATTGAACGGATTACGCAGTGATTGGTGACTCGATGCGAATCGGTTTGGTCGGCAAGCCCAATGTCGGAAAATCGACATTCTTTTCTGCAGCAACTCTAGCTAAGGTAGATATTGCAAACTATCCATTTTGTACAATTGATGCAAATGTTGGCGTGGCTTTCATCCATTCACCGGCACCGTGTCCTTGCTCTGAATTACGTAAGAGGTTACAGGACGAAGGGCGAATCGGCCCAATAGATGAAACCGATCCGCGACAAGGCAGTATCTGTCAACCAAGAACCGGTTCATGCATAGGTTTCCGTCGTTATGTCCCTTGCCATTTAGTTGATGTTGCAGGCCTGGTGCCAGGGGCTAGTGAAGGGCGGGGAAGGGGGAATGCGTTTCTCTCAGATCTAGCCAATTGTACATCACTAATCCAAGTGATTGATGCCTCAGCATCAACAGATATCGAGGGGAACCCCATTGAGGCTAGTGCTGATGTTCTTGCTTCGATGAACGAAGAGATTTCTTTTCTTACCGATGAACTAGATTCATGGATTAGTGGAATATTAGCAGATGGATGGAGCAGAGGTACACGTCGCGTACAAGCCGAAGGAGAGAAAGGGTTTGCAAGTTTCCTGCTCGAAAAACTATCAGGTATCGGAGCGACTAATCAATCGGTTCATTCTACTTTAGACGACCTTCGGGCAAGCAAAATAGATCTCGCCAATCCATGGCAATGGGATGATTCGATGATACATGAAATTGCAAGGCATTTGCGCCCACATATTTTCCCAATTAACATAGCTGCGAATAAGGCCGATTTGGCAGTGGGCAAACCGTGGGAAAAAATCGATAGTAATGCGCTTATTATTCCAACAATGGCAGATATGGAATTGGCTCTACGTAGAGCTGATTCATCAGATTTAATCAATTATGAGCCTGGTGAATGTGATTTTTCAATCTGCGCAGATGGATCGTTGAATGAAGCCCAGAAAAGGGCACTTCAAACTATGCACCAAAAATTATCTAACTCTCAAGGCACTGGTATATCTGAGATATTAGAGAAAATTGTCTTTGGTTCACTACAGATGATAGTCGTTTATCCAGTGCAGGATGAAGGGCAGTGGGTTGATGGAGAAAGCCGGGTTTTACCAGATGCATTAATAGTAAAAACGGGCATCAGTACCAAACAATTAGCCTATCAGGTTCACACTGACCTCGGTGATGGATTCATCAAGGGAATTGACGGCCGCAGTAAACGTACAATCGGTGCAGAGCACGAATTAGAAAATAACGCAGTAGTCAAAATCCATTCCCGCTAATCAGTGCCCTGGAGGCGTTTGATATGCAGGGGTATGACGTGCCATGTTTGCAAGATATTTTACCCGGTTCAAAAACATGTAAACCGGCAGACCAAGCGTTGCTAAAACCAGTATAGCAAGGGTGTACATACCCCACGGGTCTACGGGGAATAATAGTGCAGCCCAAGCACTCCATGTTGCCATAAGCCAAAGAACTGGAGACCAATAACGAGCAATAATACTAAATCTGGAATTTGATAGTTCAGCACTGTAAAAGGAAGGTACTTCTTCTTGTGTGACCATGCCTTTCTCAATACCACAGCGTACACAAACCTGGGCTTTTGGGCCATTGCCGTGAATGAACTGGCCGCGTGGATAGACGCAACTACAGAATCTGCAGGTCGGCATGGCTTGGGCTATTCGCCTCTCATTCTTCAACAATCCGTTAGGTTCGTAAGAAATCAGCTATGAGTTCACTGCCATTGACCGAGCCAATCGACTCTGGATGGAATTGTAAACCATGGACATTATTGCCATCTGTTAAACCCATGATTAAACGACCGGTGTCGTCGGTAATATTAACCTCAAGTTGATTGGATTTTCCTGATAATATCAAACTGTTATAGCGAGTCATAACTCCTTCTCCTTTACTTGAAAAGAGACCTTTAGCATCATATTTTATCGGCTCAGGGACTCCATGAACTGGCCCTGACGGACATTCGATCAACTCCATTCCATCGGCGATTCCAAGAGCTTGATGCCCCAAACAAATACCCAAAACTTTGTGCTTTCCAGATAATGCACGGTTGGCAATCTCCATACTAAGAGGGCTGATTTCTGGACGACCGGGTCCCGGACCGATTACAATATGCTCTGCGTTCATAATTTCGTCTGCTAAATCTACAGGTCCACATCTGCCATCGACAATGACCACGTTGCGTCCTAGGTTTGCAATTAGATGGATTATGTTATAGGAAAATGAATCTAAATTATCGATGAATACCACGTCTGGGTTTTGACATGGCCAATGATTTATTTCACCAGTATTTCCTCGCCGAATAGGCTTATGTTCAATTTCTTGACTATGAATCATCAATTCGCCTGAAGGGAGTTTTGCCCCTCCTCTCTCTAACCAACCACAGGCTCTACGTAAAGCCGCGGCTTTCCATATAGCTTCTGCGACCTCTGCCTTAGGTTCGCTTTCTATTGTAATACCACCTCCGGCCATTACAATTCCATTCCAACTATCGTTTTCATAGCGAGCTTCGAGAGTACGAATCAGAATATTCCATGTACAGTCGCCTGAATGAACATCAATCCAGCCAGCAGACCCTGTCCAGAATGAACGTGGTTCCGCCTCTATTTCATCGATTGCTGCACACACAACTGTCTTTGGACAACCCGTGATACTGCCACCTGGAAACACCGCTTGTAGTGCATCTAATCCATCCTTACCCTCTGACAATGTACCACTGATTTGACTCACAAGATGTTGGACATTCGCATAAGCTTCCACATCAAACCGACTTTGTTTTACCGAACCTACTTCGCAAACCATACTCAATTCATTTCGTTCTAAATCGACCAACATCCGATGCTCTGCTCGTTCTTTTTGATCGAAGAGTAAATCCTTACGCAGCATCTCTTCTTGGTCGAAATCACTGCCGCGTGGGCGTGTTCCCTTTATTGGTGCAGTCATCACATCTCTACCCTCCACTTTCAATAAAATCTCAGGGCTTGAAGATACCAAAGCAATACCCAAATCTCTAGCCTCGATATATGCTGAAAATGGG
>ENA-UZWY01009924-UZWY01009924.1-metagenome-genome-assembly--contig:-Day-2--50m-contig-9924_pt1 | contig 13836 bp, 19 predicted proteins | sample MGYA00260341_ERZ794901 | MGnify/ENA metagenome assembly ERZ794901 | reverse complement strand
CGGGTTTTATCGTTATGCCACTCTTAATTATTGAAAATCAAATTGTCAGCATGATTGATAACTGGCAGCTCTATCTTCCAGCCGTCTTATTATCATTTCTAGGAATGATTCCTTTAATTGTAATTTCAGAAAAATTTAAAAAAACAAAAACCATTTTATTGATTAGTATTTTGTTGCTCATATTAAGCCAAATAATTTTCTTTAGCTTAAATTTGAACTTTAAGGTTTTTTTAATTACGTTGACTGTTTTTTTTGTTGCATTTAATACTGTTGAGGCTTTACTGCCATCTCTTTTATCAAGGACTGCAAGCTCTTCAAAGAGAGGCTTAGCTATGGGAATATTCTCTACATCACAATTTCTTGGTACATTTATTGGCGGAGCAATTGGGGGTTTTATTTATGACATTTACGATTTAAATAGTGTATTCTTATTTACCATATTTGTAGCAGTAATCTGGTGGCTTTTGATTCTTTTTTTGCCGCTTAAATCTAAAACTTAATAGGAGTAACTAATAGAATGGCCGGGATAAATAAAGTAATTTTGGTAGGCAATTTAGGCGCAAAACCAGAAATTAAATATGCTTCAAATGGAAACGCAATAAGTAATTTATCTATCGCTACAAGTGAATCATGGACTGATAAAAGTACTGGTCAAAAACAAGAAAGAACTGAGTGGCACAGGGTTAGTTTGTTTGGTAAGGTNNCAAGATCGCTACACTACAGAGGTCGTTATTAGTGGTTATAGCGGCACGCTTCAAATGCTAGATAGGCGCGATGATATGAATTCAAGCGCCCCTTCTCAGCAGTCTCAGCCGCAAGCACAACAAGCTTCTCAACCAGCCCCTGCAATTACGCCAGTTGCGCCTGATGAATTCGAGGACGACATTCCTTTCTAATTCTTAGGTGTTAGGCTCTGTTGACTCGAGCACGACAAATGCAACTGCATTATTACTTTCATCTGAAATACTCAAATGACCCTGCCTGATTCCTTTTTCTAGTAAAAATAGCCTTAGTTTTTCACTCGGCATAAAATAAGGCTTACCATTTTCGTTGTTCCTTATTGTTAAATCCTGAAAACTAACCACTCTTCCTATTCCAGTTCCTAGAGCCTTTGAGAAGGCCTCTTTGGCTGCAAATCTTTTGGCACAAAAAGCAGCGCTGTCAGCTTTATTGGTAAAAAGTGCCCTCTCGTGCTCTGTCAATACTCGGTTAATAAATCCATCCCGATTTTTGAATAAAATCTTTTGGACTCTTTCTATACTAACAATATCTGTTCCAATGCCGTATATCACAACCCTCTTGCCTCTTGAATTAACTGTTTCATTTCAGAAGTGGCGGCTGACAATCCCACAAACAGCGCTCTAGAAATTATTGAGTGGCCAATATTTAGCTCTATGACAGTGTTAATTTCAGCGATAGCTTTTGTATTTTCCAAAGTTAAGCCATGCCCAGCATTGACCTGTAAACCAAGACTATGAGCATAAGAGCAGGCATTTGAGATTTTTACAAGCTCTTTGTGCATTTCAGAATCTGATGATGCGTCAGCGTAGTGACCAGTATGAATTTCAATTATCGGCGCGCCACATTCAACAGCCGCCTCAATCTGGTTATTATCAGCATCGATGAATAAAGAAGTTTTAATATTGTTCGCGCTTAATTCCGAACAAACCTCTTTCATTCTGCCTATTTGGGATATTACATCCAGACCACCTTCAGTTGTTAGCTCTTGCCTCTTTTCAGGAACAAGGCAGCAGTCTTCAGGCAAGATTTTGGTCGCAATTTTGAGCATTTCATCGGTCGCAGCCATCTCTAAATTCATTTTAGTTGTCAGGCTAGATTTCAATTCCTCGACATCATGGTCCTGGATATGGCGCCTATCCTCTCTCAAATGCAGAGTGATGCTATCAGCACCAGATTTTTCACATATCTTTGCGGCATCAACCAAGCTAGGGTATCGAGTGCCTCTTGCTTGTCTTAACGTAGCAATGTGATCAATATTTACGCCTAAAAATATATCCATGATTAACCTAATTAACAAAAAACAATTCTTTACTTTTAAGAGGTTTGTCCCCAAGAAGTGATTTTAATCTCTTTCGATTCATTTTTTTTAAAATACTTAGCTCTTTTGGATTAATAATTGGATCATTGGATCTCGCAAGGTGGAGAAGTGTATTGCCAGAAATTACTCCTACTTCATTCAAGGCAAAGCCCTGGTCCTCGATATAGTCATATTGAAGGTTGTTAATAATGACATTGCCATTAATGTCATCTTCAAAATCTAGACCGTAACCTAAATCTTGAAGCAAATCGTTTTCAAATACGCGAAGTGAGTACTCCTTTGCACTCAAATCTAAAGAGCTAATATTCTTAATGTAAGACCAATAAGATCTAAAAATTTCACTATGTTCGTCACCTTCGGGTAGTAATCTTTGAATGAGCTCATTAACATACATAGCCATAACAAGATCATTACCTAGTAGGCGCCTTGGTTCGTCTGCAATTTCCCACTGTGACAAGCTCTTTAAATCGCCCTTCCCTTTAAACGAAATACTTAAACACTGAAACATTTGAAGTGAAGTTTTACTACTTCTGGCGCCTCTAGCTATGAGCCTTAACTTGCCATGATCTTTTGTAAAGAAATCCAGTAGAAGAGAGTTCCCTTGGTACATCCTTCTGTGAATTAAAAAGGCAGGCGAATTTTCAACTCTAGTCATAACCCAATGATGCTAACGCTCTCTTATCGTCTGACCAGCCTTGCCTGACCTTGACCCATAGCTCTAAGAACACCTTTGCCTCCAGAAAGCCTTCTATAGAGAGCCTAGATTCTTTTCCAATTTTTTTAAGCATGCTGCCATTTTGACCAATTACAATGCTTTTTTGAGATGCTTTATCAACAAAAATTCGCGCAGCTATTCTATACATTTTGCCATCAAGCTCTAGCTTTTCGATCTCAACAGTGATGTCGTATGGCAACTCATTTGAGAGATTTCTCATTAGTTTTTCACGGATGAATTCTGAGATCACAAACTTTTGAGAGCGATCTGTGATGTAATTCTCATCATAGATCGCGTCCTGCTCGGGCAGGTATTTTAAGATTAGTTTTCGCAGTTTTTGAGTATCTCTTCGCTCAAAAGCTGACAGAGGGAAAACTTCTGTGGCTTGAAATTTGTCATTTAACGACTCAAGAAAGGGAAACATTTTATCGGCTGACTCAAGCTTGTCTATTTTATTAATGCAGAGGATGACTGGAATATCAACTTTATTGAGGTGCTCCATAACCCTGGCATCCTCTTTGGTCCATTTAAAAATTTCAACAATCCAAATAATCATGTCTACATCGCTGAAACTCGAGCTGGCAGCACGATTCATGTAAGAATTAATAGCCTTATTGTTACCGATATGAATGCCAGGAGTATCGACAAATACCATTTGATAGTTGGGCTGAGTATCTATTGCATTAATTCGGTGCCTTGTTGTTTGAGGACGATGAGAAGTGATCGATAATTTCTGCCCAATCAGCTCATTAATAAGGGTAGATTTGCCAACGTTTGGCTTCCCAACTACTGCAATGGAGCCGGACTGAAAGTTCATTATTTTAAAATTTCCTCTAAAATTGATTGAGCACAGGCCTGTTCTGCCCTTTTAATGCTTTTAGCATTTTTTTCAGATTTAAGATTAAGTTCTTGGACTGTGCAGCTGACATAAAAGATTGCGTTATGATCTTTTCCTTTAGTCTGAATGAGTTCGTAGCTTGGCAAAGAGTGCCCTTTCTTTTGAAGTAACTCTTGAAGTTGAGTTTTAAAATCTTTCAGAGAATCCTCTGGTCTCGCCTGATTGAGCAGTTCAACAAAGAGCTCCAAGATTATATTTTTTACAGTTAAATAGTCTGAATCAAGAAAGATTGCACCCAGTATTGCCTCGAATGCATCAGCAAGGATCGATTCTCGCCTAAAACCCCCACTTTTCAATTCACCATGACCCAATGTAAGGCTTTCAGAAATATTAAGCGTCTTGGCTAAATTTGCAAGTGTTTGCCCTCTTACTAAATGAGAGCGAAGTCTTGACAGTTGACCTTCATCAATCAAAGGATAGCGCCTGTATAGCTCTTCTGAAACAACACACCCTAAAACACTATCACCCAAAAATTCAAGTCTTTCATTGTTGTTTTTGCTGACGCTTCGATGTGTAAGGGCTTGCTTTAACAGCCCAATATCATTGAATTCATATGAGAATTTTTTTTGAAGCTTATCCATTAATTAAACTGCTACTGGAGCCTTAATGGGGTCATCATGCTCGTAATTGATGAGCTCAAAATCTTCATAAACATAATCAAATATATTTGCAGGCTTGTTTTTTATCAAAATAGTTGGCAACGTTTTTGGTTTTCTTTGAAGCTGCGTGTCAACCTGATTAAAGTGGTTTGTATAGATATGACAATCACCCCCACTCCAAACAAAGTCACCCACCTCTAGATTGCATTGCTGAGCAATCATGTGGGTCAGTAATGCGTATGAAGCGATATTAAAAGGGACCCCTAAAAATATATCTGCACTTCTTTGATAGAGTTGGCATGAAAGCTTTCCATTAGCGACATAGAATTGAAACAGGGCGTGGCAAGGCTGAAGAGCCATACTTTCAAGCTCACCTACGTTCCAACTTGAAACAATAATTCGTCTTGAATCTGGAGTGTTATGAATAAGATTAATTGCTTGTTGAATTTGATCAATTTCATTGCCCTTTGCATTTCTCCATTTTCGCCATTGTGCACCATAAACAGGACCAAGGTCTCCATTTTCATCTGCCCATTCATTCCAAATATTGACTTTATTATCTTTCAAATATTTGATGTTAGTATCACCTTTTAAGAACCAGAGTAACTCATGAATAACAGAGGGCACATGAACGCGTTTGGTTGTTACAATTGGGAAGCCATCATTCAGGCCAAATCTCATCTGGTAGCCAAATATACTTTTAGTACCGGTCCCAGTTCTGTCTGTTTTTTCAGTACCTTTATCTCTGACAAGCCTCAAAAAATCTAAGTATTGCTTCATGTTTAACCCTTTAAATTGTAAGATTTATTTAATAAATATAGTCCAATTAGTATCATTGGAAAGCTGAGCAATTGGCCCATAGTTAACCATTCAAAGGCCAGATAACCAATATGTGAATCTGGGGCTCTAATAAATTCAATTATAAATCTAAAAAAGCCATAAAGAATGAGGAATAAGGCCGAGGTGGCAAATAATGGTGGATTCTTTTTGCTAAAGACCCACAGTATTATGAATAGCAAGAGTCCCTCTAAAAAAGCTTCATAAAGCTGTGTTGGAAATCTTTGCTCCCAAAGCCCACTCTGATCGGGAGCCAAAACGCCCCAAGAACTATCCGTTACCTTTCCCCAGAGCTCGCCATTAATATAATTACCTAATCTTCCAAATCCTAATCCGAGCGGAACAAGGGGTGCAATGAAGTCTGTCGTTTGAAAAAATGAAAACTTATATTTTTTGTTAAAAACCAGCATAGCAACTAGAACACCAATAAAACCACCATGAAATGACATTCCACCATTCTGAAAGTTAAAGAATGTGAGTGGATTTGAAATAAATATAGAGAAGTTATAAAATATCAGGTACCCTAGCCTACCACCTAGAACAGCACCAAGAGCGCCATAAAAAATAAGGTCATCTACATGCTTTGTATTCCATAAATTGCTTGTATTTGAGCGATATCGAGCTAAGAAATAGGCTGACAAAAAAGCCAAAAGATACATAACACCATACCAGTAAATTTTGACAAATCCTAGGTCTGCTATAACAGGATCAATGACAATGTATTTCATAGATTAGACATTGTCTTTCATAAAAATATGAGAGTAGTTATAGTTAATAAATTATGCATATTATTTAAATATAAATTATATGCATTATTGGATGATGAATGTGTCAAAGTCCCAAGGGATTAGTCAATTAATTACTGTATCGGATAGGAGTGAGATTCTTTTTTTGATATAGCGGGTGCGCTGGCTGCCCTGATTTATTCAACTTAAGGCACATTGGATTGTGAATGAGCTTTAAAACCTCTTTATCCCTATTGTGAAGGACTCCGTCATTACCCCAAGCCACGACTACGATGCCAGATTCTTTCTGATGCTTTAATATATATTTATTATTGTCCTCACCAATTGGGAGAATTGCTTTTTTTAGGTCATTAGGTAGTGTTGCTCTAAAGGCAAACAGATTGGCCATGATGAGCCCTCCAAAACCCCAATGATATGCATAGTGTATAGATCTTCTAATTGTTGGGTCGTCTTCTGTTTCATCTGCAGTAGAAGGATTTAGCCCAACAATTAGTGCAGGCTTCTTCTCTAGATCCCAAATTCTCGAAAGAGAATATCTGTACTGATTACAGGATGAGAAAATAGCACTTTTTTTTATAATTTTCATTTGACTTTAAACTTTAGCTATAAAATCATTTTAATAATTATTTGATACATTAACTATAACAATTATCTCTCTCCCTTTATTTTATGTTAGACAAATTTGAACGAATTGATCTTGGCCACTTTCCAACTCGCATTGAATATCTAAAAAACATCTCTGATCAGTTAGATGGGCCTGAAATATTCATTAAACGAGATGACTGCACGGGTCTTGCTACTGGCGGAAATAAGACGAGGAAGCTTGAGTTTATTCTTCCTGATGCCATAAAGAATAATGCAGATCTTGTGGTTACTGTTGGCGCTATTCAATCAAATCACGCCAGGCAAACTGCTGCAGCATGCGCTAAACTTGGCATTAAGTGCCTCATTGTTTTGGAACAAAGGCTTGCTAATGCGCCTGAAAGTTATATGAATTCAGGAAATATATTTTTAAATAAGGTTTTTGGTGCTGAGATGCTTTTATGTCCAAAAGGGAGGGATGTAAAAGAATACGCTGAAGAAATTATGGAGATTCGAAAAAATGACGGCTATAACCCTTATTTTATTCCAGTAGGAGGCAGCAACCGTCTTGGAGAGTTAGGTTACATAGAGTGTATGCGGGAGATTATTGAAAGCTCTAGTAAAAACTCATACACTCACATTGTCTTAGCTACGGGAAGTGGAGGAACGCATGCTGGCCTCGTAGCAGGAAAAACTCTTTATCAAAGTAATACTAAAATTATTGGTATAAGTATCAAGGATAGTGCATCTAACCAAGAAAAGAGAGTACTTAAACTAGCTCAAAACTCATGTGAACACATTGGCTGTAATGCGCCCAGTAAAAAAGATATCATTGTTTTTGATGATTATGTGGGTGCAGGTTACGCAATACCTACTGACGGTATGCGGGATGCACTATCTCTGATGGCAACAAAAGAAGCCATATTGCTTGACCCTGTCTATACTGGAAAAGCTTTTGATGGGCTTATCAGTCTGGTTAGAAAGAACTACTTCAGCTCTTCAGACAAAGTTCTATTTCTTCATACTGGAGGCTCTGCTGCGCTACCCGCCTTTGAGTGGGCCTTCAGTTAACCTGGAGGCTTAGTCCCTTTTCTTTCCTTGTATTACTCTATCAAGGATTAGGGCACAGAATAAGATTGCAATTCCAGCCAAGATTCCTTGGCCAACATTGGCATACTGAAGGGCTTCTAGGACATCTTGGCCTAAGCCTTTTGCGCCAATTAGTGAGGCAACTACAACCATTGCAAGACTGAGCATCACAGTTTGGTTGACGCCTGCAAGAATGGTTGGCATCGCTAAAGGTAAATCTACCTTTGTCAGAAGGTACCATTTGGATGCGCCATAGGCTATAGCTGCCTCTCTGATCGATTCAGGAACACCTTTTAATCCAAGGACAGTAAGTCTGACAACGGGTGTGCCTCCAAAAATCATAGTGATAATAACAGCTGAAACCTTACCAGTGCCAAAAAAAGCGATTACAGGAATCATAAATACAAATGCTGGCATGGTCTGCATGAAATCCATAATGGGTCTAATAAAAGCATAGAATCTAGGTCTTGTTGAGCAGTAGATACCAAGCGGTATTCCAATTGAAATGCTGAGTATTGCAGCAGTTCCAAGCAAAGCTAGCGTTGTCATTGCTTTAATCCAGAACCCTAGTAGACCCATGTAAGCTAAAAATGAGAGTGAGTAGAGCGCCGCCCTTGGCCCTGCTGAGAGTCCTGTCATTAAAACTATGGCGCTTATAACAACAATCCAAGGCGTAGTCACAAAAAGCATTTCAAGGGAGTCAAGAACTGAACGAATTCCTATAGTAATAGCACTAAAGAGAACATCTCCCTTAATAACAGCGTAATCAAAGGTTCTCTCAACACCATCGATTGATGCAAGTCTTATATCAGGGTGTGTTGGAAAATCTGCAAACAATTCTACAAGATATGGGAAGCTGTAGTGAACCGACGAGAAGACAATGATAATCAATGCAAAAGATATACTGAGAAGATAGTTCTTGAACTCCATCCCAGGACTGATAAGCTTATTTGATAACCACTCTGAAAATCGTTTTTCCAGAATTGAGTTTGCTAAAACGCCCTGTACAACCCTTATCACTAAAAATAGAATGATGCCACTGATAGCAATCCAAACCCCTGAAGCTTCAATATTTTGAGCCTCTTGGAGGTAGCCCGCTATCGAATCCTCTAAAGACTTAATGGTTCTTTTGAACATTTCAACTTTATCAGAGTTGCTTTCTATCGCTGCTTGAAGCTGCTTCTCTCTAAAATCGATGGTCGATTGAATTTTATCTATCTTAGTGTAGGCTTCTGCACTAATGTTTCCAAAAAAACCTCTAATTATTTGAACAATAGCAAAGGTTTCAATAATTAAGAACGCTAGTGACCAGTTCCATATGTTCCTGATGCCAAACCATATAGAGCCAAATAAAAAAGCAAAAAAATTAAATGATAAAACAAACTTAGACGTGTTGTTTATCTTTTCAAACTCTTGAATATAGTAGTCAGGACTTGATTTTACAAAATCTTTAATTTGATCTGTGTTGATATAGTTCTCTTTACTCATCTTGACCCTCAACTATCGCAACAAGTAAGTCTTTTTGAGATACGATACCTACTTCGTCATTATTAGAGTTATTGATGATAATTGGCATGTCACTTGAAACTGAGTTCTCTATCAAGCTGCTTAAGTCATCATTCTCATTCATTTTAAGGGCACCCTTAGGAATTGCCCCATATTCTTTTTTAAAGTCTTCAACAGGCTTCATAATTGATTTGGCTTTAACGACTTCTAATCTTGAGATGCCTTTTACAAAATCAGCAACATAATCATCCTCTGGGTTCATAACTATCTCTTCGGGGGTTCCAATCTGAATGACCTTGCCATCTCTCATGATTGCAATACGGTGGCCAACTTTAACAGCCTCATCTAAATCATGAGTAATAAATACTGTCGTTTTCTTTAATTGTTTTGATAATTTTATAAATTCTTTTTGGAGTTGCCTCCTAATTAATGGATCTAGTGCACTAAAAGGCTCATCCATAAGAAGTATTTCCGGATCAGCAGCGAGCGCCCTTGCCAAACCCACTCTTTGTTGCATGCCGCCAGAGAGCTCATGAGCGTATTTGTTTCCCCATCCTTGTAACTCAACAATGTTTAATATTTCATTTGCTTTACCGTATCTCTGATTCTTGTTGATACCTCTGATTTCTAAAGGCATAGCAATATTGTCAATAACTGACCTATGAGGCATTAAGGCAAAGTTTTGAAAAACCATCCCTATTTTTTTGTTTCTAAAGTCTTGAAGTTCTTGCTTTTCAAGAGCCATGACATCTTGGCCATCAATTAGAATTTGACCCATAGTGGGCTCTAATAACCTATTGATATGTCTCACAAGAGTCGACTTACCACTACCAGAGAGGCCCATGACGCAGAAGATCTCTCCTGGGTTAATATTAAAGGACACATCTGAAACACCAATCACTGAATTGTATTCTTCTAAAGCTTCTTGCTTTGAAATGTGTTGTTTAGTAATGGCATCCAGTGCTTCATTTGAAGTGTTACCAAATATCTTAGAGATATTTTTAATTTCAATAAAGCTTCCTGTGTTTTCTTGTGACATGACTTGTGGAATTAATTAAAAAAAACCGGCGCATAAAACGCCGGTTTTAAGACGAACTAGCTAGATTATAGACCTAACCAGCCATCAACTGTATCTTCATTTTGTGACATCCAGTCCCTTGCAACATCTGCTGGATCTCTCTTCATTACTGACACTTCGTAAGCTAACCAAGAAACATCATCAGATGTTAGTTGGAAATTGTTAAAGAATTCAACAATTGCTGGTGACTTGCCTTCTAATGAAGTGCCCCAGCCGATTTGAATGTTCTTCAAAGCATCTTTAGAAGCTACATAAGAGTTTTTATACCAATCCGCATCTTCTTTAGGCTGAACCATCTTGTATTTTGCAGGATCATGTGTTGGCTCAGTAAGCATGACTACATCAGCCATTCCCCAGATAGCGTGTGGCTTATAGCAATAGAATGCATAACCCTCACCCTTCTTAATTGAGTCAAGAACACGTGCATTTTTGACAGCTTCAGCAGCTCTGACTGGCTCAATACCGGCATCAAGAAGTTTATAGTCCCTGACCTTGACTTCGTTTACATTAGCTGAAGCCCAGCCATCAGCGCCAATCCAAAATTCACCTTTACCATTGCCATCACTATCCATTGCAGCAACAACCTCAGGTCGTCCTAAATCAAAAATAGATGTAATATCCATTTCTGCAGCAAATGCCTGTGACACGCAGTAGCCTTGGTTTCCTTCGTAGCTCTTTGAACTTAATTTAAGAGTTCCTTTAGGAACTAAATCATTCGTATATGCTTGCTGGTTAGGTAGCCAGATGTCTGGATGAACTTCAATTTCACCCTTGCTTCTATCAATTGCTCCATAAATGGCTGTATTGTTTCCTGGAACTAGCTCAACCTCTCCACCCATTTTGTCAGTGATAACAGCTGATAATAAGTTTGCAATGGCAGTAGCACCAGTCCAACCCGGATCGCCAATGTTTACTTTCTCAGCATATGTTGTCATTGAAGCTGACAACGCTACAACAGCTGCAATCGCTGTTTTCTTCATCATTTTCATTATTTTCTCCTTAGATATTTATATTTTTTTCAAACCACACTTGTGTAAATTCGTTGTCTGAAAAATTCAAGTATACATCAATAAATATATATCTTTCATGCATATTTTCATATTATGAAAACATACAATTCAATTTGAAACTTAATTAATTTCAAGAGAGGAATTGTCTAATAATTCTATTAACTAGCTCAGGTTTTTCCATATGAGAGTTGTGAGCGCAACCCTCAATAATCTCTACTGTAGAGTCAGAGATCCCTTTTTTTAGGATTTCTTGTTGATTCCAGTCATATGATCGGTCTTTGTCTGACCATAGAATCAGTGTTGGTGATTGAATCTTTTCTAACTGCCCTCTTCCATCCCACGAGTCCCAGGCATCAAGGCTCGCTAGTGCTGCTTGAGTCGTTGCTTTAGCACCCTCATCTAGACACAACTGGTAGCCGTCACCTAACAAGTAGTCAACAAACCATGTTTTAGCTATGCTTTCTCTAGCCTGCTTAATTCCTACTTTTTTGATTTTTTCTCTGGATTCTTCAATCGTTTCAAATCGACTTGGAAGGACCCCAATTGACCCGGTTCCAAAACAGATCAATCTTTCAACTCTCTCTGGGGATAATGCAGCCATCTCCTGCACTATCATTCCGCCCATAGAGTGCCCTAACAAGTAAAAAGTTTCAATTCCCAAGTGATCTAATAACTCGAATACCTTGACTGCATTTTCTCTAATGGTCGATGGCGCCGTCATAAAGGCGCTCTCTCCATATCCAGGCAGTGAAGGCATGATTAATTCAAAGTGGTCTTTAAGGTCTTCTTGAAACCTCCACATGTCCTGGCCACCTAAATAGCCGTGAACCAATACAAACGGTTTGCCTTTTCCAATTTTTTTATATGATAAAAGATTCATAATTGATGATGATAAAGTATTTAAAGGGTTTTAATTAAATTAGTGAAGTAACATTTCCATCACCAACAACAAAGTCGTATTGATCAAAATCTTCTTTTGAAACCCATTCAATCGCTTCGTGTTCAGTGAGCATCAACTCTCCCTTATAGAAAGTACAGATAAAGTAATGCAGGACAACATCAATTTCGTCGTCTTTGTATTTCTCTTCAGCTATTTTGTTGTGAATATAGATAGAAACATTGAGTTCCTCAAGAATTTCTCTAGTTAGCGCCTCTTCAAAGGTTTCAAAGTCTTCAACTTTGCCTCCAGGAAACTCCCACTTGAGACCCATATACTTATCACGGTTCCTTTTGGCTATAAGATAGCGGCTATCTTTTTTAATGATCGCAGCAACAACATGAGTAGCTTTCATTGAGGGAATTAGAGTCTTTGAATATTGACCCTGATTATACTAGCCAGCGCTGAATTTGATAGTGAGTTCTTTTTCAAACTCTGATTTAACTTCAGGAAGTGGCAGTGGTGAAGATTTAAAGACCGCCCTTCTTATTGAGTTGCCAAATGCTTGCGCTTTGCTTTTGGTCATCGAGGGGTTTTCATTACTACTAATATCACAATCCAAAATTTTGACACCCTCTATCGCACCGTTCATAGCTTGCGTTATAAGGACGTTACAATACCAATTAGCTGAAGCTTCATCGTGCCTCCAGAAAGATTTTATTTTTGCTTTAACTGATTGGATGTAGGGGGAATTACTATCATTGACTTTAGGTAAAGTATCCTTATTGAGCGCCTCTTTTCTTTGTCTTTCAAATTCTTCATTTCTTTTGTTTAAGATTTCTATACGCTCCCCTTTTTCTTCAGGAGTAAGTCTAGACATCTCACAAATAAAACTCAATAAGACATCAAAGCCACTGTTAGGCTCATAATATTCCCAGGCACTAACGACATCTTTCTCAATGCCCTCTCCTTCACCCATGGGAAAGGGATATCTTGAACGCTTGTTGACTTTAAACCCCTTTAAATTGCAATCACCTTGCGCATATGTCTTCTCACTTCCAGTACTCCATGTATCCATATACCACCAATAAATAAAACCGTCCTTTTCCTCTAACGTTTGAAAGTCAATGTATAAAGAGGCGTTGTTGCCTGGTAATACATTTGTCCACTCAGCATGAGAGCTAATCGAGACAAACAGAGCGATAAATATAAGCGATATTTTTTTCATGCGCCTATTCTATTTAAAGTGCATAAACAGAAGATGAAGATTGGAAGTGATTTAGATGTAGATTATTTAAGCATATTTTAAAGTTAACACATATTAGTTACACCAGCTTGATTTTTTGCCACCACTATACTTATAAGCTAATTCATTTTCAAGAAGCTCTTTTTCTAGGCTTACTCCATCTACTGTTACATCAGCAACTATCCTAAAATACTTCCCCCTTTGGAGATTATTTAGCATAATCTCTTTTGCATTATCAAGTTTACTTCTGACAAAATCTCTTGCCTTGATGGCTAAATCCTTCTCATATTGGCATTTTCCTTGTATTTCTGGAGTATCTACACCCTCCAGACGAATAGGTATGTTTTTGCCCACTATAGGCGGCAGAGAGCCTATATTCACTCTAAATGTATCACCATCATAAACACTGATAACTTTTGATACCGTGACTGAACCATATTCAGTGGCCGCTTGAACGACAAAAGCCCCAAGACAAAGAGTAATAACTAGAAATAATTTTTTCATAATTATAAGGTTGGTGCGCTCGAGGTGATTCGAACACCCGACATTCGGCTTCGGAGGCCGACACTCTATCCAGCTGAGCTACGAGCGCAA
>ENA-UZWY01013169-UZWY01013169.1-metagenome-genome-assembly--contig:-Day-2--50m-contig-13169_pt1 | contig 13965 bp, 10 predicted proteins | sample MGYA00260341_ERZ794901 | MGnify/ENA metagenome assembly ERZ794901 | reverse complement strand
ACCACCCATGATTTTCACAAAGTATATTGATATTTTTTGTTGCAGCATACTCAGATAGCTTTTTCAAACCGTCTACAACAGTAGTTTTCCAAATTTCTGGATCATTAGTTCCAAAAGTATTTACACGAATTGAGTGACATCCTAATTTTGCTGCAGCATCAACCCATTTTTTATGATTTTCTACCGCCTGATTTCTTTTATTTTCATCTGGATCAGCCAAATCACCTTCATCATCAACCATGATTAAAATATTTTGAATAGCTTCTTTCTCACTTATTATTTTCAGGGAATCTATAACGGTATCAAAACCTAATTTGCTAATTTCTTGAATATAGAGTTGACTAACATATTCCACTCCCTCAAAACCCATTTCCTTTGCTTGAGACGCAAAATGAAAAGGTGATTTTTTGTCTGTTTCAACATATCTATGCAATGACCATTGAGCAAGAGACAGTTTAAAAAACGGTGCACTATCTTTTGACGATTTTACGGAAGAATTTGACTGTTTATGTTGGTCTGTTTTGCAGCTAGAAAATGATAAACCAACAAGTAATAGTGCTGTAAAAATTATTTTTGAAATACTAATTGAATTCATGTTATTTATAAATTTATGTTCTTTTTCAAAGTTGAAAGTATAACATAGACCTTAAAATTATGTGTATTATTGGTCAGTGAAAAAATTTGAACAAATCCTAAACATAGTTTAAGGTTCTTTTTCTGAACTCTAAAGGGGTGCATTTTTCATGTTTTTTAAACATCGTAGCAAAGTATTGACTTGTAGAAAACCCACAGAGGTATGCTACATCGGAGATATTCATTTCTGATTGATCTAGCAATATATTTTTTGACATCTCTAATCTTTTTAACATCAAGTATTTCATAGGGGTTAAGTTTGTCAATTGCCTACAGTGAAAGGTGAAACGCGTAAGACCCACCCCAGATGATTTGGCCATCTTTTCTACAGTCCAGCTTTCAGATAATTTCAAATCTAATTCTTTCAAAAACAACTGGACACTTCTAGAACTATTCATTAACTTTTCATCTAACTGAACTTCTTCAATAACTAATAAATCAAGAAGGAGCAGCAATAAATTATTTACTAATAATCTTATCTTTGAGGCGTTACTACCCTCAAAATCTGTATCTACCGCCTTTCCAATTTTTTGGAAACAGTCTAAAATGCGTTTATCTGCTTTCCAACACACTTTTTCATTTTGGCGTAAAATATTTGTTAGTTTTTCTAAGTCTGTTGGTGCTAAAATTATCCAATCTGGCCATGACCAATTCTGATGCGGCCTTCTTACATCTAAATCCAATATAATCCAGTAAAACTTTCCCATTCCAATGACAGGATTGCCAACCTTGTGCACCTCCCATGGTCTTGTAATTGTTAAATTATTAGGCAATAATTCTAACTCTTGATTCTCCTGTGAATAGGGCATAGACCCCGATTCTAAAAAATGAATTTCTATACCTTCATTTCTATGCCAATCCAAACCCCAATCTTGCGGTTCATTAGCATCCCAATATCCAATGCTGTTAAGCCCTAAAGTGTCTTCAGATAATCGCTTCCCTGGATAGGTATGTCTTGCTAAAGCGTTAAATTTTATTTTACTTCTACTCACAGCATCTACTAAAGGAAGACAGGTGTCTGCATAATACTCTATTCCATCCTCTTCAAAAGGCAATATATTTTGTACATTTATTTTCACTGAAATATTTTGAACATTTTAGGCTTGCAAATTAATTAATTTGGCTTAGAAATATGTAATTTTATAACAATATATTTTTTAATTTCACAATAATAAGTCTCAAAAATTATAATTAATGGATAATAACATGGCAAAAACAGAAGATAACCTATTTGATGCTATTGTAGTAGGTACAGGTATTTCTGGAGGTTGGGCAGCAAAAGAGCTTTGTGAACAAGGCCTGAAGACATTGGTTCTTGAACGCGGTAGAATGGTAAAGCATATCGAAGATTATACCACAGCTCACCTTGATCCTTGGGACTTACCCAATGGCGGTAAAGCTACTCAAGAAATAATTGATCGTAAACCAAAACAACATCGAACTGGATACACTACTAACCCGGCAAGAGAACATTTTTTTGTAGATGATGTTAAGCACCCATACTCTGAAGTAAGGAGATTTGACTGGATGCGTGGTTATCATGTAGGCGGGCGTTCTCTGATGTGGGGTAGACAAAGTTATAGATTGAGTGATTTAGACTTTGAGGCTAATAAAAAAGATGGAGTTGCAGTTGATTGGCCTATTCGTTACAAAGACATAGAGCCATGGTATGATAAAGTTGAAGAATACATTGGTGTTAGTGGACAGAATTTAGGGTTAAAACATTTTCCAGATCAAAAGCTTCTAAAACCAATGGAATTGAATTGTGTTGAAGAGCATTTGCAAGATAAAATTTCAGAAAAGTTTGAGGACAACAGGTTATTAACCATTGGAAGAACAGCTCATATTACTGAAGGAACAAAAGAGGGTTTAGGAAGAGGAACTTGTCAATATCGAAGTAGATGTATGAGAGGATGTCCTTATGGAGCCTATTTTAGCAGCAACTCTTCAACGCTTCCAGCAGCAGAAGCTACTGGAAATATGACGTTAAGACCTAACTCTATTGTTCATGAAGTTATTTACGATGACACTACAAAAAAAGCTACTGGTGTCCGCTTAATAGATGCAGAAACTAAAGAAACTATTACCTATAATGCTAAAGTCATTTTTTTATGTGCTTCTTCAATAGCCTCGGCTTCTATTCTGTTACAATCTAAATCTGAGAGATTTCCAAACGGATTAGGAAATGATAGTGGTGAAATAGGCCATAATATTATGGATCACCATTTCCAAGTTGGAGCGTCTGCGATAGCAGAAGGATACGATGACAAATACGTGAAAGGTAGAAGGCCAAATGGTATTTACATTCCTAGATTCAGAAATGTTGACAAGAAAACAAAAATGAAAAATTTCATTAGAGGATATGGATATCAAGGCGGTGCAAGTAGAAGTGATGCATCGGAATTAGTTGCTGAATTAAAATATGGACCAAAACTAGCTGAAGCAATACTCAAACCAGGAGAATGGAATGTGAATTTATTGGCTTTCGGCGAAACACTTCCAGACCATAGTAATAGAATGTATCTAGACTATGATAAAAAAGATGAGTGGGGTTTGCCTACAGTAACTTTTGATGCAGATTTTGGTGAAAATGAACTGAAGATGAGAGTAGATATGCAAGAACAAGCTATTGAAATGCTGAAATCAGCTGGGTATAAAAATGTAAAAGGTTATGATCATGAGACTTCGAGAGCTATGGGATTAGGTATTCATGAAATGGGTACTGCAAGAATGGGTAGAGATCCTAAGACATCTGTTTTAAATAAACACAATCAAATACACGCCTGTACAAATGTATATGTTACCGATGGAGCTTTTATGACCTCTTCAGGTTGTCAAAACCCTTCATTAACTTATATGGCTTTTACAGCTAGAGCAGCAAATCATGCTGCTAAAAATTTTAAAAAGAACGCTTAATAGTTAGATATATGAAACGTAGAGACGCATTAAAAAATATAGGACTTGCTGCTGGTTTTGCCGCTATTTCACCAAGTATTTTAGGCATGTTGCAAAGTTGTACAAGCAATACTGAAACATGGACACCAAACTATCTAACTTCTGATGAAAAAATAGTAGTAACCAACTTAGTGGATATCATCATCCCAAAAACAGCTACTACTCCAGCCGCAACAGAAGTAGGTGTCCCTCAATTCATTGACAACTATATTCTTGAAGTTTTAGAAACCAAAGATCAAGAAATAACTAGAATTGCTTTTAATAAAATAATTACTCTTCTAAATCCAGTCGCTGAATCTAATTTAGACAATGTTACACAAGAACAATATAAAGCCTTGTTAGATGAACACATGTTTTTAAGTAAGGAAATAGACCCAGAACGGGAGGCAAATCCGGAGGCATTAGGGATGACATCCTCTGAATTTCTAAATCAATTAAAATGGATGACTATTTACGCTTACAAACACTCAGAAGAAGTGGGTGAAAATATACTAGCCTATGACCCAATTCCAACAGCCTACTACTGTGGAGATTTGCAAGAATTAACTGGAGGAAAATCTTATTCACTTTAACTCCCATGAAGTATTTTTTTTATAACGTCGCTATAATTATTCTTTTAAGCACTTCTTATGGTTGTAAAAAAAGTAGTTCAACTAAAATTAAAAGTGATATCAATTCTGAGGAAAATTGGAAGTCCTTATTCAATGGTAAAAATTTAGAGGATTGGATCGTAAAAATTAATGGCTACAAATTACATGACAACCACCTAAATACCTTCAGAGTTGAAAACGGAATACTCAAAGTATCTTATGACCAATATGATAATTTTACAGATGAATTTGGTCATTTATTTTATAAAACTCCGTTCACTAATTATAGATTAAAATTACAATATAGATTTGTTGGAGAACAAGTTATTGGAGGTGAATCTTGGGCAAGGAAAAATAGTGGTATTATGATTCATAGCCAAGCCCCAGAAACAATGCTCCTAAAACAAGGCTTTCCAATGTCTCTAGAGGTTCAACTCCTAGGAGGAGTCTCTGAGGATGAACCGAGACCCTCAGGGAATCTATGTACTCCTGCTACTCATGTGATGATGAACGGTGAAAAAATTACAGAACATTGTATTGCGGCAGAATGTAAAACATATTACGGGGAAGAATGGATTGAAGCTGAAGTGATCGTTACTAAAGATTCCATATCGCATTTTATAGACGGGAAACTAGCAATTTCTTACTCTAAACCAAGTATTGGTGGAGAATTTCTAGACAGTACTTCAAAAGATATTCAAGCTAAAGACGGTCAAGCATTAACAAGTGGCTACATTTCATTACAAAGTGAAAGCCATCCAATAGAATTTAAGAATATTCAAATTTTAGAATACTAATATTTGGATTAGTATTTATTCCACAATTAATTTTCCTTTCATCATAGCAAAGTGCCCAGGGAAACTACAAATATAATTGTAGACTCCTTTTTCTGGAGCTATAAATTCAACAACAGTAGATTCTCCTCCTCCAATCATTTTTGTATGTGCAATTACTTCAGAAGTCCCTACTGGAATATAATCATTCGCTTTAGATGAAGCTGCTTTAACTGCAAATGCAGAAGCTTTAACTCCATTCTTTAAAATGACAACATTATGTCCCATAATTTTTTTGTCAAGCTTCCCTGTGTGGCTTAACGTTAGCCTCACCTTCTGACCGGCTGATACATTTATTTTTCTAACATCAAAACGCATACCATCGTTTGAGGAAATTGTAACATTAGCAATGCCTTCAGAATCTACAACTACAGCTGATTTCTTTTTTGTAGTCTTTTCTTTTTTAGAGACGGTTACTTCGGTTTTCTTAACTTCTTTCTTGGGAGTATTTTCCTTTTGAGTTTTCCCACAACTCACAAAAAATAACAAGCCAAATACAACTAAAATTACGTGTTTCATTAGTTAAACTTTTAATGGCATAAAAATACTAAATCCTGAGGTTAAAGTCAAAATATACCTGCTGAAAAACAGGAGTAAAGGCTTTTTAATTAGTTGCTATTTGCCATTTTTTATAAAAATTAGTACATTTAAGGAACTAAAAACTTATCAAAATGAAAAAATTATTATTGTGTGTCTTAACGTTTACACTCTTAACTGGTTGCCAAGACAATAGCCAAAACTCTGTAGATTCAAAAATGAGTATTTTTAAAAAAAACACAGAAACAACCAAAGCTTGGCTAGATGCATTTATGCAAAATGATTCAACAGCATTCTTTTCAGATAAATATATGAGTGATGACTTTATTTGGTCACCGCCAGCTGTAGGAATGGATTCTCTTCCAAAAGCTGAATGGGAAAAAGCATTTCGTGGTTTCATGTCGAATTTTGACAATAAAAAACTTACAAACCCTCAATATTTTGCTGCCTTGGATGAAGACAACTTACCTGATGGAAATGTGAGAGCTTATGGAACATGGACTTCAAACTTCGCTTCAAACGGAAAAAAAAGTATGTTGAAATGGTATGCAGTTCTTCAATTTAATGAAGAAGGAAAGTTATCTCATTATATGGAGTGGTATGATTCTGCTGACCTCTCTAAAGAGTTTGATTAACTAGACATATCACATATTAAATCAAAAAAAAACCTCTTTTAGGAGGTTTTTTTTATTTGAGTTAATTAAGTAGAAACTACCTTTTCAACTTTATTGTCTTTTAACTCATATTCTTCCTTACTCTCAGCACAAATAGCAAATCCGTGTTCGTTAAAATTGAGGCTATGACCATATTCACTTATCCAACCGATTTGCTTAGAAGGGTTGCCAACAACAAGGGCATAGGGTAAAACATCTTTCACAACAACTGCGCCAGCTCCAATGAATGCATACTCCCCAATAGTAATTCCACAAACAATGGTTGCATTTGCTCCAATACTTGCTCCTTTTTTTACAAGAGTCTTAGAATACTGATCCCTTCTTTTTATAGCACTTCTTGGATTAATAATATTTGTAAAAACCATAGAAGGCCCCAAAAATACGTCATCTTCACAGCTAACTCCAGTGTAAATAGATACGTTGTTCTGAACTTTAACATTATTCCCTATGATTACTTCAGGAGAAACTACAACATTCTGACCCAGGTTACATTTCTCGCCAATGATACAATTAGACATCACATGACTGAAATGCCAAATTTTTGTTCCAGAACCGATATTACAATCAGGGTCTATAACGGCAGTTTCGTGGGCAAAATAGGGTTTCATATACTATAATAATATTTAAACTTTGCATCGAAAATACAACTTATTATTGAAAATATAATTAGTGGAAACCTAAAATGAGTAATGTGTATAAATAAAAAATCTCAGCTTAAAGCTGAGATTTTTATTATAAATTTAGATATAAAATTATTCTACTTCAATTCTCATTGGAAGCGTATATTTAACACCTACAGCTTTTCCTCTTTGTCTTCCAGGTTTCATTTTTGGAAGTAACTTAATAATACGGATTGCCTCTTTCTGAAGTCTAGGGTGTGGAGCTTTTGCTCTAATATCAACAATATCTCCAACTTTATTAATCTTGAAAAGCATGATTATCCTTTTCTTTCCTGGAGACATTCCTAAATCATTTGGCAAATCTGCATTAAACTTTCTTCCGAAATGTTTTTGCATTTTTTTATTGAAACATGATTTTAGTTCTTTTTTATTCCCTTTACAACCTGGGAATACTGGCACATCCTCAATAATTGTAAATGGTACATCTTCAATCACTTCTTCAGCTTCTTCAACTTCATCGATATCTTCTACCTCAACCGCTTCATCTTCGTCTGTTTCTGTTGATTCAATAACAGTTTCTTCAACTTCTTTTTCATCTTCAACAACCTCTATTTTTTCTGGTGTTGGTGGTGGTGGAGTTTTTGGGATTTCAGGTTCAATACGTTCTGTGATTGGAATTTCTTCTTCCATGTCTGCATTCATATTTACATCTCCTAAATCACCAAACTGACGATCAAAAGTCTTTTTTTCAATAGCTACATACGTTACAAAAAGAGCTAACACTAGCCCTAATTGCATAAATATTTTACTATAGTTCTCTAGATTTGATTTTGGGTTTTTTTTGATTTCCATTGCTGAAATTTTTATATAGTTCGCTAATTTAACTAAATTATTATTTGAATTACAAGTTTAACCTTAAAATACGCTAATTTTTTTTTCAAAAACGTGAAAAATTACTACTGCCAACAAAACTCCAATAGTATTCGCTAAAATATCTAAATAACTAGCCGTTCTGTATGAAGTAATAAATCCTTGTAATATTTCAATAATAATGCCAAAAATAAAGCACGCTAAAATTATATATTTTACATGCTCTTGAAACTTTTCTTTTTTGAAAAAAGCGTAAAGCCAAGATAGCATTAATAAAAAATAAGCGATTAAATGATACGCTTTATCAGATACTGGTATAGACTCTACAACAATATGTTCTGATTTCACAAGACTGCCAAAAAGTATAGAAATTGTAAAAAAGACAGCTATGTATATAGCGTTATTCTCCAATAAGCTCTTGATAGGCTTGAGCATCTAATAGTTCTTCTATTTGTGAATTATCTGCAATTGCAATTTTAATCATCCATCCTTTACCATAAGGGTCTTTATTCACTATTTCTGGCTCATCCTCAAGACCTTCATTGAACTCAATAACTTCTCCGGTTAGCGGCATGAATAAGTCTGAAACAGTTTTCACAGCCTCTACAGAACCAAAAACTTCATCTTTTTCAACTGAATCATCTAAAGTATCGACATCTACATAAACGATGTCGCCTAATTCTCCTTGTGCAAAAGAAGTAATTCCTACAGTTGCCGTATTTCCTTCAATTTTTACCCACTCGTGGTCTTTTGTGTATTTTAAATCTGATGGGATATTCATATGTTAACTAATTTTATTGATTTCCTCCTAAATTGTAAATAATGTTAAATCCTGCGTTTATAGATTGTCTTGGAAATGTCGTTGATATGGCATATCTAGACGTTTGGTGATTGTAATAAAACGACGCTGTTAAATTACTATTTAATCTATAATCTGCCGATAATTTTATCGAAAATAATTTTTGGCCACCACTTATTTGATCATTGTCTGAGTTTACAGATCTAACTAAGGTTAAATTATCTCTTAAAGACACATCAGCTCTTACATTAATATCTCCTTTAAGGGTCTGTTTTTTTCCAGTAAAAGATGTTTTCATCTTCACATCTTTAAAGACATAACCAAAACCAAAAATATATTCAGTCCCTTTAATATCTGTTAATGTGCTATTATTAAAATTCATGGTAAGTGTTCTGTCTCGCTTCAACTCTCCTATCATTGAAAATGAGTTTTTCATTTTCATATCTACTCTAATTAGCGGCGAAAATTCGTCTACCAAAGTCGCTGAGGAAACTAAAGTACTAGTTTCAAAATCTCCGGCAGCATTTGTATTGGTTAAATCATTAGCGTCAAATTGTAAATTATTTGTAAAACTTGAAACTGTATATGATGATTTATAACCATGTGAAACACTAAAACTACTAAAATTCTTTTTAAACCATTTATACTTCATAAAACCAGTATACCGAAGATTCCATGCGGGAATTGGAATGTCTCTAAAAATCCCCAAACTAACATTACTTGCGTCTTTTCCAGAATAAGCTGCCAAAAATGAAGGTAATAAAACGTCTTGACTACTGCCACTATAACCAATTACGGTTCCATCAATTGGATCTATATTAACAGGATCATCTACATTAATACCAGCTTGCTCACCCAATCTTCTTGAAACTGCAATTCTATTGGTTCTTAACTGATCAAATAATTGGTTTCCGTCCTTGAAAGCCGTTGAAAACATAGAATAGCTTGTGCTATAATTTCCAGTTATAAAAGCAGGAATAGTTTCATCAATAAAGCCATTACCACTTGGGTCGTTGGCATCGACTCTAATGTCTAATTGTTGTGCTAAACTTCTTGTTTTAATTTTATTCCCGGTAATTTCAATATTTAAATCCTTTATAGGTTTTAAAGAAAAATTATAATCTAATTTATTGAAATGAGTTCTTGTATAGGTTTTATCATAATAGTCCTCTCCATCTGCTCTGGGTGTCACTAACCACCCATTCTCTAAGGCTGTATTTCTTATGTCTACCTGGCTTCCAAACACAAAGCCTAAAGATGGTGCTAAGCCTCCATTAAAATTATTTCTACCTAAAAAACCAACTTGTGGCTCATAACCTGGCAATAATTGACCATTATTCTCAGTATAGCTTAATTTCCCTGTTTTTACTGATGTAATTACATCATAAAAACCTTTGATAACTTTTCTTCCTAAGGGCTGTTTCTTTCTTTTTTTAACAGCTACTTGTTTAGAAACTTGGAGTTTATCTGAGGAATCTGAAGCTCTTTTTTTTCTATCTTTTTTATTTATAAATAAATTTTCAAATTTTGAATCTTTATAAAGCTTTGCAAAATTAAATGAGCCTGTTAAATTGTGAGTATTGGCATTCTGAATTAAATTTCCAACTTTCTCTATTATTGTTATATCCTGAGAAGTAGCTCTCCAATCAAAATCTGCAGTATATGCATAATCTACTCCAATAAAACCTAAATATGGAATTTTATTAATAGGTAATTTATAAGTTGAATTTAATTTTTGACTGTATTGAGTTGGTCTTCCGGTATTAAAGAAATTATTAAAAATTTCTAAATCATCTTCCCCTCCAAAAGCATCATAAATAAAACTATTTGATGCGTTAAAATTTATGGCCAATGATTTTGTGAAATTAAAAGCCAGTGCATAATCCCAATCGAACAAAAATCTTCTTTGTTTCAAAATTGGCTGAGGACTCAACCCTTCAACAAGATTTCTTGAGCGTTGTTCATTAAAAGTTCTGTTAATTCTTGAATTAACAGCAAGACTTGTAGGGATAGGATTAAAATTGATATCTCTTATCAATTGCAAATACTTACTTCTAAATAATTCTTTTTTCTTAAAAGGCTCGAAAAACTTGGGTTGAAATGCAAAATTATAGGATGCAGCTGCCATAACTTTTTGACTCAATGCTCCTTCTATATTGTAATCTCTATGAGATTCTTCATTAAATGAATAAGAAACAGACAGGTTTTCTACGTCATAAAACTTTGGTTTCTTAGTTGATTCTGAATTTCTATTTTTTCTTACGTTAATAAAACTAATACTAGATCGCTTTGTGTAATTTCTTGATACATCTTTTCCTCTTGGTAAATTGGATGGAAGGTTTGCATCTTCAACAGCTGAAAGCTCAATATCTTGGTATTGAGGGTCAAATTTTGGATCTATAAATTGTTCTCCAACACTGTAGTTCATAGGTAATTCTATACCCCACTTTTTTGGCATCATCTTACCTAAATTAATACTCGTAGAAATATCATATTCTTTAGTTTCGTCTAATGATCGCTGACTCACCCTATCCTCAACATTTCCAAACCCTACAGTCTGCATTCTTCCAGTCATCGAAAGCGATGCTACATCTGCAAAATTGGCGTCTGCACTTACAACAGCTGCCCACCCACCGTCATTATCAAAACCTGCCGACCGAAGTTCGTTAAACCAAATTTCAGCACTTTTGTCTAATGGACTATTATTTCTAACACCCAGCATAATTGTTCTTATCTGAGATAGTGTGGGGTTTCCTTTTACCCTAAGAACTAATTCTTCTGAATTGTTATTTGAAGCAGTAAACAACTCATTGATTGGAGCATTTACTACATCTCTTGCTAGCTTAATTTCTCCTAATTTTTCTAGCATAGCATCTAAATTATTTGCTTCAGGCCATACATCTAAGGGAGCTAAACTTCCATTTTGAGTAATTTTTAAAGGTATTTCTAATTGATAAAAATTATCATTTAAGTCTGTTCCTAATCTAATAATTGCTGTTAAATCATCATCTTCAAGAGTGTTTTCAATAACAGCTTCGGCATGTAAAAACATTTTTAATTCTTTATACCTTCTCAAATCAACACTAATATTTTTATAAATTGCCCTTACTTTATCTTGTGGAAGGTTAGTAACTTTTAAGGTAACTGACTGCTCATTTTGTTGTTGAACCGTAGTACTTCCTTGCAACCGCTCTCTTACAATCCCTGGAGGGAGTACGTATCGCCCTTCGTTTTGCTCAATATTAACAACACCTACCTCAAAATTATTTAAATCCTGTTGTTCTAATGGAAGATCTGGTAAAATAGCGGGGTCTAAAGTTCTAGTATAGCGTCTCCAGTCTCCCCTAACTAAATCTAATTCTCCAAAACGGAGAATTACAGGCATTTTAAAATTAGTCATAAACATTCTAACAAAGCGAATGCTGTTAAAATCTGAAATATTATTGACAGGTGTTCCACTTCTTATTGGAATTCTAAATTGATACCATTTAGCAGTTTGAGACTCTCCATTTTTAAGGGTAACCTGTGTATCTTTTTGATCTACAATGTAGTTTTGTCCAACAACCAAGTCAGTACTATTTAAAGATACTCTATACTCAAAAAAGCTTTCAACCGTATTCATGGTTTGATCTTTATTAATATCTTCAACATCTGGATATGTTGTTGATGAAGTAGGATAAGACTCTGGAGATTGATTTAATGTTGGTGAGTTTCCTTGAGTGTTATTAAATAATTTATATCTAGAAATAATTGAAGCATCAGCATCATCATAATCTCCCCCTCTGTAGTATCTGTAATTATCTGATGCAGGGTCAGCTAAACCTGCTAATGCTGGGAACTTATCTCTCTCTTCCTCATCTGTTAAGCCATCTAATCCTATATCTTGCCTATTCCTAGAAGTGTCATCTTCGTCAAAAGCATAAATAATTGATGGATTTGTAGGAACATTACCCCAAGTAGTAGGAGTTACATTGGAAGACAAGTCATCTCTTGGCAATCCATTTTCATACATTTTAAGATTATCTTTTAAAATATCTTCAGATATATTTCCTAGGTTGATATACAGATCACCCACCTGATTCTGAAGGTCTTCTGGATTGATATCTGAGGGCAAACCTTCTTCATTTGTTATAGAATAATTAGTGTAGGGATCCATCACCCAAAACTGAATGTACTCAACATTTGCTTGCTCAAAATTATTGGTTGTCAAAGGGCGCATAATTCCTGCCCATCGATCTTGAGGGTTTTCAAGAGTTGCTGGATTTGAAATATCTGTTGGCCCCTCAAAATTATAAGGTCCACGTTCACTTGGAAAATAGGCTAAATCTAAAGTTCTTATTAAGGATTGTTGCGTCACATCCAATTCTTGATTGGGAAATAACTCATCAAAATTAACTTGCCTTGTTTCTGCTCTAGAAAGAGCATCGGCGTCAATGTTTTCTGGAGTATCTCCAGCGCCATAAAAAATAGGATCTATAGTATACCAAGCCAATCTAGCTCTTTTGTAATTATAGCTTTCATCGTTACTTAAGTTCCCGTTAAAATCAGGAAAAGTAGGAGTATCTGGGGTACTTGCTGTATACCACTGTAAAGGAGTTAGTAAACTAATTGGAATTTGAGAAGCCTCAAAATCATCTATGTAAGCAGTTGCAGAACCAGCAACATCAATCCCTTTTGGTGACCCCGGAATAAGATAGGCCATATCTGCTCTTAAAGATAAATTAGAGGGGACATCGGTATCTACAAAAGGCAACTTGTTTGCTAGTTTGGTGAACAAAGGCATTTCCGATGAAAAATCGATATTCATCCCTAGCATAGTGTTATTGATTGGCTCACCCCCAAAATTTACTTTTGGTGTTAATGGCCTTTCATTTACATTTAAAATAGTTGCACCTAATATGAAATTTTCGTTGAAATTGTGTTCAACATCAACTCCCATAAACGTTTTTCTTTGTTGATTGAAAACAGCATTATTTTCAGTTGAAACATTTATTGGAATTCCTGAGGATTGCAATCCTGGATCTAATATTTGTACTCTCCCTGCCAAATAATCTACAACATAATCAACACCCTCAACCAACTGTCTCCCTCCTGCGGTTACGGTTACAGAACCACGGGGAACATTATAGGCGTTTAATGGAATTCCTCCACTATCCTCAGATTTGAAATACCCTTTTAATAAAAATTTATCTTTATTCTGATTGTTATTTTTAACATTGATTTTTGTGTCAAGATATAACTCGTCAAATACATATAGATCAACATCTGAAGAAGCGTCTAAAGATAGCTCAAGTGCATTACCAAAGGGCTCTGCTTGAGGGAAAATAACATATCCATTTTGAGAATTTATAGTAATCCCTTCTACATAATCAAAATATCCATCTGGAGTTTGATATTGAGTTTGATCTAGTCTATCTAAATTAAAAACTTGTAACAATGGTTTGTTGGCAATAT
>ENA-UZWY01000303-UZWY01000303.1-metagenome-genome-assembly--contig:-Day-2--50m-contig-303_pt1 | contig 14028 bp, 13 predicted proteins | sample MGYA00260341_ERZ794901 | MGnify/ENA metagenome assembly ERZ794901 | reverse complement strand
ACTATGGCATCTATTGTTCGTGTTAAAGTTGCAGATGACGTTTCAAATGAAGATGTTGAAGAAGCAATGGAAAGTATTGCAACTGCTGAAGGTATTCGCTCTGTAGGCATGCTGCCTCTATCTGAAATGGTTGAATTACAAACTGGTGAAAAGCAAAGATTCCTTAAAATTTACCAATACTGCTCTCCACGTACTGCAATGACAATGGTTGATCATTCAGATGCATTTTCTGCATACTTACCATGTCGTCTAGCTTTGATTGAAGATAAAGAAGGTCAGAGATGGTTGTACACATTAGATATGAATGCAATGATTTATGGTGGCGCTCCATTACCAGCCTACCTATTAGAAAAGGCACTTAGAGTACAAGAAGTAATTACTGCAATTCAAGTGGGTGGTGCAGAAGGCGACTTCTAAACTACTTAACTGAATCAGTTAAAACCGCCCTTCGGGGCGGTTTTTTTTGCTCTAAAATAAACAGTTAAACCTAAGTTAATCTAAGAATAGACTACCTATGAAGCCAATTTATCATGACCTAGAATTTAATATTACTTGTATTGATACCGAGCATATGCGCAAAGATTTTGTCGCTGCGTATTTAATAGAAAACAAAGGTCGAGCTGCTTTTATCGATACTGGCTGCTATTTATCTGTGCCTACTTTGCTGGCCACACTTGATGCTAAAAATATTCCGTATGCAAATGTTGATTACATCATACTCACCCATATTCACCTTGATCATGCAGGTGGCGCAGGAGAATTAATTAAGCATCTGCCCAATGCAAGTATTTATGTTCATGAGTATGGTGCACAACATTTAATAGATCCTTCTAAGTTACGTGCGGGTGTTATTGGTGTGTATGGTGAATTATTCTTTAAGCAATTTTTAGGTGATCTAATTGCAACACCAGAGGATAAAGTTATTATCGCTAAAGATAATGATGAAATTACACTTGGCGGTCGAGTATTAAAATTTATCGATACCCCTGGGCATGCGCGCCATCACTTATGCATTTGGGATGAGTTATCGTGCGGAATATTCTCAGGCGACACACTAGGCGTTAGCTATCGTGAGTTTGACACTGCACAAGGTGAATTGATTTTTCCGCCCACAACGCCCGTGCAATTTGATCCTGAAGCTTGGATAGACACTATTGATAAATTAATGGCGTTCAAGCCCAGAGTTGCTTATTTAACGCACTTCAACCAGATTGAATTTAATCAGCATTCTGCTGATATGCTGATACAACATATCAATGGCTTTACTGATATCGCCAAGCAGCATCAAAACACCAACAATCGCCATAAAGCTATTAAAGAATCACTACTTTCTTATTTGTTAGAAATCGCCACTAATCACGGCGTTTTACTTGATCAGACGCAGCAAATTAAGCTCTTTAAAGGAGATTTAGAAATTTGCGCTCAGGGCTTGGGTGTTTGGCTGGATCGAGCTTAGTAATAAGAACAGCAGTAATCCGTTACCTCTTTTACTTTAAGTTTAAAGCTTGAATCTTTTGGCACTTCAAATGAGGTACCTTTTGTGAATGTTTGCCAATCACTTTCACCAGGCAATAAAACATCCATCTCGCCTGCTTGAACTTCCATCAATTCATTGTCATCTGTGCCAAACTCATAATCACCCGGCATCATAATGCCCAGTGTCTTTTTAGAGCCATCAGCAAACATAACAACTCGTGAAGTCACTTTGCCATCAAAATAAATATTTGCTTCTTTCACAATGGTTACATTTTCAAAATTTGACATAGTTTCCTTAGATTTGGTTTAATATATATTGAGTTAATAACGGTACAGGACGGCCTGTAGCGCCTTTTTTGGCGCCACTTACCCAAGCTGTACCAGCGATATCTAAATGCGCCCAACGATAATTCTTAGTATACCTTGCCAAGAAACAAGCAGCCGTTACTGTGCCCGCTTCGCGTCCACCAATATTACCCATATCAGCAAAATTTGATTTTAACAATTCATCATATTCATCATCCATTGGCAGTTGCCATGCTGTGTCTAATGCTGTCTTACCTGCAGCAATTAAATCATCTGCTAGATTTTGATCGTTAGACATAACACCTGAATGATGCTTGCCCAAGGCCACAATCACAGCGCCTGTTAGCGTTGCTGTATCAATCACCACTTCAGGATTAAATTTTTCAACATAAGTCAACGCGTCACACAAAATCAAACGCCCCTCGGCATCGGTATTTAAAATCTCAATGGTTTGGCCTGACATACTTGTAACCACATCACCGGGTTTAGAAGCGTTGTGCGCTGGCATATTTTCAACTGCTGGCACTACAATAGTTAAATTAACCTTAGGTTTCATTTGTGCTATTGCGCGCATCGTGCCCAGTACAGACGCCGCACCACACATGTCGTATTTCATTTCATCCATACCAGTGCCGGGTTTTAATGAAATACCACCACTATCAAAAGTAACACCCTTACCCACCAGTACAATTGGTTTAGTGTTGCCATTGCCGTTGTAACTCAAACTGATTAATTTAGGCGGCTCAATAGAACCCTTAGAGACTGACAACAAAGAACCCATGCCTAATGCTGACATATCAGATTCTTCCAAAATCTCACATTCTAAATCAAACTCTTTGGCCATGTCTTGAGCTGTTTGCGCCAAATAAGTTGGCGTACAAATATTAGAAGGCAAATCACCTAAATGACGAGCTAAAGCCATGCCATTAGCAATTGACTGGCCTTGAATAAGTTCATGTGCATCATCTTGCATTGACTGAATAGCAATATTTTCAAGTGCGATCACCTTATCTTCTGAGCCAACTTTTTGAATTTCATATTGCGCATTTTTCAATACTTTTGCAGCAACTCTATGCGTCCAATTTTCATCAAATCCATCAATTTCAATTGACTGAATCATCACACTTTTTGATTTAATTGAATCCAGAGCGCTGCTAATTGCTACCAAGGCTGTCGTATAATTCTTAGCCGTATTAGGCGTGTCACCCATTCCTGCAACGATAACCTGCTTAGCTTTAAAGCCTCCCACCAAATTCAATAATAATACTTTCCCAGGTTTTGATTCAAAATGGTTTAACTCAATTAACGCCTGAATATTACCATCCTCAAAAATGCTTTCTGAATGAGAAAAAACAACCACACAATCACCATCAAATTTTTGTATTTGAGTGTCAATTAATGAAAAATCCATAGCAATTCCTAGATATAAAATATAATGCCGGTATTCTACCTAAAAAGGTAAAATTTATTCATTTTTCCCTTATATTTTTATCATGATCAAGTCTTTATTTTTAATAATCACCCTGTTATCCACCTCTGTATTTGCCGGCAAAGACGAGGTTATTCAACAACTTAGTCGTTTCTTTGGCGAGATTGACAAGCAAGATATTGTTCAGTCTCCTTTTGAAGGCGTGTATGAAGTAATCACTTACAATCCCATTGATTCAATGCTGGTTTCTAACGATGGAAAATATTTAATTCAAGGTGATGTTGTTGATTTAACCACTAGAAGTCTTATTCAAAAAAGTACTAAAGTTAAAAACCTAAAGTCAGCACTTATTAACGCCATTAAAAACGGAGATAAAATTATTTATCCAGCTGATAATGAAAAGTATGCTGTGCATGTCTTTACCGATGTTGATTGTCCATTTTGTAGAAAACTTCACAATGAAATTGAGGATATGAATAAGCTTGGTATTACGATTAAGTATCTAGCAGCGCCTCTAGCAACCTTACATCCGAGAGCACAAGGAAAAATGCAAAAAATTTGGTGTGCTAATGACAGAAATCAGGCAATGGATGAATACAATCTAAGTAAAGAAGTACCCAATGTTAAATCTTGTGATAATCCAGTTTCTGAGCAGCTTCAAATCTCAAAACAATTGGGTGTTAGCGGCACGCCTGCTATCTTTTTAAGCGATGGCACACACTTGCCTGGATACCTACCTGCAAACAAATTATTAAGAAAACTTAAGGAAACTCTTGGTCAATAACACTCGCCTTGTTGCCTTAGATGCAATTTGCTCAGTCGTTTTAGACAAGCGATCTTTATCCTCATTTAACTATCCTGATCCAGACGATGCACTGGCCAAATCCTTAGTATTTGGCACCATTCGTTTTTATCATCAGCTTAATGATATTGTTACCGATCTACTTAATCATTCTTTAGAAAAAGAAGATTTAGATATTCACTGCTTAATGCTATTAGGCGCTTATCAAATTCTGTATTCCAAAGTGGCTATCCACGCCAGTATTTATGAAACCGTTGATACGCTTAATTTTCTCGATAAAACTTGGGCGAAAGGGTTGGTTAATGCCATCTTAAGACAAATTGATCGAGACAAAGAAAAATTATTAGCACAAACACACTATTCGCACCCAACTTGGATGGTGAAAAAAATAAAGCAAAATTACCCTAATGATTTTGAACAGATTTTTGAACAAAACAATACTCAAGCGCCGATGACCATTCGCGTACACCCTTCCTATCCAATTGATGATTATCAGCAAAATCTAGCCAACGAAAATATTCAATCAGAAGCACTAAAAGCTGCACCTCAAGCGCTAGTGCTTAATAAGCCAGTGAGTGTTTATGATTTGCCTGATTTTGATATTGGCTCTTGCTATGTACAAGATGGTTCAGCCCAATTAGCGGCGCACTTATTAGCACCAGAAAAATCAGACCGAATATTAGACGCTTGTAGCGCACCTGGTGGAAAAACCACACATTTATGTGAACTGGCGCCTAACGCCGTTATTACAGCACTTGACAATAGCTCAGAGCGCCTAGAAAGAGTTAAGCAAAATGCCCAACGTTTTAATATTAATACTATTAATATTATTGAGGGCAATGCACAACAGCAAGATTGGTGGGATGGACAATCATTCGACAAAATCTTGCTTGATGCACCCTGTTCAGCCACTGGCGTTATTCGTCGCCATCCAGACATCAAGCTTTTAAGAAAGCCTAAAGACATAAAAAATTTAGCAATACTTCAAGCTCAAATATTAAACAACCTTTGGCAAACACTAAAGTCTGGTGGCGTACTTTTATATGCCACTTGCTCTGTTTTAAAAGCTGAAAATGAAGAGCAGATCGCTCAGTTTTTAGATACACATCAAGATGCTGAAGAAATCAAAATAGATCTAGATTGGGGTATTGAAGTTAGCGTTGGCAGGCAACAACTACCTTCTCATAATTTTGACGGATTTTATTATGCCAAGTTGCAAAAAAAATCAGTAGAATAGAGTCACCTTTAATAACAAAGGTAATTTAACTCTCGGGGGATAAATTATGAGAAAATCACTACTGGCTATTGCTGCACTTGCAATGTTAACTTTAAATGCACAAGCGGCCAATCCAAAGTACGTTATTCAAATTAGCACAGATGATGCTAGAACTCAGAAAATTGTTCTAAACAATGCCGCTAATTTACAAAAATACTATGGCACAGATAAGGTTGATGTTGAAGTTGTGGCTTACGGCCCAGGGCTTGGCATTCTAACACCGGACAATAAAAATGCGAGTCGCGTTGAAAAAATGGCCATGAATGACATTACCTTTAGTGCGTGTCAAAATACCATGAACGGTATCAAGAAAAAGAAAGGACACTTTCCAAAACTGACTGACGGTGTAAGCATCACTCCTTCTGGTGTGGTTCGTATTGGTGAATTACAGCAACAAGGCTATTCTTACATTAGACCTTAAATTTAGAAAATTCAATATTAAAAAAGCGCTTAAAGCGCTTTTTTAATACTTGTTTTATTTCTCTAAAGCAATATCTAGAACCTCATCAATCCACTTAACTTTAATCACGTTAAGCTTGCCTTTGATTTTCTCAGGCACTTCTGAGAGTTCACGCTCATTATCATCAGGAATAATTACTGTTTTAATGCCGCCGCGAAGTGCTGCTAGCATCTTTTCTTTGAGGCCACCAATAGGTGTCACCTCGCCGCGAAGTGTGATTTCACCAGTCATAGCAACATCTGCCTTAACTTTACGACCTGTTAGCACCGAGACTAACGCAGTACACATTGCTGCACCTGCACTTGGGCCATCTTTAGGGGTTGAGCCATCAGGTACGTGAATATGAATATCCAGTTTTTCCTGGAAATCATCAGCAATACCAAGATCTTTTGCGCGCGTACGCACAACACTCATTGCTGCTTGAATTGATTCTTTCATTACATCGCCCAATTGGCCGGTGTAATTAAGTTTGCCTTTGCCTTTATAAGTAGTGGCTTCAATGGTAAGTAAATCGCCACCGACTGACGTCCAAGCCAGGCCGGTTACTTCACCAATTTGATTATTTTCTTCTGCTAGGCCGAAGCGGTATTTCTTAACGCCCAGATATTTTTCTAATGTCTTATCGGTAATGGTAGCTTTGGTTTTGCGCTTTTTGATCACCACTTCTTTAACCACTTTTCGGCAAATAGTACTAATAGTTCTATTAAGTCCTCGCACACCCGCTTCACGGGTGTAATAACGAATAATGTCTAAAATTGCTGAATCTTTAAAACTGATTTCACTTGGCTTTACGCCGTTACTTTCCATGGCCTGTTTAACCAAATGACGCTTAGCAATTTGAACTTTTTCATCTTCAGTATAGCCCGACAGCTCGATAATCTCCATTCTGTCTAACAGTGGCTGAGGCAAGTCAAGTGAGTTAGCAGTGGCCACAAACATTACTTGAGATAGATCATAATCTACCTCTAGGTAATGATCATTAAAAGTGTGATTTTGCTCTGGATCTAGCACTTCAAGCATGGCACTTGAAGGATCGCCGCGATAATCACTGGCCATTTTTTCAATTTCATCTAATAAAAATAAAGGATTTTTTACCTTTACTTTTTGCATTTTTTGTACGATTGAACCTGGCATTGCGCCAATGTAGGTGCGTCTATGGCCACGAATCTCAGCCTCATCACGAACACCGCCTAAAGCCATACGTACATATTTACGATTAACTGCTTTAGCAATTGACTCGCCCAATGAGGTTTTACCCACACCTGGAGGACCCACCAAACACAAGATGTTGGCTTTATTGTGGGTGACGCGCGTTTGCACAGCCAAATGCTCGAGGATGCGTTCTTTAACTTTATCTAATCCATAATGATCATCATCAAGAATTTTTTGAGCTTTCTTTAAATCCTTATTGATAATGGTTTTTTTCTTCCAAGGCACGTCGCACAAATTTTCAATATAAGTGCGAATGATCGAGGCATCAGAAGAGTTTGATGACATGCGTGATAATTTTTTTAACTCACTTTGCGCTTTTTCTTTAACAACTTTAGGCATTTTTGCCTTGTTGATACTTACCTGTAGTTCTTCAATTTCATTCTCATCTTCAGCTTGACCTAATTCTTTTTGAATGGACTTCATCTGCTCGTTCAGATAATAATCGCGCTGGTTGGATTCCATTTGCTTACGCACGCGTGATTGAATCTTGTGCTCGGTATCTAACACCTCAATTTCACTTTGAATAACTGTTAGAATTTTATCCAATCTGTCTTGGGCGTTGTCACCACCCAATAATTCTTGTTTTTCTGAAACTTTAAGTGCTAAATTAGCAATAATAACATCACTAAAACGCTCAACGTCGCTGACATCTTTAAGCATTTTTAAAACTTCTTCTGGAATTTTTTTATTGAGCTTAATATATTTTTCAAAACTTTCTAAAGCCAATCGCATCATTGCTTTAACTTCGGTTTCGTCGTTTGATGCTAAGCTTAAATCGCTCAGCTGAACTTCGCTATATTCCTCTAATTCAACAATTGCCTCAACTTTAGCACGCTTAATACCTTCCACCAATACCTTGATAGTACCGTCTGGTAGTTTTAACATTTGTAGAATGGTTGCTAAAGTACCAACTTCATGTAAATCATCAAATTGAGGGGTTTCAACTTTGTCATCTTTTTGAGTAACAAGAAAGATGTATTTATTGCCGGCCATTGCTTGAGTAATGGCATTGACAGATGTTTTTCTGCCAACAAATAATGGCATAACTGTATGTGGAAAAACGACAACATCTCTAAGAGGTAATAATGGAACGCTCTTAGTATTTAGATCGATTTTTTCTATTTCGGGCTTTGTTCCCATAACAATTTAACACCTTTCTTGTTTAATAATTTAGATAGATAGTGATGAGTGACGTTAATTTCAAGTATCCACTGACCAAAATCGTCCACCTTTTCGTTGTGGATATAACCAATATTATGAATTTCACTGCGAATATAGGCACTTTTTACATCTAATTCTATCTTTGCCCGAGTCATCATACCACTCAGCTGCTCTGCTAACGCTTGATATAACAAATCAATGCCTTCGCCTGTCATACTTGAAATCCACACTCGATACACTCTGCCAGAATCATCACGATCCATTCTTGGTGAGAAACCATCCAGGCAATCGATTTTGTTCATCACCACAATAGTGGGGATTTTCCCTGCGCCAATTTCTTCAATAATTTCTTCTACTTGGCCAATTTTTTCAATATTGTATTCATCAGATGCATCCACAACATGAAGCAGCACATTAGAGCGCTTTGTTTCCTCTAGAGTGGATTTAAAGGCGTCAACCAAGTCATGAGGTAAGTCTTGAATAAAACCCACCGTATCCGCAATAACAGCCTCGCCAGAGGCTGGCAAGATAACACGTCTAATGGTTGAGTCTAATGTGGCAAAAAGCTGATCATTGGCAAATACTTGTGCGTCAGTCAATGTATTAAATAAAGTTGATTTTCCCGCATTTGTATAACCCGCTAAAGCAATCATCGGTAATTCATTTTTGACACGTGACTTACGGCCCAAATCACGCTGCTTATGCACTTTATCGAGGCGCTTGGTGATATTTTTAATGCGTATAGCAATTAGTCTTTTATCGGTTTCTAGCTGCGTCTCACCAGGGCCACGCATACCAATACCGCCTTTTTGTCTTTCTAGATGGGTCCAACCGCGCACCAAGCGTGTAGAGAGGTGTCTGAGCTGCGCCAACTCAACCTGAAGCTTACCCTCAAATGAGTTGGCTCGCAATGCGAAGATATCTAAAATAAGGCCAGTGCGGTCCATTACCTGGCACTCTAAGGTTTTTTCAAGATTTCGCTCTTGAGATGGAGAAAGCTCAGGCGAGAAAATAACCAAATCAAGCTCTAATTCTTTCACCATCTGGGCGATTTCATCCACTTTTCCCGTGCCAATGAAGTATTGAGCTTTGGTTGAATTAAGGTTAACCTGAATAGCCTCGATAATATCCAGTCCAGAAGATTCTGCTAATTCTTTAAATTCTGATTTTGCGTTGTGAATATTGCGCGTACTAGGCAATTCGACATACACCAACAGAGTTCTTTCACCCTGTCCTACAGCATCTTTTTGGCGATCAAATAATTCCAATAGCGTGTGGCCTAACTAGCCTTTTTAGCTGATTTTGGTTTTTTATCTGCTTGATAAACGATTAATGGCTCTTTGTTTTTTGCAACCACATCTTTGTCAATCACCACTTCTGATACACCTTTTAAAGAAGGCAATTCAAACATAGTATCCAATAGCAAATCTTCTAAAATTGAGCGTAATCCTCTAGCACCTGTTTTGCGCTTAATGGCTAATTTAGCAATGGCCAATAATGATGATTTTTTAAAGGTTAATTTAACACCTTCAAGTTTTAAAATTTCTTGAAACTGCTTAACAACTGAATTTTTAGGCTTGGTTAAGATTTGCACCAGTGCGGCTTCATCTAATTCGCCCAGAGCTGTTTGCACTGGAAGACGGCCCACTAACTCTGGAATTAAACCAAACTTAATCAAGTCCTCAGGCTGGATAAGATCGAATAGATCAGTCAATGTTTTTTTCTTGCTATCGTCTTTAACAGATGCAGAAAAACCAATGCCCGTTACTTTTTCAACACGTCTGTTGATAATTTTATCTAGGCCATCAAATGCACCGCCACAGATAAACAAAATTTTTGAAGTATCAACATCAATGGTTTCTTGATTAGGATGCTTGCGCCCACCTTGTGGTGGAACACTTGCTACCGTACCTTCAATAAGTTTTAACATGGCTTGTTGAACACCTTCACCCGACACATCACGTGTAATTGAAGGAGAGTCTGAACGACGAGAAATTTTATCAATTTCGTCAATAAAGATAATGCCGCGCTCAGCACGTTGAGGGTCGAAATCACATTTTGACAATAAGTTTTTAATAACATTTTCAACATCGTCGCCCACGTAACCCGCTTCGGTTAATGTTGTAGCATCAGCCACCGTAAAAGGAACATCCAAAATTCGCGCTAAAGTTTGAGCTAATAGCGTCTTACCCGAACCTGTTGGGCCAATCATTAAAATATTCGATTTATCTAACTCTACATCATTAGAAACATAGTCGTTTTGTAAACGCTTGTAATGATTGTAAACGGCAACTGACAGCACTTTCTTAGAGTGATCTTGTCCAATCACATAATCATTTAGAAAATCACGAAGTTGTTTAGGTGTGTAATCCCAATCTTGATACTCTTGTGTGACCTCTTTAATGGCTTGCTCTTCAATTAAGCCATGACACGACTCAATACATTCATTACAAATATAAACACCTGGGCCGGCGATTAAACGCTCAACTTCAGATTTTGCCTTGCCACAAAATGAACAAGAAAGTTCTTTTTTATCGTCTTCCATATCTTTAACGCTTGTCTAACACCTTATCGATTAAACCATATTTAGCAGAGTCTGTTGCGGACATAAAATTATCTCTATCAGTGTCTTTTTGAATAGCTGAGATACTTTGTCCCGTATGCTTTTTCAAGATAACATTTAACTTTTCTCTAACTGTTAAAATCTCTTTGGCATGGATATCGATATCACTTGCTTGACCAGAAAAACCACCTAACGGTTGATGAATCATCATTCTTGCATGAGGCAAAGCGAAGCGCTTATCTTTAGCGCCTGCTGTTAATAACAATGCACCCATTGAAGCTGCTTGACCAATACACAAGGTAGACACATCAGGCTTGATAAATTGCATAGTGTCATAAATAGCTAAGCCTGCTGTCACTGATCCACCTGGTGAATTAATATACAGGTGAATGTCTTTTTCTGGATTTTCAGATTCCAAAAACAACATTTGCGCCACGACCACATTGGCCATGTAATCTTCAACTGGACCAACCAAAAAAATAATACGTTCTTTTAAAAGACGTGAATAAATGTCATAAGAACGCTCACCACGGGCAGATTGCTCCACCACCATTGGGATTTGATTTAGGTTGTTGATATCCATCTAAGCTTGCTCAGTAATCTCTGTAAATTTCTTTTTAACAACCTTAGTTTTAGCGCCTTCTAGCACTTTATCTTGAACCATCTTCTCGACAATCATTAACTCAACGCTTGATTTTCTTGTAACGTCTTCATTATAGTAGTCAATCATTTGCTGGGCATTTTCACCATAAGACTGTGACATCTCCAAAATTCTAGCATCAATCTGTTCCATAGTAACCAACATTTTATTGTTGCTTGAGATTTGATTAATTAACAGACCTAACTTAACACGTCGCTCCGCCTCATCACTGAAAATCGAAGCTGGCATATCTGCTGGTGCGGTTTGACCTTGCTGTTTCATGTTCTCTTGCATTTCAGCCATTAAGCTATGCGCTTCAGCATCAATACTACCTTGAGGCACATCAAATTTATTTGCTTCAGCCAGCGCAGTAAATAAAGCATCTTTATTTAACTGCTCGATACGACCATCAATTTCGGTGCGCATTTGCTCTTTCACACTAACCAATAAAGCTTCTACACTATCTTCACCAAATCTCTTTGCGAATGCTTCATCAACTTTAGGAAACTGTGGAGAGCCCACTTCATTAACTGTAATGTCAAAAGATACAGGCTTACCTGCAAGATTTTTTGCATGGTAATCATCTGGGAAATTTAATTCTAATTCAACTGTTTTTCCAGCAGCCACATCTGTAAGGCCATCTTCAAAACCCGCAATCATAGTACCTTTGCCTAATACGATTTTAAAGTCTTTAGCTTCTCCACCCTCAAACAACTCGCCGTCAATTTTGCCAACAAAATCCATTGCAACGCGATCGCCTACTTTTGATTTACGCTTAACAGCCTTAAATTCAACCATTTGCTCCTTCAGACCATCTAGCGTTCTATCTTCGTCAGCCTTGGTAATTTTCACTTCAATTTGATCAACTGTCAACTTAGAGAAGTCAGCTAATTCAATTTCAGGAAATACTTCAAATTCAACTATGTAAGAGAAATTTTTATCGCCTTCTGAATCAACTTTAGTAAGAGATGGGCGCGCTGCCGGTGTTACTTCAGCATCAGCCAAAGCGTCAACTAATGTTTCGTTAACAATTTCGTTAACTGCGTCAGAATTAGCATTTGCACCGAAACGCTTTTTAACCATTGCAACAGGAACCTTGCCTTTTCTAAAGCCATCAATACTCACTTGAGAGGCCATTGTCTTTAAGATTTTGTCAACTTTTTGATTGTAAGTATCAATTGATACGTTTACTGTTAATGATCTCTTTAGACCTTCTAATGTTTCTAGTGAAGTTTTCATGTGTATTAAATCCGTCTCTTTGCTTATAAAAACAGACAATTATACCTAAATTGTGGGCAATAAAAAAGGCAGTAAATACTGCCTTTTTATGAGTCTAACTTCTCAGCTTAATGAAGACCGGCAACATACTGCGCTAATGCATCAATTTCTGCATTGGTTAAATCTTTAGTAAAGACTGTCATCATCTTGCGAGCATCATTAGTTCTTGATGGTGCTTTTGAATCTGTCTGCGCATTAATAGAAACCTGACGGAAATCTTTCAATTGCTTCGCTGTGTAAGCGGCATGTTGTGATGCAAGCGCTGGAAAATCTGCAGATGGAATACCTGCACCTTTAGGGCCATGGCAAGCGATACAAGCGGTAATGCCTCTTGTTTTATCGCCACCTCGATACAATCTTTCACCCAGTGCAATGTTGGTTGTTTTGCTGGCAACACCCTGAGAAACTGTTTGCTTAGAAAAATACGCTGCTAAATCAGCCATGTTACCTGCTGATAAGCCAGCAACAATACCTGCCATTAACGCATCTTTACGCTCGCTCGCTTTAAAGTCTTTCAGCTGTTTAAAGATATAACCTTCACCTTGACCAGCTAATTTTGGAAAAGTTGGCACCATCGAATTGCCATTTACACCATGGCACGCTATGCAAGTTGCAGAAAGTACTTCGCCTTTAGCAGCATCGCCTGCTGCAATAGTATTGGTTGAAATAAGGGCTAATGCCGCAGTAAAAATTAGTGCTAACTTATTCATAATATGTGTTTTTTATAAAAAAAATAAGCCGATATTATACAATAATATCGGCTTATTAAAATTACGAAATGCACTGTTAAGACGCCAAGTAATTTATTGACCAGCTAAGTAATCTGCAATTGCCTGCTCTTGACCTGCTGCTAATGGTGCCATTGCATTCATTGTAGGATCTATACGTGCACCAGACTGAAAGTCTTTAAGCTGTTTTACGACATCAAGATCAGGACGTGCTGATTTTGCTAATGACGGATAAGTCGGAATAGCTGACTTACCACCAGCGCCATGACAACCTGAACAGCCTAATGCGTCAAATGGGCTTGCTTGTACTGAAAATGAATTCATTACAAATGCAGCTGACGCCGCCACCAATAAAATATTTTTCATCTTCTTGTCCCTATTGTGCAGCTAAATAATCAGCAATAGACTGCTCTTTACCTGCGGCCAATGCTGCCATTGCACTCATAGTTGGATCTTTACGCGCGCCAGATTGGAAATCTTTTAATTGTTTAACAATATATGCTGATTTTTGACCAGCAAGGTTTGGATAAGCAGGAATTGATGACTTGCCACCCGCACCATGACAACCTATACAGCCTGAAGCGTTATAATCACCTTCGCCTGAAGCTTGAACCGAAAATGAACCCATTGCTAATGCAGCTGATGCAGCTACTAATAAAACCTTCTTCATTACTCTCTCCTTATTTTGTAATAATAT